>MDTD01052190.1_pt1 | contig 20349 bp, 17 predicted proteins | sample 811221 | NCBI WGS metagenome assembly MDTD01 (sample SAMN05326646, study PRJNA326480) | marine metagenome | isolation source: seawater | place: Pacific Ocean: South West | collected 2011
CTTGTACGAGAGAACCAACTACCTGGTTTACTAATTCTCTCATTTATATTTTTTATGAAAAATAAAAAACAGAAAATAAATATTTTCGCCAATATTTTAATTTTAGGAGTCTTTTTTCTATTACCTTTTATACATAATTGGATTTACGGTAATAAGTTTGTTTTAAATCAAGATGTTTTCACTTCAGGATATTATTATCTCTCTCCAAGAGATTTACTTTTTAATTTTTCAGAGGTTAAGGAACAACTAATTTTTCAGTTAAATTTTCTAATTTCTAATCCATTAAATGAGGGTGTTGCAATTATGGCTGGAAAAATTTTACCTTTAGTAGTAGTTTTTATTATTCTTCAATGGTCTTTGATCGTAATTAAAAGTATTCTCGATAATTCAGAAAATACTTTTGAAAAATTGCTATTTATCATATTACCTCTAAGTTTTTTGGGCCCCCATCTTTTTTATCAAGTTCATACATATTTTCCAAGGCATATAATGCAAGGGTATTTGTTTATGGTTATTTCAACTTTATATTTATATACAACAAAAAAGGAAAACAGTGTCATATAAAACTTTCTTGTATAAACTTGTGTCTATACTTTCGCCCAATTTTTACAAAGAGATATCAGGTTTAATTACTTCTACCAAAGAAAACCTAACTATATTTGATATTGGTTTTTACAATGGAGGATTCACAAAACAACTCATTGAAAATTTAGACATTGATTCAAATAAACAAAGTGTTTATGTTTATAGTTTTGATCCAAATGACAAAATTAATAGAAAAGACTTTAAGGAATTTGTTAAATTAAATAATATCCATTGGAAACACTTTAGTAATGCAATTGGAGATAAAAATTCTAGAGAAAAGTTTACGATTTTAAAACACTTTCCTTCATCGGGTTCTTCAGTAAATAATATCTTGGCTAATTCAATGTGGTTAAAAAGTAGAAGATTTATATTCTCTCCTTTTACCAACAAAAACGATAGTACAGAAATATTTGAAGTTACCCAAAAAACTTTGGACTCAATTGAGTTAGATATTGAAAGTATAGATGTTCTTAAAATTGATGTAGAAGGATATTCTTACGAAGTATTAAAAGGTGCTAAGAACACAATAGAAAATTTTTTACCTTTAATTCAGTTAGAGATTTTAGCTAAAAAAAGGATATTTGAAATTGAGCGAAATAAAATAATAAACTTTCTTGAAGAAATCGGTTATGAATTTGTTAAAGAAAAAAAGCACACTACTACTCATATTTTTTCTGATGTAATATGCACGGACTTATTATTTATTCCTAAAAAAATTTAATTTTTTGAAATAAATTCAGCAAATCTAAAATCTATTAAATCATCAATATCTACAGATTCATCTTTTTTTGTTTCAAAATACAATGTATTTTTTCTAATTATGGAATTGTCATCACTCAATAGTGTTTTCAATTTCCAAATAAAAAAGGCGCCATTTAAAACATAATTATTGTTAAATTTGTTTCTACCCGTTAGAGGTTTTTTTGATGGATTTAGAAGAGATATGTTTTCTCCTTTTTTAAAGACCAAGTTGTATTGAGGATGAATATTTGATTTTGATATAGAAACAATATTTTCTGCATTTTTATTTTTCATAAGTTGTTTACTAGCAAGAAGAATACTTTTGTCTTTGCGTAAAGGACTTGTGGGTTGAATGTCTGCAACAATATCACAATTTAGGTTAAGTTTATTTATAGCATGACGCAAAACTGGGAGTTTTGGACTCGAGTCTTTTGCTAGATTTTTTGGTCTTTCTAATAATTCAACACCTTTGTAGTTCGACGCTATGTTTAAAATTTTTTTTGAATCTGAAGTTACTATAGTTCTTTCAAAACACCTTAATGATTGTTCAATTGTATATAATATGAGAGGTTTTCCGTTAAATGTTTTAATATTTTTATCAGGCAAGCCTTTTGACCCTCCACGAGCAGAAATTATTGATACTGAATTTTTAATCATTTTTATTCATTATAGAAATAATTTTATCTAAAAAAGCTAAACCAATATCACCGCTTTTTTCTGGATGAAATTGACAACCAAAATAATTTCCTACTTGATTTGTCTTGTTAGTGATAGAAACAGGAATTTCTTGATTTTCCAAATTAATTTTTGCAGCAATATTATTTTTGGCTTTTGGGAAAACGGCATAACTATGAACAAAATAAAAATACTCATTGTTAAATTCACTCAAGCTATCTATTTCAAAGTTTACTTTTCTCCAACCAATATTTGGTACATTGACAACATCTTTAGATTTTAAGCTTTTGACTTCTCCTTCAATTAGATTTAGACCCTCAACATTGCCTTCATCAGAATTAGAAAGTAATAATTGCATTCCTAAACAAATTCCAAATATTTTTATATTTTTATCAATCATTTTTTGTTTATTGGTAGTTTTTGAAATATTTAACATCGCTTGTTTGAAATTCCCTACACCAGGAATTACAACAAAATCATTTTCGTTCAATTCTTTCTCAGAAAGAATTGTTTTTGTTGAGTATCCTAATTTTTGCAATGCAAAATTGATGCTTTGCGTATTTGATAATTGTGTGTTTAAAATATAAATTTCTTTCAACTTCTAACCTCTAAATTATTTTTTAAAAGATGCTCTTTTACTTTAGATGGTGATGTTTTTTTATAATGAAAAGCTGAGCCAATTGCAATTCCTGAAATTTTATCATCCAAAATATCTAAGTGTTTTATTTTTCCAAAGCCTCCTGATATTACCAAAGGTACTGAAATCTCATTTTTAATTTGATTAATAAGGTCTTCATTAAATCCATCTTGTAGTCCATCATTGTCGACAGAAGTAAGAAATATTTCGCCTACACCTCTGCTTTGTGCTTCTTTTGCCCAATCAATTACATCCAAACCAGAATCATCCCTTCCTGATGATGTAAAAGCATTAAATTTACCCTTTTCAACTTGTTTTGCCTCAATAGATAATGAAATGTTTGCAGAACCATAGTTCTTTACAAGATCATTTATCAAATATGGGTTGTTAATTGCTCCTGTGTTTATAAAAATTTTATCAGCACCATTTAAAAAGTAATTTTCTGCATCTTGTAGGTTGATAATGCCCCCACCAACAGTTATAGGGACAAAAATATTTAATAAAGATTCTTTAAGAATGTTCAGTAACGCATCTCTGCTATATAAGCTAGCTACAGAGTCTATGTAAATCATTTCATCAATGCCTTGACTGTAATAATCAGACGCTATCTCATTTGCATTTCCAATTTTACGGAGACCTTCAAGATTAATACCTTTTATTAAAAATTCATTCTTTATATCTAATCTGGCAATTACTCTCATATAATAAACTTTAATATTAAAAAATTATGAAACGGCTTACGAATTTAGATAAATTAATAGTTAATAAGAATCTATACCTAGAAGCAGCCCTAGAGCGTATTAATGAAGGTGGAGAGGGTGTATTATTTGTCGTCGAAGATTCTAAACTAATTGGAATAATTACTGATGGCGATATTAGACGTGAGATAATTTCTAATGGTTTAAGTTCAAACTCTCAGGCGTTTAAATTTATGAACACTAATCCAGTTGTTGCAAAAAAAGATGAGGTAAATCTTAATGAATTTTTTATTAATAATGACATTATGCATTTACCGATTTTAGATGATCAATCTAAATTGATAGAAGCATATCGCTCAACAAATATCGCAACCCAAGAAATAATTGATGAAAAAATAATTTTAATTGTAGCCGGTGGATTGGGTACCAGAATGGGTAAAAAGTATGAAAAATTACCAAAGTGTCTTATTGAAATCAATGGTAAAACTATTTTAGAGAGAATACTTGAACAAACTTCTACTTTAAAACCATTCAGAACAATTATTTCAGTTAATCATGAATACAGAAAAATAATCGATTTTGTGGATAAAAGTAAGTATCGAAATGAAGTTGATTTCCTAATAGAAAAAGAATCTCTAGGTACTGCTGGGTCATTAGTTGAATTAGGAAATAAATACCCTGAAAGAGACTTTATTGTATTTAATTCTGACATAATTTTTGACATAAATTTTCCAGAATTTTTACATTATATTAAATCTTCAAATAATAATTTTGTTACCTGCACCGCAAAGTATGAAATTGAAATACCTTATGGAGTAATTGAAGACTTGGAACCAATAGATAAAGATATCAATATAGTAGAAAAGCCACGTATTACTTATAATGTGATCGCAGGAATCTATTTTATAAAAAAGCATATCCTTAGCAGCTTTACAGAAGGACAAATCCAAATGGATGAATTGATAAATAATGTTAATGAAAAATTTGGAAAAATTGGCTATTTTAATATCGGTAGTAGCTGGATAGATGTTGGAAATGAAAAACAATTACAAATTGCGGAGAAAACTATTAAATAGTTCCTATAGAATTAATTTTTTCCCACTCCTGATTCGAATTTTGTTTCCAGAATAATGGATTACGAAAAGAATCGACTATATTCCAAAAATCTGATTTTTCCATATCTAAATATTCAAGTATTTCAGAAAAATACTCTTCTGGAAATTCTGTGTCATATTTGTTAACCAAAGCTATGCCTTCTTCTCTAGTAATTTTATTGTTTCTAATTTCTTGAGATGCGTCATAAGTTGCACGACCTATGCCAAACTTGATTACTGTCATGTAGTAATGAAGCCAATCTATTTTGTCATCAATCCCAGCATATTTACTGTATGAACCTTCAGTTCTTGAATCTTTTGCTCTGAAGCCTGTATGTTCAACAGCATAATAATACATTTCTTGAGGATCCCACTTGTAGTAGTAGCCAAGATAATGAACCCTTATTCCAACTTCTTCAACTTTTTTCAGGTTTAAGGGTTTATATATTTCAAGATGTTGTTTATCAATTTTATAATTTTTTGACAATGTATCTTGTGATAGGCCAGAAAGAAAAAACTCTTCTAAGCTATCAGTTGTTGAGTAGAATTTTTGATCCATCAAAGGTGAATAATTGTCTTCTACATTATTTCCATATTCAGCTTGGTTTTCTCCATAGAAAACTAATGGAATATTATGCAGAGCAGCAATTCTTGGTCCTACCATTCTTTGCCCAACAATAAATGGTTGGAAAGGATGGCCAAGATTTTCAAATGCAAGTTTTGTAAGTTTTCTGTGTATATTTCCATTTGGGTGTATTAAGTAATTATCAAAACCGCCAATATTGATCCAAGATTGAAAATTATTCCATCCATTTTCAGTATATATATGTGGCGCCCAAGTAACTGTAAGAGGGTTCATTCCAAGTTCTGTTTTTAGGTAGTGAGATGTAAAGCTGCTATCTTTACCCCCTGAACCAGGAACAACACAATCATATTCTCCATTTTTTGATCTATATTGATCACATAGTTTTTCTAACTCCTCCCTCCTTTCATCCCAGTTTATATTTTCTTTTATTTGCTGATATAAACAAGCTGAACACACTCCATTAGTAAACGAAATATAAGGCTTTAAGTCGGCTGGTTGGCTTTTAAATTCCACAACGCTACTTGGTCTATAATTAGAAATAACACATAATTTACAATAAGAAAGTTCCTGCATCATTTAATATTCTAACTAATATAAAAATATTAAATTTATTTTAAAAATATGAAAATTTCAAAAGACATAAGCATATCAGATAGAAACTCACCATTTATTATCGCCGAGGCTGGAATCAACCATGACGGAGATTTTGAAAAAGCAATTCAACTAGTTGATATCGCTAAAGAGGCTGGGGCAAGTGCAGTTAAATTTCAAACTCATATAACTGATAAAGAAATGATTCCAACCGATATGAAGCCTGGAAAAATAAGTGAAGAAAAGCTTTGGGATATTATTGACAGGTGTGTTTTAGATAAAAACCAAGAAAAAGATTTATTTGACTATTGTAAAGAAAAAGAAATTCTATTTTTCTCAACGCCTTTCAGCAGAGAAGGTGCAGATCAATTAAACGAACTAGGAGTTGAGCTTTTTAAGATTGGTTCTGGAGAATGTAATAATATTCCCCTAATTGAACATGTAGCAAAGTTTGGAAAGCCGATCATTTTATCAACAGGCATGAACGATATTGAAAGCATCAAAGTTTCTGCTGACAGCATACTCAAACACAATAATAATTTAGCAATTTTGCACTGTACAAGTATTTATCCAGCACCACCAGAAACAATGAGACTTGGGGCTATTACTCATCTAAAAAATGAATTTCCAGAATTAGAGATTGGACTTTCAGATCATTCTCTAGGTATTTCTGTTTCTTTGGGTGCAGTTGCTGTAGGGGCGAATATAATTGAAAAACATTTTACCAAATCCAAAGATTGGCCTGGACCTGATAATCCTTTTTCAATAGAACCAAGAGAGCTTAAACAATTAGTTGATTCTTCTATAGAGATTTGGAAAGCAAGGGGTGGAAAGAAAAATATTTTACAAGAAGAACAGCCTGTAATTGATTTTGCATATGCCTGTGTAGTATCAATTGATAACATCAAGGAGGGTGAAGAGCTAACTTTAGAAAATACCTGGGTTAAAAGGCCTGGAACTGGGGAAATATTTGCAAAAGACTTATACAAATTGCTGGGTAAAAAAGCAAAAGAAGACATTCCAGTAAATTCCCAAATTAGCTATTCGATGCTGGATTAATTGATGCAGTTCAATGAAAAAAGAGATTTTTTAGCTACTAGAAGATCTGATTTACTTACCCAAGCTGACATTGAAAAATTTAAGAATGATATATTTTCTAGATTTAACAAACAAAAGATTTTAGTTATTGGTGGCGCAGGTTCAATTGGTTCTTCTTTTGTTCAGGAAATAGTAAACTATTATCCTAAATATCTTCATATTATCGATCCTAATGAGAATGGTCTCACAAATCTAGTTAGAAACCTAAGAAGTAAGGATTCAAGTACCTCAGATATTGATTTAATTACCTCACCACTTGATTTTGGTTCAAGAATTTGTGAGCAATTTATATATGAGAATGGACCATACGATTATGTTTTTAATTTTGCTGCTATTAAACATGTAAGGTCTGAAAAAGATTTGTATTCATTGATACAAATGTTTGATACAAATGTCATAAAACATGCAAACTTATTAAATTATTTGACTAAAAATAATATTTCTGAAAATTATTTTGCTGTCTCTACTGACAAAGCAGCAAACCCAGTAAGTTTGATGGGGGCTTCAAAAAAAATAATGGAACTTGTTCTCCAAGGAACTCATCTTAAAAACAGAACAATAAGATCGTCTACTACTAGATTTGCGAATGTTGCGTTTTCAAATGGTAGTCTTCTTCAATCGTTTGAAACTAGATTTTTAAAAAATGAACCACTTGTTTCTCCAAAAAATATAATGCGCTATTTTGTATCACACAAAGAGGCTGCAGAGATATGTATTCTTGCAAGTACAGAATTAGAAAATGGAGATATATTAGTTCCAAAAATTTCAAATGATTTTAAACTTTATCCAATTTCAAAAGTAGCTGAAAATTTCATTACAGATAAAAATCTTACACCAGTGTTGGTGAACTCTAAAAACGAAGCGTATGAAATTTTAGAAAAAAATAATGAATTATACCCAATTATATTGACTCAACCAGATACCTCTGGTGAAAAAGATTTTGAAGAATTTTTAGGAAAAGATGAAGAAATATTGGAATCTAAGTTTTTAAATTTTGATGTAGTTAAAAAATCAAATTTTAATGCAGGAGAGTTAGTAGAATTTATTGAGAAATTTAATGCTCTTTTAGATGGAAGTTTTGCAATATCAAAGCAAGAAATTATTGATATTGTAAAAAATTTAGTTAAAAACTTAAACCATATTGATACTGGAAAAAATTTAGATAGTAGGATGTAGTTTTGAAAAAGATTACAGTTTTTACTGGAAGCAGAGCTGAATTTGGTCTTCAATTACCTTTGCTTGATGAACTAAAAAAAAGCAAGGATATAGATTTAAGTTTGGTAATTGGTGCTAGTCATATAGATCCAAATTTTGGACTTACAATTAACGAAATAAAAAAACACGGTTACAATTCAGAACATCTAGTTGATTTTACTCATGAGGAAGATTCGCTTTATTCAAATCCATTAACTGTTGCAAAGGGTGTTGAATTAATTGCAAAAAAACTAAATGAGCTTCAGCCAGACCTTTTTATTGTCTATGCAGACAGATATGAAAGCTTTGCAGCTGTTGTTGCTTCAACTCAAATGGGGATTTTAACAGCACATTTTGAAGGAGGAGACATAACAGAAGGTGGTACTTTTGATGATTCAGTAAGACACGCTATGACCAAGCTTAGCCATTTACATTTTACAACAAACAAAGAAGCTACTAAACGAATAATTAAAATGGGTGAAGATGAAAAGAATGTTTTTACGGTTGGGCTACCTTCTATAGATCTTATTAAAAAAATGGATTTTACGAATTCAAAAGAGTTAATTAAGAAATATAATATTAATGAAAATTCTAAATTAATAATTTTTACACAACACCCGATTCCAATTAAGACTGACTATCTTGATGAGGAGCTTGGTGAAATTGAATCAGCTTTAATCGAGCTTGATAAAAAAGAGTACAAAGTTATATGTAGCTATCCCAATAGTGATATAGGTTCAGAAACAATAATAAATTCTATTAATAAATGGAGTGAAAAAAATAATAATATTGATGTTTATAAGTCTCTAGGAAGGCGAGATTTTCACGGTTTACTCAATTTAAATAACTCTGAAGAAAAAATACAAGTAGCTTATATGGGAAATTCATCAGCTGGAATAAAGGAAACTCCTGCTCTTCGTTGTCCAGCAATAATTCTTGGGGAAAGACAAAATGGTAGACTCCATGCTGAAAATATAATTTTTTCAAAAATAGAAAAACAAGAAATTATTAGCAGTGTAGAAAAAGCATTTAATTTAGGAGATCTAAAAGAAATAACTCAACACTATGGTGATGGATCTATGGCAAAAAAAACTATTGGGATTCTTGAAAAAATAAGTATTGATAAAGAGTTAATGATTAAAAAATTTAATGATTGAAAAATTTAATTCACGAAAAGTACAAATTGGAATTTATACATCCCTAGATTTTTTGCCACGATTTGTAAGCTTTTTGACACTACCTCTTTTTTTAAGAATTATACTCCCTAAATACTGGGGGCAAATTGCCCTGTTGCTAGTAATTCAAAAAATTTATACTGTATTGATACAGCATGGTATCAAATCTGAGTTGTTAATTATTCCATATAAATTAAGAGATAATGTTAGATATCATTCCAAAAGAATTTTGGAAATGATTTCAGTATTCTTTTTAGTTTTAACTGCACAACACTTTCTTTTTCAAAATTTTCAGTTTGAATTTACTTTGAATTCCGCAAACTGGATGTTATTAAGTGCTTTGTTTATTTCAATAAGTAGTCATATTAGAACCACTTTAAATTTGCAGAATAAATTTGGTCAATTTATTGGTCTTTCATTAACGGAGTTGATACTTGTTCCATCATTTCAAGTTATTTTTGTTTTACGTGAGATTTTTCAAGCTGGATTTTCAAGTACTGGAACTGTTAGTGCGTATATGATAGGTTATTCTGTTGGTGTTTTAATAGCTTTCGGATTTTATGTTCCAATCTTTTTTAAAAAACTTAGTAGAGACAAAATAGAAAGTTTTGAAAATAATAGAAATTTCAAAATTGCGCTGTTAATCCAAAGTTTATTTATATTTTCAATATCATTTCAAGACAGATTTTTAATTCAATATTATTTAGACTCGACTCAGGTTGCTATTTATTCTTCTATGGATTCAATTGCAAGAATGGCAAAGTTAGTACCTCAAGGAATCATTACCTTTCTCACTATTAATTTTTTTAGTGATATTCCCAACAAGCAATTTATGAAGAAAAATTTAAGCAATATTATATCAATTTCATCGTATGTTTTACTACTTATAATTCTTTCAAAAAATGTTTTTTTAGATTTCTTACTACCAAAATTGTATAGTAGTGAAAGTTTAATCTTAACTATATTGTCAATTGCAAGTTGGTTTTGGGCACTTTCAAATTTAGTTTCCATAGAATTAATTGATAATAAGGAGAACAAAACGTTTATATTTTCATCAGGCCTAGGTTTCTTTCTTAATTTAATATTAAATATTTTACTGATTCCAAATTATGGCATTTATGGAAGTGCTGCTGCCACATTGGTGTCAATTGCAATACTGCTAATAATTAAGGTTCTAAGCTCTCAAGAATTCAAAACTTTCTTTTTTTCAATAAAATTACTTAAAATAACTCTACCCATAATTGGTGTTTTAATTTTGGAACTTTTATTAAGTGAAAATTTATTAATATTTGTTTCGCTTGTGTTGATTGCTGTTTACCTAAGAAAAGGTTTTAATATACTAAAATTGTTAACAACTGATGAATAATATATATAAGCTAATCTGTCACCAGTGTAAAAATATTACTGAATCATACAAGGATTGGTTGAAAAACAATCAAGCATGTAATAAATGTAATTGTATTTTAAGTTTTATAAAATATGATAAGTTTGACACTGATTGCTTTAATGAAGTACATGCTAAAAATATTTGGGTCTATAAAAATAATCTTCCCTTGGAAGACAATGTCAATATAACATCCTTAAACGAAGGAACCCTTGAAGTTGAAAACTGGAAGTCTCTTCAGTTGATTGCTGAAAAATACTTTTCAATAAGTTGCAAAATTTATACATTAAGAAATGATAACAATCCAGGAACTGGAACGTTTAAAGATTTAGCAGGAACTGTAATCTCCTCTGTTCTAAAAGAATTAAAGATTAAGAATTATGTAGTTGCTAGTACTGGAAATATTGGAGCAGCTTTATCTCGATATTTAGCAATAAATAATATTTCTTTTTATGCATTTATCCCTGAAGATTCTTCAATTCTTCAAGAGTCTGAGATTAGAAGTAATGGAGCTACAGTATTTAGAGTAAATGGAGACTATGCAAAAGCCAAAATACTTGCAAAGGAATTTGCCTTAAAAAATAATTACCTACTTGGTGGAAGTGGTGTTGATCCACTAAGAATTGAAGCAAAGAAAACAATGATTTATGAGTACTTTAGACAAAAAAAACTATCGCCAACTATATATATACAAGCAGTTAGTGGAGGAACTGGACCAATTGGAGTTTATAAAGGAAGTTCTGAGCTTCAAGAACATGGGTTGATTGAATCAATTCCCAAGCTTTTTCTTTATCAATCAAATTCATGCTCTCCTATGGCGAATGCATTCAAGAAAGCTTCTTCGAAGGGATTCCCAGAAGGGTGGCATAAGGAATATCAAATTATTTCCAATCCAGATACAGAAATTACAACTTTAGCAACTGGCGATCCTACACTTTATCCCTTCCTTTCTGAAATGGTTTATAAGAGTCAAGGATATATAGATAGTGTATCTGAAGAAAATGTATTTAATGTGTTCAAATTTATTGCTTTGAATGAAACTGTAAAGATTGGTCCTGCTGCCTGTATTGCTATTTTAGGATTATTAAAAGCTTTATCAGAAAATAAAATTAATAACGGTGATGAAATCTTAATCAACATTGGAGAAGGAGCTAAGCGAACTCCTGGATTTTTTGAAGGATTTAGCAACAACGAACTTGTGAACAACATAAGTGATATTAAAAAATTAACAAATATTGATGACAATAGAAAACAGTCTATTAATTTAATTGAAGAAATAATTACAAAACTTTGAATATTTATATACAAAATTCAAAGCTTCTTGAACCTTATAGTAAATCCGAAAAATTGAATTTCAATTATAGATTAATTGGTGATACTCGAGTATTAAGCCTCCAACAGATTGAAAATATATACTCGTTAATAAAAAATCAAAAATTTGAAAAAATTGAGAAGTTGTTTTGTGAATTTATATTAATCATTGAGGACGAAAATTATATATTTATACTCACTGATAACTTTGGTTTAATTAAAAAATTTTATACAAATCATAACAAGCATTTTCATTTTGGATCTTTCTGGGAGGTTTTAAAATCTTATCAGAAAGATAATGATATAGAAATTGACTATACCGCAATTTACCAACAGTTTAATTATGGAAGAACTTTTGGAGACAAAACTATTGTTAAAAATATTTTTACTTCCAACGCAAATCAATTAATTTCATATAACAAACAGAATAAAGAAATAAACTTGAAGCATTATTACCACTATTCTCATTCTTTGAAAAACAGTGACTTGGACAAACAGGAAGTAATAGATGCCTTTGAAGAAAGTCTTGAAAATCAAAGGAAATATATAATTAATAATTCTGAATCCACTGATTTAATTGTTTCTTTGAGTGGAGGCCTCGATTCAAGGCTTATTATTCCTTATCTTAAAAATACTGAAAGTAAAATTAATTGTTTTCACATAGGTGTAAATAATAATTTTCTAGACACTTATGATCAGTACTTATCAAAACTATTGTTAAAAAATGAAAATATTGAGTTCTATTTAATTGATCCCTTTATTACAAAAATTGAAGAAAAAGTAAATCTTGATATTCTAAGAAACCCAACTATCAATTCAAATATCCTTAAAGCAATCAATATAAATGATTATGCTGTGTTTAGCCCCAATCAAACTTACATATCTGGAGGGCATGGTGGTGCTGTTGGCGGCAGGCTTTTAGACAATAAGTTGATTGAAAAAATGGATAATCAACAATTAAAGAAATATCTAAATAGTAAGTTTTTACTCAGAAATGAAAATTTTCTAAGCTGGGAAAAAATATTACCAGAAAATTTTGATTTTATTGAAAATGAATTAGATAGTTTATTATCTAATAACTATGACAATTTTGGAGTATTTATGTACTTTCACAAGATGAGACATACAAATCTTGGAGTCTATGAGTCTCTTTTAGGACAATTAGACTATTTTTCAATATATATACCATTTGTTTGGCTTAATTCTGAAAATTGGGGATTTGGAAATATGAAAGATAGGAAAATCTTAATTGATAATCTTAAATCACTTGAAAAAAAATACTATTTAACGCCCCAACAAAATGCAAAATCTATAAATAACGATTCAACTTTTAAATTAATGTACCAAAAAATCAATAAAAAAATTAGAAAAAGTTCAATTGATTATAATATCTGGTGGGAAAATAAATATTTTAAAAATTACGTTAAAGATATCATGAACTCGGACTCTTCTTTTTACAACATTTTTGATAAAAGTGAAATATCAAAAATTTTTGAAAATAATAATTACAGTCAAAGTAAAGAAAATATTTTAAAATTAAAATTAATTATTGAATATATCGATGAAAAAAAATTTATTAGTGAAAGTGATAATTTTTTATTATCGTCTAAATATTAAAAGAGGATATTATTTTTTCTAAAGACTCTTTACCAGAATATTCTATATATTTTTTTACGATTTTCTTCTGATTTTGAACAATTGAAAAATAATTTGTGATAATTTTTGGAACTAAGTCTGGCAGCTGCTCAATGTTGTCTACCTTCAAGTTTTCTTCAATATAAAAAAACTTATCTCTAGAATCTAAAAAATAAGCTGGAATGCCTTGGTAAATAGCTTCAAAATTTCCTGTTGATTGATTTGAAAAAATTATATTTCCAAAATTATTTATATCTTTCATATCAAAGATATGAAAATTAATATTTTTATACATATTTTGTAAATATTCAATATCTAAACCGCGTGGATGTGGTTTTACTAATATGTCTAGATTATTAATGTTGACTGTATTGAGATAATTCAGATGATTTTTTTCTATTTCACCCTCTTCTTTTAAATTTTCGTATGAATGTGATGAACATAGGTAAATCAATTTATATTTGTTACTTTCTAAATAGTTACTATCTTTTTCTACTGTTCTGGGAGATCCTACAACGACTATCTTATCGGCTGAAATATTACTATCTATCAATATATTCTTATAGAAGCTTCCTTGAACAAGGTAAATTATTTCATTATTTTGTTTGAAAAGACTTTTTCTATATTTAATTAAATTATTTATAAATTTTTTTTTGTTAAGATTCAACTCATTTTTAAATTCATACATAAAACCACTTTGCAATATAAAAACTTTTTTGTTTTGATGTAAGCCAAGACCTAAATATACATCACTTACAAACCCCCCTGGGCAAATTACAATATGGCTGTAATCTTGTATAGTTTTACGCAAATTGAACTGAAATAAAAGAGAGACAAAGAGTTTTATGAATTTATTTTTTGTTTCGGTTCCAAACAGTTTAATTAAAAAATTATTCGGTAAATAATCTAAATCTATTTTGTAATTTGTATTGTTCAAGCTTTCATTCAAGTTATTAAAAATTTTTTTTGATTCGTTATGTTTAGCTACGAATAGAATCTTTATTTTTTCATTATTATTCACTATTTGATTTTACCGAACAAAGAATAAATTTTTCAATAAGATAATATCAAAATGATTTAATTGGTGATACTGAGATCAAATACTGAGACTTTTCTCATTCAAAAGTTTTTCAAAAAACGTCAAATATTTTTTTCCTACAATGTCAATTGCAAATTTATTTATCGCTTCCTCCCTAACATTGTTCGTTTTTTTGTAATTTATATTCGACAACTTCCTTTTTAAATCTTGTTTATTTTCAGATTCAAACAGTACGCCATTTGAAAATAGTTCAACAATTTCCTTAGGCCCTGTTGGGCAGTCTGAAGAAATTATTGGAAGACCAAGAATTTCAGCTTCAATTAAAGAATTACCCAGGCCTTCTCCTCTTGAAGGAAATAAAAACAAATCAGCAATATTTAAAAATTTAAGAGGATTTGTTACATTTCCAACAAATGTAATTGGTAAATGTTTGTATTTATGTTTAAATTCTTTTAGTTTGCTCCCTGAGCCTAAAACTAATACTTCAAAGTCATAATCAATTTGGATTTCTTCAATTGCGTCAAACAATAAATCTAGCCCTTTCTGATGTTCAAGTCTAGATGAGGTAACCCAAAGTATTTTATTTTTATCAATTTCACTAACTTGCTCGTTTGCTCTACCAAAAAAATCGTGAGTGAATACAGGATTATAAATTACTGTACTGTTTTGATTCACAATAAAGTTGTGAACATTTTCTTTTAATTCATTAGAAATAAATATATTTCCATCGGAATGCTTAAAGGCAAAGATTGATAATTTCTTGTTTAATTTATTGAATAAACTTTTATCCCAACTTAAATAATTTGCATAGGCTTCTCTTACAACAACTTTCGCATTTATAAGTCTAAAAAATTTGAGAAAAACTATTACAAAATTAGGGGTGGGCAGGGTGCTTAAAATAATATCTGGATCTAGTTTTGTTATTAATCTTTGTAATTTGAAAATTGAGAACAATGTTTTTCTTGAATTTAAATAAATGACTTTTGTATCACTATTATTAATTTTAACTTCATTGCTTTGTTTAGATTTGGCAACTACTAAGTACAATTTTATTCCTGAGCTAGTTAAGTAATCTGCGATTCTCGACATAGAAATTTCAGCTCCACCATAATTAAGTGATGGAACAAATATTATTGTTGATTGTAATCTCTTCATAAAATTCAATGTTAATGATAATTAAAGGAAAAGATAATTGATTTGCACTTATGAGATATTTAAAGCAATCAATTGTTCAATTTCAAGTTAAATATCTATTCAATAGATATAGTCTCCATATTCTATTTGAAAAAACTTTGTTTCCATTTTCCAAATGTTCAAAAAATACTTTGCTTATATTGCCATATTGCTGATAAACAAATTTATCTTTATCAGCTAAATTTGTTTTTATCTCATCTTTTAGTTCATTAAGTAACCATTGTTTTAGAGGTATTGCAAATCCCATTTTCTTTCTATTAATAAACGAATTATCAAAATCATTAGCTAAATAGTGTTTTAATGGTATTTTGCGATTCCACATTTTTGCATAATCTTTTGAAGAGACTGAAATAATATATTCAATCAAATGATGGTCAACGAATGGAGATCTGACCTCTAGAGAGTTAGCCATCGATGCTCTATCTACTTTTGTCATCATCACTTCAGGAAGATAGAATTTATAATCAGCTATTTGCATTGATTTAAAATTTTCTTTTGTTTCAACCCAATAATTTTCTTTGAATGGAAAAATTGTAGAATTTAAATTTAATAAACTTAAGATTTCTTTATCAACAAAAAAAGACTCATACCTAGTTGAAGGATTACTCATAAATAAAGACAGTGGCTGTTTAAAACGGTGTGACACTAATTTTGATGAAAGTAGAAATAGTACTAGTGGATCTATTAGAGAATTGACATATTTTGGTATTAAATTGTTGTAACTAGACCAAGAGTATCGTTCATAACCTCCTAATAGTTCATCTCCACCATCTCCTGAGAGTGCTACTTTTGAGATTTGTGACATATATTTTGATACCAAAAAAGTGGGAATTGATGAGGAGTCTGAGAAAGGTTCATCATAGGCATTTATAGAATCATCATAAATATCTAAGAGTATTTTTCTATTAATTTCAGTGGTTTTATTGGATAAAGATAAAACTTGAGTTGCTATTTTTATCCAATCCGATTCATCATAATCTTTGTTCGAGTTAGATATTGAGTAAGTTTTAATATCTTTTATATAGTTTTTAGCTTCTTTAACTATGGCGGTTGAATCTAAACCTCCTGACAAAAATGCTGTTATCTCTACATCAGCATTTGATCTTTTTTTTACTGAATTGCTGAATAAATCAGTAAAATGTTCATAGTCGAACTTTTGATAGTCAATAAATTCACTTACATCCCAATATTTCGATTTTTTTAAACTATCAATATTATCTATTTGTAATTCTAGAAATTCAGCATTTTTTAGTTTGTTTATATTTTTATAAGCTGTTGAAGGTGACGGGAAGACACCTAGTTGTAAGTATGTGTTAATGTTTTCAAGATTTATATCATTGGATTGCTTCAATTGAAGAATAGATTTAATCGAAGATGAAAAAATGATATTGTTCTTGTCTATTGAGTAATAAAGTGGCTTCTGTCCAACTCTGTCTCTTGCAGCAAATATTTTTTTTCTTTTTTTATCAAAAATTACAAAACTAAATTGTCCCTCTAGCTTATTAACAACTTTTTCACCCCATGCTTTGTATCCATGCAATATAACTTCAGTATCGCTGTGACTTGTGTTAAATTTATAACCTTTTTTTTCTAATTCGGTTCTTAAAACTTTAAAGTTATAAATTTCTCCATTAAAAACTAATATATAGTTTTTTTTAAGATCTTGCATTGGCTGATTTGCATTTTTGTTAAGATCTAAGATTGCTAGTCGTTTAAATCCGAACATAAATTTAAAAGTTTCTATACTGTCTCCTGATATATACTCAGTACTGTCAGGCCCTCTACTGTGAATTAGTTCATTAGAGTTTAAGAAATTACTTTTGTTTATATTTTCATTTGAAATATTTACTAAAAATCCACACATACCTTTTTATGAAATTAACATCTCCCAACTTTTAAATATATTTTTTTCATTTAACTCGTTCTCAAAATACATATCTATATTGTTTATTATTTCATTAATATAGTTTTCGTTTTTATTTTCAAAAAAATTCTTTATACTCAAATAAAAATCTTCAGAGCATTTACCTCTTATTCTTACTCCACGATTATTCGATATAATTTTATATGAGTCTCCGGCATCAGTTGTAAATGGAACCAAGCCTTCTGACATTGCTTCTATCAAACTATTCGGAAATCCCTCATTTATAGATCCTAAAATATAATAATCAAAATGATTTAAATACTCTTTTGCTCCTCTTACTCCACCAGCTATAAAAACATTATTACTAAGTTCTAATTCAATAATTATTTCATTTAGTTTTGCTTCCAAAAATCCTGTACCAAAAATAGTATATTTAAATTCAAACCCCTCATCCTTAAGTTGCTTAAAACCTTTTAAAATATTTTCATAGTTTTTTAAAGGCTCAAGCCTACCAATTGATACAAATTTGTTTTGTGAATTATCTAAAAATTCTATGATTTTTGACTCTAAAATAAAATCAAAATTAAATTTAAAATCTGCAACTGCATTAAATATTAAAACATGGTTATCTTTTTTAGGAAGATTTTTGCCTAAAATCTTTTGTGCATTCGATGAATTAAAAATTACTTTATTACAAAAAAATGTAGCAATAAAAACTAATAGGTTTCTAATTTTTTGATTTTTTAAACTATTTCTAGAGTTGAATCTATCGCTTCTTATGCAAATATTGTGTTTATTTTTAGTCATTAGGGTAGAAAGAAATGAAAAGATATTTGAATGATATAGAAATGAAAAGATATGTGTATTTTGCTTTTTAATTCTTTTTCTAAAAAGGTATATACCTTTTAAAAAGTTATAAACTTTTCTAAATCCAACAAAGCTTTTACTATCACTTTGTGCATACATTTTATACTCAATCAAATTGATATTTTTATCTAAGTATGCACCAATGAAGTTGCCCTTTTTTAAAACTACAAAAGAAACTTTATATCCTGTTTTTATAAATTGGTTAGCTAACCAAACAGATTGAATTTCTGCACCACCTAAGTTCAAAGATGTACAAACTATATATATTTCTTTCAAATTATTCCAATCAAAAATAAACTTAAAATATTACTTTTTTGATGTTGTTATTGTAATAGTAATGGTTAACAGAAAAAATAAATTTCTTATTTTTCAGATTATTTGTGTAATAATTTTCCTTTATAAATATATTCCATTCTTTCAAGCACAAAATATATGGTACGATGATGCCCACGAACTTTTAATTTCAAAAATTTCAATATCAGATTTTAAGTCATTTTCATCAGTGGCTGATCATCATCTTGGTTTTTCTTTATACCTAAAAATAATTCTGAATTTCTTTGGTCAAGAACATATATATTTACTTCTTGGTTTTTTAAACTTGTCATTATTTCTGATTATTAACTTTTTTTTATCGAAGCAAAATAATTTCCCATTAGAAATCATAGCTGTACAAATTTTTATTTTAATGTCACCTATCGTGGTTGACTATATGTATAGACCTAAACAATATTTCATTGATTTTTGTATTGCAGTTTGCTTAATATATTATTTTTCAAAAGATAAAAATATCAAATTTAATAAAATACTTCCACTTTTGTTAATAACGTCATTCTTTTCAAATATATTAATAATATATTTTTTTGTACCGCTTCTAAAATTAATACTCAGAAGTAAAGATAGACTTTTAATATTTTCGAGTCTTTTATTAGTAGTTCCATTTTTTTACAAATCATATAACAAATTTTTCAATACAAGTTTTAGAGAATACTGGTTTATTTACTACGAAAACAGTTTCCAAAGTTTCTCAAAATTATTTTTTAATAATCTTATGTTTTTGAGAAATTTCAATGATTTGGGTTTACTTCCTCTAATTATTGTGATGACTTTATTTGGCTTGTATAGAGTTTATAAAGAAAATTTAAATGCATTTTGGATGATCCTAATACCAGTTATTGTGTTGAATTTTCTTAATTTAGTTAATTTTTATCCAATTGGCGCAGGTAGAACTGATTTGATTCTATTTCCATTCATTGTCTACAGTTTTCTTTATTTAATTAAGTTTGTATCAACAAAAATACCAATTGTTTATCTTTTGATTTTTTTGTTGCCTGTATTTTTTGTTGTAGAAAATAAAAAAGTTAGAGAGGATAGTACTCATGAAATTTTGGAACAAACAATTCTTTATGATTTTGACATTATGTATGTGAGTTATTATTCAATTCCACAAACAATTTTATTTGACGAGGGTTTTAGAAAAGTTGAAAAAGTGAAAGGTAAGTGCTTCTACAATTCAGACAATCCAAAAATCATTTTTATGCAAACAGACAAATCTCAGTTCTGCAAGCCTCAAAAAGACTTTACCTATATAAAAAAACAAATTTCTGACGGCAAAAAAATATTAATAATAGGTCATGATTCTAAAACTCAAAACATAATAAATGAAATTAATAGTATGAATGTTACAAAAAATATGATTAGTATAAATAAATTTGGGAACAATGAATTTTTAGTTTCAATCAATTTTAATAATTAAACTAATCAATATATGAAATTAGATAAGCTTCATTCTAGTAATATAAATACATGATAAATGGAGCTAATGAAATAGCCGACGCAATATCAATAGTTTTTAAACAATATAATGTTACAGATGATGTTGAATTGAGATATTCTAATCTTGATAACGTTGACATACAATGCAATAACTTATTGCGAATTGAAAAAACATATCTGTCCGATGACTTTAAAAAAGATATCCTAA
>MDTD01042560.1_pt1 | contig 20346 bp, 22 predicted proteins | sample 811221 | NCBI WGS metagenome assembly MDTD01 (sample SAMN05326646, study PRJNA326480) | marine metagenome | isolation source: seawater | place: Pacific Ocean: South West | collected 2011
ATCAACTGATCCGAAATTCATGTTTGCTTACCTCCTGTTGGTGTTATTGTTACTTAAGTATAACTTTGGATGCTATATCATTTATCCCCTATCAATGGCAATTCCAAAAGGCAAATTCTATACCAGATTTGCGTGAAGATAAACAGTCCAATTCGCGGGTTCTTAACTTTTATAAATATCTGCCAGGGCGTCGGCAGCCTCCTGATACCGGAACTCGAACCCCAATTCGGTGAGCCGGTCCGGTTGTGCCTTTTGGCTTTGCAGCAAGGATGCCCCAAGTTCTCCCATTACGGTTTTTACCATAAAAGCGGGAGCCGGCATAAAAGAAGGCCTGTTCAGCGCCTTTCCCAGTGCTTTTGAAAATGTTTTCTGGCGAATCGGGTGTGGGCCTGAGAAATTGAAATGCCCCGCATGGCCGCCGGATATCAAAAACCAGACAGCTTCGGTGAGATCGTCGATGTGAATCCAGGGGAACCATTGCCTGCCTGAACCCAGCGGCCCGCCGATAAAGGATTTAAACGCAGCGCCCATCACGGAGAGCGCACCGCCTTTTCCAAGCACCACACCGAAACGCATAATGGAAACCCGTGCGTCTTTTTGGGAGGCGTCCGACGCTGCAGCTTCCCAGTCCCGGCACACCCCGGCCAGGAAATCACGGCCACACGGATCTGTCTCAGACACTAATGTATCGCCCCTGTCTCCGTAGAAACCAACAGCGGAAGTCGATAGAAGATGGCCTGACCATTCATCCCCCATGGCCGCCACCAGATGCCGGGTCGTCAGAACCCTTGAATCGTAAATTGCCTGTTTGTAGGTCTTTGTCCAGGGTTTGAATATACTGCGGCCCGCAAGATTCACAATAATATCAGCGCCGGGGACATGCGCCTGCCAGTCGCCGGGCTGTGTGGTATCGGCAGACACCCAGGTAAACCGTTCATTGGAAGACGACAGCTTATGTTCCAAAGAGGTGCCGACCCCTGTTACAACATGCCCTTTGTCAAGAAGATATCGGCTGAGGTGTGATCCCACAAAACCGGAAGCCCCGGTAATCAGAATGGTCTTCATTGAATCGCTCCTTATAGGTTGAATAAAAGGATGAATTCAATATAACCATTTTTTGGAATTCACCAATACTACTTTCCAAAGAATTTTGAACGATTCAAACCACAGGCAAACCTGGCGGAATAATAAACCGAAATCTTTATTATTCACACACGACAACAAGCCCTTCGGGACGTCTCTCCATAAAAACCAACTCATGATCGTATCGCCCGTGGGCATCCATCCAGGCTTGCGCATTGGATCCAAAGTAGTACTCCCGGCCGCAAAAGGTGCCTTTGAATGTATATTCCGCTTTTTCACCCGGGCTCAGGGCTTCCCATTGGCTCCGGGTTAAAACCGTTTTTTTACCAGGTTGTATGCCGGCATACATGGGAATGCCCATGTGCTTATCCAGGGCATATGCCACAACCTCGTACGCTTCATCCGGATCAGTGTTCAACGGCTTTAGATTGTAGTACTGCATGGATGTTTTTTCAGCCGGTACGTTGGTACGCCCCTGTTCAGCGTACATGTCTGCGTTTGATCCTGAATTGGTGTTCCAGCCGGTTGAGGTATTTAAACTGCGGCCTTTATCAGATGCAAAGAGTTGTCCTGAACTTAGAATGCAAAGAAATGAGAGTAAGATAACTGAATGTTTCATTTGAAGCTAATCCCAAACAAAGATATTGTGAAAGTTAATTCCATATATGGGCAGAAAAATACATAAATTTATAGTTTTTGTCCAGTAAAAACCACACGGAATACACAGATTTATTTACCACATACAAATGCGACAAGTAAATACCTTTACAATTCAAGAATTGCAAGATAAATTCAACGGTTGTAATGACTTAACACAAGGGGGTTTCAATGATCCGTTTTCTACAGATTTCTACAATGGGCGAAGAATATGCCTGACGTTGAGCACAACTGCCCCTTTTGCAAGATGAATAAAGACCGGATAAAAAGGACTGTGGGAAGCGTTTTTGCCGTTGAGGACACATCACCTGTCAGTCCGGGCCACATGCTGATCATCCCCTATCGCCATTGCGATAATTTCTTCGGGATGACCCGGGCTGAACTCTGTGATGCCGAAAAGTTGATAGAACAACTCCGAAAAGAGATTCAAGGAACCGATCAAAGGGTATCGGGATTCAATATCGGAGTCAATTGCGGGGAAGCGGCCGGGCAGACCGTGTGTCATGCCCATATCCATCTGATCCCGCGGCGGGTAAATGATACGCCGGAGCCCAGAGGGGGTGTCCGGGGGGTTATCCCGGACAGGATGTCTTATTAGATAGCACCTGCCGGCTTGGCCGTATGATGAAATATTCGGTCAAGTGCTTGATCATGAGTCTGGTTATCTGCCTGATTATGTGTCTGATCATGTGCCTCATCATGTTTCCAGGGTACCGATATAGGTTTCCCCGGTTTCAATATAGTAAATGCCTTCTGCAATATTGGTGATGTGATCCCCGATGCGTTCCAGGCAGCGGCCCATGAAAATCAGAAGGGTGCCGCAGTCAACAACGCTGGTATCTTCATTCATACTTGCTCTCAAATCGGTCATCAGACGGGCAAATTTTCTGTCAATGACGTCGTCCCGGTGCCATATTTCCAGGGCACTCTCAACGTTTTGTTTCAGAAAAGCATCCACCACATCGGTGATCATTCTCCGCGCCAGGACACCGATCTCCTGAATCAGGGCAATGGGGGCTTCAAGGGTCAGTTCACATCCGCCCAATTCAGTCACCCGCCGGGCAATATTGGCGGCATAATCCCCGATTCTTTCCAGTTCGGAACCGGTACGCATGGCAGCCAGGATATACCTGAGGTCAGCAGCCAGAGGAGTCCGTTTGGCCAGCAGCATAACGGCATTCTCCTCCAGTTCCTTGTAAAGGGCGTTGAGATTTACATCTTCTTTGATCACTTCTTCGGCTAGCCGGACATCCATATTCTCAAGGGCTTTTAACGCCTTGGCCAACTGCCATTCACAGGAGGCTCCCATGGCGGAGATCTGGGTGTTCAGCTGGTTGATTTCATCATCGTAGGATTTGACAATATGCGCTTCCATTGGATCTTAGGTCTCCTTCTTAAGACATTCGAGCACGGCGGTTAACCGAACCGTCCTGTGATATAGTCTTCGGTTAATTGGTGAAGGGGATTTAAAAAGATCTGGTCCGTGGGGCCGATTTCAATGAGATCACCCAGATGGAAATATGCGGTACGCTGGGATACACGGGATGCCTGCTGCATGGAATGGGTCACGATGGCGATGGTATACTCCTGTTTCAGTTCGTCGATCAGGTCTTCTATAATGGCGGTGGCAATGGGGTCCAGGGCAGAGCAGGGTTCGTCCATCAGAATGATTTCAGGGTTTACTGCAATGGTTCTGGCAATGCACAGCCGTTGCTGCTGGCCTCCGGAAAGGCCTGTGCCGGGCTGATCCAGCCTGTCTTTTACCTCGTTCCAGAGCCCGGCCCGCTTCAAGGAATTTTCAACCAGTTCATCGGTTTCATCCCGGTTCTGCACAAGGCCGTGTATTTTAGGGCCATAGGCAATGTTTTCGTAGATGGATTTGGGAAAGGGGTTGGGTTTCTGGAAGACCATGCCCACCTGGGCACGCAGGGGTACCACATCCACGTCTTTATCGTAGATGTTCTTGCCGTCCATGGAGATTTCACCCTTGACCTGGCACCCTTCGATGGTGTCGTTCATCCGGTTCAGGCACCGCAGAAAGGTGGATTTTCCACACCCGGAGGGTCCGATCATGGCAATGACCTCGTTGCGGCCAATGTCCAGAGAAATATTGTTGATGGCTTTTTTCTCGCCAAAATTATAGTAAACATCAACGTTGCGGCAACTCATCCTGGGATTTTCAACGGCCATTTCGCCCACGGTGGCACGTTCTTCTCTGGCGACAAGCTTACGCTTGCCGGATTTTTTAACGGTTTCTTCCGGTGTTGCTTCTTCTTGTTTCATATCGGCTTCCGCTTGTTCGGCTGTTTGTTCAGCAGCAGTCATTTGCATGGGTACCCCCTGTGTTGTACGACCCCGGTGGAAATCCGGGCCAGGCCCCTAAATAGAGGACCTGGCCCGGTTGGGTATTAAACCTTGATTAGAGGTCGCCAAGTGTCAGCGGTGTCAGGTTTTTCACTGCGGCCTGATACTTTGCTCTTTCGTCCGCAGGCATGGGAATCAGCCCCTTGTCTGTCAGGTAACCTTCGTCACCCCAGGCTTGTTCGCTGGTGAACTCGGCCAGGAATTCTTTGATACCGGGGATGGTGTTCACATGGGCCTTCTTCACGTAGAAGAACAGGGGACGAGATACAGGGTAGGAACCGTCGGCAATGGCATCGAATTCAGGCTGAACACCGTCGATGAAAGATCCCTGAACCTTGTCGGTGTTCTGGTCGAGGAAGGAGAAACCGAAGATACCCAGTGCATTGGGGTTGGCTTCCAGCTTCTGAACGATCAGGTTGTCATTCTCACCGGCTTCGATGTAAGCACCGTCTTCACGGATGGTGTGGCAAAGGGCTTTGTACGCTTTTTTGTCCTGTTTTTTGAGAGCTTTGATCCAAGCGAATTTTTTGGCGCCGCCTTCCATGGCCAGTTCAACAAATGCGTCACGGGTACCGGAAGTGGGGGGGGGACCCAGCACTTCAATTTTGATATCGGGAAGTGCGGGATTCACGTCTTTCCAGGTTTTGTAGGGGTTGGGAACGGTCTTGCCGGCAACGTTTCCGGAAGGAACATCTTTGGCCAGGGCCAGGAAGAGGTCCTTTCTGGTGAGTTTCATGGCAGTGGCTTTTTTAGAGTTGGCCACTACAATTCCGTCATAACCGATCTTCACTTCAACGATCTCTTTTACACCGTTTTTCATGGCTTTTTCCAGCTCGCTCTTTTTGATCCGTCTGGACGAGTTGGTGATGTCCGGATGCTGAACGCCGACACCGGCACCAAAAAGTTTGTGACCGCCGCCGGAACCGGTGGATTCGATTTTCGGGGTTTTAAAAGCGGTGGATTTACCGAACTGTTCGGCAACAACTGTGGCGAACGGGTAAACCGTGGAGGAACCTACGATAGAGATGTAATCTCTTGAGGAACCGGCAAAAGCACCAGATACATTGGACAGGCCCAGACCGAAAACAAGGGCGGTTGCGGCTACCAGAAGTTTCTTCATTTTTTACTCCTAAATGTTTGTTAGACTGCAAAAGTTAAGTTAAAGGGTTAAGATCAACTTACCATCTTCTTTCAAACTTCTTCCTGAGCAGGACAGCTACGGCATTCATGGTGACCAGGAACGCCAGCAGAATCATGATGGCTGCCGAGGTTCTTTCCAGAAACGCACGTTCCGGGCTGTCCGCCCATAAAAATATCTGTACCGGCAGAACGGTTGAGGGATCGGTAAATCCGCCGGGGATGTCCACAATAAAGGCCACCATGCCGATCATCAGCAGGGGCGCAGTTTCTCCAAGGGCCTGGGCCATACCGATGATGGTACCGGTGAGCATACCGGGAAGGGCCAGTGGAAGTACGTGATGGGTAACCATCTGGGTTTTCGAGGCACCGACGCCAAGGGCAGCTTCCCGGATTGACGGGGGAACGGACTTCAAGGCAGCCCGGCTGGCAATGATGATCGTGGGCAGCGTCATCAGGGTGAGCACAAGGCCGCCAACCAGGGGAGCGGACCTTGGCAGTTCGAAAAAGTTGAGGAACACGGCAAGACCCAGCAGGCCAAAAACGATGGACGGCACTGCAGCCAGGTTATTGATGTTGACCTCAATCAGGTCGGTCCATCTGTTTGTGGGGGCAAACTCTTCAAGATATACGGCTGCGGCCACACCGATGGGAAAAGAAAGCAGCAGTGTGACAATCAGGGTATAGAAAGACCCGCAGGCCGCGCCCCATATACCTGCCAGTTCAGGTTCCCTTGAGTCTCCCGCCGTAAAGAACGTTGTGTTAAACACTTTCTTGATCTGTCCTGAAGCAATGAGTTTATCCACCCAGGACAACTGCATGTCGTTCATGCGGCGTTCGCTTTCAGGCACATCACGCTTGATATTGCCCTTCATGAGCATATCCACGTCATCATCGGCCGGAACCCAGATTGTAATGGTGTTACCGATTTCATGCCGGTTGCGCATCACAAAATCCTGCAGCATGAAAGAGGCGCCCGGACTGACGAGGTTGTACATTTTGCGTTTGTCGCGGCGTTTTTTAACATCGGGGAAGGTCTTTTTCAAAGATGTCCGGATCAGTCCCAGGTAATTGGCTGCGGCCAGATTCTCCTTGTCGATCTCCTGGGCATCCAGATGGACATCCAGCTGGATCATGGTCTGCTCGAAAGCCGTATATCCGTTTGCAATGATACTGATAAAGAGCAGTGACAAAAATGCCAGGCTGAGTATGATTGCAGACAGTCCCATCATCCTGAACCGCCGCTCCCGTTTGTACCGTTTGGCAAGCCCTTTGTTTACAATATCCATGGTCCGGACTCTGCCGTTGCCGGACCCGTTTATAGCATCTGAGTTACTCATATTGCTCCCTGTATTTACGGACCACCACCAGGGCAATCACGTTCAGAATCAGCGTTATAATGAACAGCAACAGGCCAAGGGCAAATGCTGCAAGGGTTTTGGGGCTGTCGAACTCCTGATCCCCCACCAGAAGGGTAACGATCTGCACGGTTACCGTGGTGACTGTTTTCAAAGGGTTTAAGGTCAGGTTGGCGGACAGGCCTGCGGCCATCACCACGATCATGGTTTCACCGATGGCCCGTGATACGGCCAGAAGCACCCCGCCGACGATACCGGGAAGTGCGGCGGGTATCACGACTTTCGTGATGGTCTCAGACTGGGTTGAGCCCAGTCCGTATGCCCCGTCTCTCAAGGATTGGGGAACCGCATTGATCACGTCATCGGAAAGGGAGGAAACAAAGGGGATAATCATGATCCCCATAACCAGTCCTGCGGCAAGGGCACTTTCACTGGACACGTCCATGCCGACGTTCGCCCCCATGTTCCGTATGAACGGGGCAACGATCAGCGCGGCAAAGAAGCCGTAGACAACCGTGGGAATACCGGCCAGGATCTCCAGCAGCGGTTTGGCAACGCTTCTGAACTTTTTGTTGGCGTATTCGGATAGGTAGATGGCGGACATCAGCCCGATGGGCACGGCCACACACATGGCGATGGCTGAGATGAGCATGGTACCCAGAAAAACCGGAATCGCACCAAATGCGCCGGATGAGCCTACCTGATCGGCACGGATCGCCATCTGCGGGCTCCACTCCAGCCCCAGAAGGAATTCGCTGATAGGAATAATCTGGAAAAACCGGATGGCTTCGTACAGGACGGAAAGGACAATCCCGATGGTTGTAAATATCGCCAGGGTTGAACAGGCAATCAACAGCACCTTAATAACATTTTCCACATGGTTCCTGGCACGAAGCGCTGGAGAGATGACCTTGCGTATCCCCAAGATGGCAACGATGGCCAGGGCGACCACCAGGACGCTAAGTGCGGCATGGCTGGTGGCCTTCATGCTCCGGTAGTGGTCGGCAGCCGCCTGGATGGCCGGGCTGATCTTACCGCCCACGATATTGCCGCTCACCAGATTGCGGATATCGTTGACGATCAGGTTCAGCCTGTCTGCGGGCAGGGTCCGGATGTCTTCTGGAAGTGCGGCGATCATAATATCCGTAATGACGGAAGATTCAAAAGCCAGCCAGAATGAAAAGACAATCAGGGCAGGCACAGCGCACCACAGTGCCGTCAAGGACCCGTAATAAGTGGGCCTGGAGTGCAGCACCTTGGGGCCGCCTTTGGTTGATGACACGGCAAACGCTTGCCTGCGTCCGATATAAAATCCACCGGCGGTCAGCAAGAGAAGGGTTAAGAGCAACTGTGTTGGCGACATGTTTGTTCCTTAAAATTTAAAACATTTATTTAAATGTTGAATGGAAAATACGCTTCTTTTATTAGATTGGGTTTAACAAAATATTAGCAGATTGTTAGGGAAGTGTTATCGCCGATTTGTCCCAGTTTTTCCTGCGCCCCCGCCAGCAGATCTCCCAATGCAGCTTCCATGTCCGATGAATGGGTTCGAACATCTTCGGACAGGCGGCGGGTCTCCCGGGCAGCATCCTTGACAGTTGTCACCCGCTCGGACAGGTCGTGGACATCGTCACTTGTGGCTTCGGCATTCCGGGCAATCATGTCTGACAGGTCCCGCTGATCCTTAACCGAGTCAAATATACGCGTGCCGGCTTCTGACAAGGTGCCCACAAGGGATTCCACTCCTTGGGTTGACTCAATCATCTGGGAGCAGGCCGACTGTATGGCGGATATCTTCGCCTCAATCTCCTGGTTGGCGGCTTCGGTCTGCAGGGAGAGGTCCCGGACCTCGTTTGCCACCACGGCAAAGCCTTTGCCGGCATCTCCGGCGCGGCTGGCCTCAATTCTGGCATTGAGGGCAAGAAGCTTGGTCTGTCCGGCAATATTTTTTACGATCTTTATAATTTCTTCAATTTCCTGGGAGGCGGTATTCAGATCCTGGATATTATCCATGGAACGGCGGGTGACCTTATTAATATCCGTGACCAGATCGTTCTGGGTTTCCACCTGTGCATGAATATTCTGAACCGAATTCTGCAGGCTGCCCGCAGCATGGGCCACACTGTCAGTGTTCTGCTCCGTACGGCCGATGGCCGTGGTGGCAGTATCGCTCTGATCGTTTGTCTTGCCCGCCAGTTCGTACAGGTCAAAGCTGGCGGTTTTCATGGCCTGGGATTTGGTCTGAAGGTCCTCGATCATCTGGGTCATGGTGAGGATCAATTCCTGAATCACCGCCTGTTCCCGCTGCTTTCTCTCATCCGCGGCCCTCAGGTTCTGCAGTGCCCCCTGAAATGACTGAAGCACACCGGCCAGGACACCGATTTTATCTTTTCTTTTCTGGTAGGGAATGCTTACGCTTTCACCGGCATTGATCTGTTCAATGGTCTGGGTGAGCTTTTTGAGAGGACGCTCCACATGAAAGGATGTCATTATATAAAGGACAATGAGGTTCAGGGCGATGGTGATACCCGCGATCAGCATCATGGTCTTCTGACGCGCGGCTCTGAACGCGCCCAAATCATCTTCCTGGGCCCGTATCTGGTCCACATGATACAGGATCTTTGTCCTGGCCTCTTCTGCTGCCAGACCTTCATCCGCAAGACGGGCATTGAGTTCGGCTATTTTTTTCTTCAGGGCATCTTCACTGTCGGCGGAAGCTTCTTCGGTCCGGATGATGGTTTTTATTTTATCCATGTCCCCTTGAGGGTCCAAGGTCTGGATATACATCATGCTGACATTGTCCGTGAACTGCCCCCTGTCGTCGGTCAACCCTTTGGAAACAATGAGCTGTCCATCTTTTACCTGAACGACAAACTTGCCCTTGGATATGTCCCGGCGCTGCCGCCGCTTGAAATATTTGCCATAGTTGGGACGGCCTTCCAGGATTTCTTCTCCATCCAGGGTAAACGCCGCCTGAATTTGTTTCTTGACGGCGCCTGCCGGATCCACCGTGAGCATATCGGGAATTTTAAGATATTTGGCCTGAAGCTGGGAAATACTTTCTCGAAGTTCGGCGTTCAGTCCGGCATTCAGGTCCAGCAGTGCATTGGTCTTATCACTTACTTCCTGGGTGGATTTCCAGTTGGTGTAAATGAGAACCCCCATACACAGGTTGGATACCAACCCCACGCCGAGAATAAGCCTCACCCCCACAGTCAGCCAGGTCACTTGGGTTTTAGGCGCTTCAACACAGACACGTCCGGCATCATTCGTCCGGACAGATGCCTTTGTTTTTATTTTATCTATCCCCTTGTCAAAGAGTACCGTCAACCCATTTTCAACCCTGGAAACCACACTTAAACTCATGTTCTTCCACCCCGTTACGGAATTAGTGTCATTATCTGGGCTGGTTTAACATTCGTTTATTAGGGATTGATTAGAATAAAATGAGCAAACGATACCCTTTGGGCCCGCAAGCGATAAGATCGTCTTGTCCCGTTTTACCGAAACGCTTTAGATTGTATGGAGAACCCTCAGATTTTTGGAGGTATAGAAAAACCAATACCTTGGTTAGTTTTTTTCCTTCAATTTTTCCACCAGGTCGTTAAATGACTGGCGCTCAAGAATCTGGTCGAACTGAGACCTGTAATTGCCGATCATACTCACCCCTTCGATCACCATATCGTAGATCATCCAAAGGTCGTCTTTTTTCCTGTACATCCTGTAGTTGATGGGGATTTCCAGATCCTTGGTAATGATTTTGGTATCCACCTGTGCCTTTTTTTCAGTTACCCGCTCATTCAAGAAGGCTACTTTTTCGTCTGTATACGCATCAATCTTGGCCATGTAGGTGTCTTCGAGAAGAGTGCCGAACAGCTCCGTAAATGACTCCTTTTCCGTGTCGGATATCTGTCGCCAGTGCCTGCCGAGGCTCAACTGGGACATTTTGCGATAATCAAACCGCTGTCTTGCTATACGGCGGAGTTTATCCTTTTTTTCCTCCCGCAGGCCGTCAGCTTTCAGGGCCGGGTCACGGAGTACTCCCAAAATATCCTGGATGGTGGTTTCAAGCTGGGCCTTGGGAGATCCCGTATCTGCCCACACCGGCATAAAAAGGCACAGCCCCAGGACGATCCCGCCACTTATATATAACAGGACAGCGTTCTTTACCGTTGAATTTTTATTGGCAGTTTTTTTCATCATCCCGCAGGCATCTTCCTCAAATACATCTTTGGCCGAGCCCCCTCAAATCATTGCTTCATGGCAGCCAGGGCCGCATCGGCATCCGGTTCAATCGTAAACACCTTGTCCAATTTTGTAAGGGACAGGGCGTTGAATACCGTTTCCCCCAACCCGGTGAGCACAAATTTGCGGTTTTCCTTTTTGCTCCACTGAAGCCCCTCCACAAGGGTCGCAATACCGGAGCTGTCCATAAAGGAGACCTGGCTTAAGTCAACCACGACACCCGGGGTGGACGGTTTGAAAAAAGGCAGCAGGGTGTCCCTGAGATTAGGAGAGGTGAACATATCGATTTCCCCCTGTACAAATACCAGGGCAATACCGTTTTCTTCCTTGGTGTTTATTGAAAATCCCATGGCTTGTCTACTTTTCGAAAATATATTTGCTGATCAGTTCTTCAATGCTGATGGCGGACTCGGTATCCATCAGCGCGTCATTTTCTTCCAGAATATCTTCTGATCCGCCCGGCGACAGTTTTATAAACTTGTCGCCGATGATGCCTTTGGTGCGGATGGATGCAATGGTATCGTCACTAATCTCAGTGCCCTTTCGGATCTCCATGTCAACACGGGCATTGTACTCTTCCAGAGAAATCCGTTTAACCTTACCCACCGGCACCCCGGCGATTTCAACGGTGGCACCGGGTTCCAGCCCCTCAATGGACCCGAAGGTGGCGGAAATATTGTAGGTATCCGATCCGAACAGCTCAACGGCTCCCAGGTTGACGGAGAGATAGATGAGACAGGTCATGCCCAGGATCATGAAGAGCCCTACTGAGATTTCAGTGCTTTTTTTATACATGATGGTTAATTTAAATCCTATAGCAGTAAAGATGTCAAGATATAATCCATGACCAGTATGGCCAGGGAAGAAAAGACCACTGCCTGGGTGGTGGCACGGCTGACGCCTTCGGTGGTGGCCTGGGCCGTATAGCCCATGAAGGAACAGATCCAGGCGATCACAAGACCAAAAGTCAGGGATTTGAGAACGCCGCCGAAAATATCGGTAAAGGTCACAGCGGAGACCATCTTTCCGAAATAGGCCCCTTCATTCACCCCCAGAAGCTTCACCCCCACAAGGTACCCCCCGAATATCCCCACCACATTGAAAAAGGCGGTGAGCAGCGGAAGAGAGATGATACCGGCAAGAATTTTCGGGCTGATCACATATTTTAAAGGATCAATGGCCATCATCTCAAGGGCCGGGAACTGGTCTGTAATTTTCATGATGCCGATTTCCGCTGCCATGGCAGACCCTGCGCGCCCTGTCACCATCAGCGCACAGAGCACAGGCCCCAGTTCCCGGATGATGGACAGGGCCACGGCAGACCCCAGGAGCGCTTCCGCACCGAACTGGGTCAGGGTATGGTGTCCCTGAAGCCCTAAAACCATGCCGGTAAACAGACCGGTTACAAAAACGATAAGCAGAGATTTAGATCCGATAAATTCGATTTCCTTGATCAGCCGGCCCGGCCGAAGCGGCCTTAAAAATCCCTGGAAAATGGCCAGACAAAGAAAGATACCGCTCCTGCCGAATATCTGTATCCGGTTCAGTGTCCATCGGCCCAGCATCGCAGGCAAATTAAATATCTCAGTCATGGTGTCCTGTCAGCTTAAAATTTCATCCAGATAGTTCTTGTCGGTCCGGGTAAACGGGATCGGCCCTTCTGGATTGCCGTTTATGAATTGGATTACCCGCGGGTCCGTCGAATTCCGGATCTCCTCCACCGTGCCTTCGGCAATAATGTCACCGTAATAAAGGATAATGATCCGGTCTGCGATCCTGAAACAAGATTCGATATCATGGGATACCACCACAGAGGTGATGTTCAGTTTCCGGTTCAAATCCCGGATCAGTTTATCGATTACGCCTGTGGAAATGGGATCCAGGCCGGAGGTGGGTTCATCGTAGAATATGATTTTCGGGTCCATAACAATGGCACGGGCCAGCCCCACCCGCTTCATCATCCCGCCGGAAAGCTGCGAAGGCATCAAATCTTCGGTCCCCCGGAGTCCCACCATCTCAAGTTTCATGGTAACGATGGTTTTAATCACATTATCTGCAATCTGGGTATGTTCCCGCAACGGAAATGCGATATTTTCAAATATAGTTAAATAGTTGAACAGGGCAGCCCCCTGAAACAGCATCCCCATCTTTTTGCGTTTTTCATAGAGCTGCTCCCGGGTGGCCCTTGTCAGATCCAGCCCGTCAAAAAGCACCTCTCCTGAATCAGGTTTTTCAAGGCCTGTGACCTGACGCAGCAGCGTACTTTTCCCCGATCCGCTGCCCCCCAGTATCACCGTAACCTTTCCGGTCTCAAACCGGCAGTTCAGATGATTGGAAGCCACAACGCTTCCGTACTTTTTAACGAGATTTTTAACAATGACCATGATTACGTTCACCTTATCAGATTGATCATTTTAGATACCCCAAGGTACCGGGCCTGTCAACGATAAAGCCGAAAGTGAACGCCCACGGACTGAATTTGTGCCCGGGTCTTTACAAACCGGGCCGGGTATACTTTAATATATAAATCTTATGCCTTACGAAAGGATTTACCACGTTTGCGAAAGGGATCTTTTCCAAAACATGATGCAACGCAATGCTTTATCTTTGCTCCTTTTGATTTTTTCATATGCACCGGCAGCACCGGGCGGATGCCGGCGCAAACCAGCATATGAGCGCAGGTGATCTATCGGGTAAAATCCGGAAAGTTATGAAAAAGACAACCGCTAAAGACGCGGAAAACACAGGAAATAAAACAGGCAAGGAACCCAAGGATTGACAAACCCGTCAGGGGTTTATATAGAAAATATCGCGTATGGAAAATACCAGCCTAAGGGATAAAATGATACACGACCGGTCTACTGAGTTAAATGCATGCATGAACAAGGTGGCGCGGCTGAGCAACTGTGTTGAAATCGCGAACCTTATTAATTCGGAACTCTCCTTAGGAAAGCTTTTAAGTTCCGTGATGGAAACCACAAAAGCTGCCTTTCAGGCCGACTCTGTCAGTCTGCTGCTCCGGGAGGAAAAAACCGGCGATCTGGTGTTTCATATTGCCCTCGGAGATGTGGGGGATGAAATCAAAGAAATATTCCGGTTGAAAAAAGGCAGCGGTATCGCAGGGTATGTGGCAGAAACAAAAACGCCTTTGAATATCGCTGATGTGTATGACCATCCGCGGTTCTCCCCGGACTACGATCGAAAAACAAATTACCGGACCCGGTCCATGCTCTGTGTGCCCCTTCGCGCCAGGGGAAGAATCCTGGGGGTCATTCAGGTGCTGAACAAGCTGACACCCCCTTATACCTTCTCCAATGAAGAGCTGGAGATGCTCATAACCATCGGCTCCAGTGCGGCGGTGGCCATTGACACCGCCCAGATACACCGGCAGATTATCCGCAAAGAAACCCTGGAGCGGGATCTTTCCCTGGCCAGGGAAGTTCAGCAAAGTTTCCTGCCTGCCACCCTGCCCGATATACCGGGCTATGATTTCTCCGCCCTGAACCGCCCGGCCCTTGAAATCGGGGGGGATTTCTACAACTTTTTTATCCTGCCGGACAACCGGGTGGGTATTGTTCTCGGCGACGTTTCCGGCAAGGGCATTGCCGCGGCGTTGTTCATGGCCAGGCTGACCAGTGACATCCAGCATTCGGCCATGCACGGCCACACGCCCTCACAAGTGCTGGAAACCGTTAATGACCAGCTCTGCCAAAGGGCCAAACACGGCATGTTTGTTACCCTCGTCTATATGCTACTCGAACCGGATACGGGGCATATCGCCCTTGCCAATGCAGGCCACCTGTTTCCATTGCGCACGGACGAGGGATCTGCCTCGACACTGGGGTCCGACAATTCCAAAGGTCCGCCTCTGGGCATTCTTTCCGGACTCACGTTTGAACAGGAAGAGTTTATGCTGGCACCAGGCCAGTCTATTACCCTCTATACTGACGGTATCACTGAGGCCAAAAACAGCAGGGGAGATCTCTTCGGGATGGACCGGCTGCTGGAGATTCTCCGCAGCGGCATGACCGCATCCGACAATATTGTCACCAGCGTCTCTTCTGCTGTGGAAAAATTCAGCCTTGACCACGGCAGAAGCGACGACATTACCCTGCTCACCCTTGTCCGTCAAAGGAGAACAACGTGATGGGCCAAAATAACGCTGACCGGAATACCAAGCAGGCCATAAACCAGACTATGGAATTGTCCATTCCGTCACACCCCAGATTTCTTCAGGTGGTACGGGCGATGATGAGCCGGGTGGCAGCCATGTTAAATATTCCGGACGCCAAAACAGGAAGCATTGTACTGGCTGTTGACGAGGCCTGCTCAAACATAATCAAACACGCATACTTCAACGACCCGTCCGGCGTTATTGAATTTTCCATCACCCCTGGCAAAACCCGCCTGGAAATTGCCATCACCGATTACGGTAAATCCTGCGACATGAACCTGATGAAACCCAGAGAGCTGGACGACATCCGCCCCGGCGGTCTTGGTACCTATATCATCGGTCAAGTGATGGATGAGGTGGAATACCACTGCGGCAATAACGGAAAAAACCAAATCAAAATGGTCACCCGCCTGATGCCCTGATACCCGGCCTCCAAGCCTTAAATTCACACGGGACAAAAAAAGCCTCCCTTGTCCAGCCGATTTACCGGCCGGACAAAGGAGGCTTTTCGTTTTAATGGAGGCCTTCTAACTCAGTTTACTTACGATTGCTTCAATGGTCTCGTAAGAAAATGGCTGGGACAGATGCTTACCACCGGATGCAGGCAACGGTTCCTGAGGTTTATGTCCGGAACCTGTGAACCCTGCAATCCGCTCATCCCCGAACTTGATACGGTAATTGGGACGTATTCCCTTCCCCGTGGTGCCAAGGAACACCTGGGATGCCTTATCGTCCGCCATATTGGCAAACATTTTCTTTAAAAAAACATCTGACAGTCCGGCGATCCGCTCTTCATCCCATTCAATCATGGATTTGCCGCCGGAACCGGACCTGCTGGCGGTTTTCCGCTTGGCTTTAAGCTTAGACAGCTTGCCCGAAAGCGCGTTGATTTTCATGCCCAGGTTCTTGACCGACCGCTTCTGAATTTCCCCTTCGGCCTGGGGACGCAACGCATCCAGTTCACCGTTAACCTCTTCAAAACATGCCTTGGATTCCTCCACGGCTTTCTTCTCAATCAACTGGTCAATCTGTTCGCACATGCGGTTGATGGATTGCCTGGATTCACGGAATTTGTTGGGCTCCATTCTGCCTCCTTTGAACTCTATGTTATGCGGGATCTTAAACCACCAGGCAGATGAAACAATCGGCTTGCTTAGAAAGGGACTTTTCAATCAGCAGCTACTTCCAGTGATCTAAAAAACTCTGCGTTAAATATCTTTAATCGTTCAAAGAATCCTACACCGATAGGAAAAAGATTTCAAGGGGTGCCAACAAAAGTGGAAGCGTACGGTTAGACATCACCCTGAAAAAAGGGCAGAAGCAGGCTCAAGATCGTTTGACAATGGCTGCAAACCGGCCACGGGTAAGGGCCGCCAGGTCCTTTGGGGCCAGGCAAATCTGAAGCCCCCGTTTACCCGCGCTGACGTAGATGGTGTCAAATGCGTTGGCAGAATCGTCAATGACTGTGGGCAGCCCTTTTTTCTGTCCGATAGGGCTGACACCGCCGGTGAGGTAGCCTGTTGTCCTTTCCACAATGGTTTTGTCCGCCATGGCGGTCTTTTTAACGCCGACAGCTTTTGCAAATGCCTTGAGATCAAGCTGCCCCGACACCGGCACTACTGCCACGGCCAGATCTTTGGGGCCTGTGGCTACCACCAGGGTTTTAAAAAGCCTTTCCTCGGGCATCCCGAGTTTTTCTGCAGCCTCACGGCCGAAGGCACGCACCGACGGATCATGGTCGTACTCATGGAGGGTATAGGGGATTTTTGCCTTTTTGGCTTTGGCTACGGCTGGTGTCATGGCGCTCTTTATACCAGTTCCCCGGGCAGATTGCCACCTTTTACCAAGGCCTTGAATTTTGGCTGTGCCTCACGGCATTCTGTCCTTTACTTCACCGTTCTTTGGCCGTATATTCCCCCCCATGAAATACTATGCTGTTGCAAACGGACGAACCACAGGGATATTCACCTCCTGGCCCGAAGCGGAACGCCAGGTCAAAGGCTTTGCCGGAGCCAAATATAAAAGTTTTAAATCCAAAGCAGAGGCCGAGGCGTTTCTCAAAAACCCGGAATACGCCTCTCAAAAACAGAAGAAGCGCCCCCCGGCCAAGTCAAGCCGGAACGCCGGCGCTCCAGACAATTATCCTAAGGATGCGGTGATCGTGTATACGGACGGCGGTGCAATCGGCAATCCCGGTCCCGGCGGCTACGGAGTGGTGTTCGAGGACGGAGACGAATACGCCGGCGGCTATAACCTGACCACCAACAACCGTATGGAATTGATGGCTGTCATTGTTGCGCTGGAAGCACTTCAGGGCGAGCGCCGCCCCATCGTTCTGCATTCCGATTCCCGTTACGTGCTCAACGGTATTACCAAAGGCTGGGCCCGGGGATGGAAAAAACGGGGATGGAAAAAATCCGACGGCAACCCTGCCCTGAATCCCGATCTTTGGGAAAAACTATTGAACCTGCTGCCCGGTCTGGATATCCGTTTCCAATGGGTGAAAGGACATGCGGGTGATCCCCTGAACGAAGCCTGCGACCATCTGGCCAACAGCACCGCCCGGAAAACCGGGCTTCCCGACGACAACGGCTATCTTGCCACACTTTCCAACAAGGAACCCGAAAAATGAAACTGACGGTTTGTGAACTGAGCAACAACTGGATAGACACAGATGAATACAAGGCGCTCCTGGCCCACCTTGACACAGAAAAAAGCGATTTCCTTCTTCTGCCGGAAATGCCCTTTTCCACCTGGCTTGCCGGCACGAACCATGTGGACAGCGCCCGTTGGAAAGAGGCCGTGGACGCTCACCAGTCATGGATTGAGCGCCTGGCCGAGTTTAATACCCCCATCATCGCCGGTACCCGTCCGATCCTGAAAAACGGTGTGCCCCACAATGAGGGGTTTATCTGGACAAAGGCCACCGGTGCCGTTGGCGTCCATGAAAAGTATTACCTGCCGGATGAAGAAGGGTTCTGGGAAGCCACCTGGTACCGCAGGGGAGACGGGGTCTTTGAAGTGGGAAAGATCAATGGCATTACATTCGGCTTTCTCATCTGCACCGAAATGTGGTTCAACCACAGGGCCAGGGAATACGGAAAAGCCGGTATGGAGATTCTGCTTTGCCCAAGGGCCACGCCGTCCACCTCTTCGTCTTCCTGGCTGGCCGGTGGCCGGGCGGCGGCAAATGTGTCCGGAGCGTTCTGCTTATCCTCCAACTTCAACGGCCGGAACACACAAGACATGGATTTTGGCGGGACGGCCTGGATTATCGAACCCGAAGAGGGAGAAGTGCTGGGTACAACAAACGTAAAAGCCCCCGTCCTCACAAAAGAGGTTGACCTTGAAGACGCCGCAGCCGCCAAAGCCACCTATCCCAGATATGTGAAAGAATAGGCAGGCAGGCGTTGCTTCGGGAGCCTTCCCCCGATCCAACAAGGCGTTGCAAATACATCTAAGGGTTGGTATATTTGACAAACACTCGCTTTGCGGCCACCCCAACGTTTGGCACCCTGATGGACAATTTTTCAGAAAAATATACAAAAGAAGGCTTAAAAAAAGTCATCGACGCCCTGCCTCTGGCCATTTCTGTCATTGATAAAAACAGGGTGGTGGCTCTGGCCAACAAATCCACCACCCTGTTTGTCAACAAGGACAAAATTCAGCTCATCGGCTTTGTCGGCGGAGAAGCCTTCGGATGCATTCACCATGACGATGCCCCGGAAGGCTGCGGTTTCGGACAGGAATGCATGAGGTGCAAACTGCGGCAGACCGTATTGGATACCCTGGAGAATCAGGTCGCCCACCAGATGGTGGAAACCACGATGGTATTTAAAGATCGCGGAGAACGCCACCTGAGGATCTCCACCCTGCCCATGACCCTGGACCATGACCAGGTGGTATTGCTTTCCATTGAAGATGTCACCCAAGCCCGGCTTCTTGAGCAAACCCGGCTGGAAAAACAGAAACTGACCGCTGCAGTGGAAACCGCAGGTGCGGTATGCCACGAAATCAACCAGCCACTGATGATCATTCTGGGCATGGCTGAAATGCTTCTGGATGATCCGGGAACCGAAGATGAAGGGCGGCTGGCCAATCTTATGCAGATCAAAGAGCAGGCGGAACGCCTTGGAGAAATCACCCGGAAACTGATGACCCTGACCGAGTACAAAACCAAACCCTACCTTAAAACCGATATCCTGGATATCGACAGTGCTGCCGGAGAAGACACACCGGTTGACGGCTAATCGCTTTCTTTCATTTTTTTTGCGGACAGAAATGACACGGCCCCCCTGTCCGTCAGGCCCGTTTTGATCATATATGCGTTCCCCTCTATTCCGGCTTGGGAAAAATCAATCCGGCCGTCCCTGGGGGTATATCCCCGCCATGGGGTCGAATGGGGGCGAAACACCGACAGCCTTATACAATCATCTGTCTCAAGGATAAAAAAACACTGGATGACACCCCGCCGCCCCCAGACCTTGAATACCAATTTGCCCCTATACTCTCCGGGTTCAATATCCGACGATGCATACCGCTGGGGATCCAGTCCGTCCGTGACAGCGTCCTTAAAGCGATAGGCTTTGGATGCACATACGATATCATCCTTATTCAAGGTTGCGTATGTGAAAGACTTTATCTTTATCCCGGACTGCATTAATTTAAAAATCGACCGGCGTTCACAATACCGTATAAAATCTTCAGCATCCGATTTGGGAAATTTTCGCCGGGCCCGCGGCCTGCCGGATTCGGGACATATCATTTGAGCGCAAAAGGACCGTGCAAGGAAACGTTCACCCGGGGTATTTTTCACTTTTTGCAGTCTTTTGACGGACACCCCCAGCCGCTGAGCAATATCAGTAAAGGAATAGGCCTCCTCATAGAGGCTCTGAAAGGCCTGTAAAGAAGCCACCGATACAGTGATGTCCGGCAAACTCAATCCCGTATCCACTCCGGAAAAAATCTCCGGATGCTCTTCTATGATCTTTAACACCTGGTTCGGCCCGACACCGATGTCTCGGGCCGCATCTTCGAGAGAACAGCTATCTTGCATACCAACTCCGCACAAACATTAGGGGGATGTCTCAGTCCACTATCTTAAGCAATGAACAAAAAAAGGCCTCAGAAATCTCTGAGGCCTTTTTATATTAAGCCTGTTGCTTATTGTCTTTATGGCGCGCCCGGCGCGATTCGAACACGCGGCCTACGGATTAGAAGACAGATCACCGTGTTTTTCACACAGCCTTAACACACGCCTTTTCCAATAAAAACAGTCTATTATATTTTGGTCAGTCTCATTTTTCTTATGCAAATATAGATTATTTC
>MDTD01074541.1_pt1 | contig 20338 bp, 19 predicted proteins | sample 811221 | NCBI WGS metagenome assembly MDTD01 (sample SAMN05326646, study PRJNA326480) | marine metagenome | isolation source: seawater | place: Pacific Ocean: South West | collected 2011
AAAGAATGTCTTTTTATTTGAGTCTATTAGCAGAGAAGAACTTCCAAGTATTTTAGTAGGGCTTGATCTTTTCTGGATGCCTTTTAAGAATGATGAAATAACAAAATATATGTTACCAATTAAAATTTTTGAGGTTTTAAGTGCAGGCCTGCCAGTTATTTCTACTGACCTTCCAGAGTGCAGAAGGGTAGGTAAAGATTTAGTAAATTACGCCAATGATATTAAAGATTTTTCAAATCTTATAGATCAAGTTATGGGTGATAACAACATAGATTTACGTTACCATAGGTCTATTTCAATGTATCAATATGACTGGAATGTAAGATATAAAATATTCAAGAGCTACATAACTAGAGATAAAAATGAAAAATAATAATAAAGAAACCATAAACGAAGATCTAAAAAATCAATCAAAGTCTTGGTGGTCAAATTTTTCTCAAGATTATGTCTCGCCTGGTGAGCATGATCATTTAGGAGTTCCTGATTTTCAAAATTCAGAATCTTTTACAAAATATTTAGATTATATTGATAAAAATTTTATGGAAGATGGGTACTTTGCTCAAGGTAGAGGCGAGCCCATGTTTTCCAAATTAATTCCAGCGAATCTAGAGGGAAAAAAAGTTCTTGAAATAGGATGCGGTTTAGGTGCTCACACTGAAATGCTTTGCAGATCAGGTGCAAATGTAACTTCTATAGATTTAGCACCTCAATCAATTATTACTACTAGCAAACGCTTAGAATTGAAAGGTTTAAATGCAAATGTATTTGAAGCCGATGCAGAAAATCTTCCTTTTGAAGACGAGGAGTTTGATCTTGTATGGTCATGGGGAGTTATCCATCATAGTCCTAGCACTCAAAAGTGTGCTCATGAGATAGAAAGAGTTTTAAAACATGATGGAGAATTAAGGATAATGCTATATCACACTAACTCAATGTATAACTGGGTAAATGTAATACTTAGATATGGAATTTTTCAAGCAAAGCTTTTAACAATGAGTATTCAAGAACTTCATAATAGGTATACTGATGGAAAAAAAGATAATGGAGCTCCACTATCAAAATATTATTCAAGAAAAGAAATAAAAAATACTCTTTTCCCAAACTTGAATATAACACATCAAATTACTTATGAGCAGAAAGCTGTCATTTCAAGATTTTTTCCAAAAAAATATAGACGAAAAGTTGAAAGTCTTATACCTGATTCTCTTTACACATTTATTTGGTCATATTTTGGCTTTTTAATCTTCACTGTTGCTAAAAAAACTAAAAAATAATATGCCAACTAGCGGGGGATATGGATCTAATAGTTATGTTTCTGGAATAAGGTCTCCTTTAATTAAAAGTATTATTAATTTGTTTTATCCACCAATGCCTACGCTTAATGTTATTTCAAAAAAAGAACGTAATTTGATTAAGAAAAGAGTTTTTGATGGCGAATATATATTAAATATTGGGTCAGGCGGTCTTGGTGGATGTGGTAAATGGCTTTGGAAGAATAATAAATTAGCTAATAAAAATATTTATAACTTAGATATTCAAGTGGGCAGCTTAGTGAATGTATGTGGAGACGCACACACTCTTCCATTTAGAGATAATGCTTTTGACTCGATAATACTTCAAGCTGTTTTGGAGCATGTAGTTGACCCTAAAGTAGTAATGAAAGAGTCATTAAGAGTTCTGAAGCCTGGCGGTGTAATTTATATAGAAGTTCCATTCCTTCAGGGATTTCATGCTGATCCACATGATTATCAGAGATATACAATGAAAGGTTTAGAAATACTAACAAGTGAATCAAAAAGAATTACATCTGGTGTAAGTGTTGGTCCATTTTGCACTTTTGTTTGGATTGTGAGAGACGGATTTAGCAGTTGTTTTAAAAATAAATTCTTATACTTATCATCAAGGTTTATTCTTGCATGGCTTTTAAGTCCAATAAGGTATTTAGATCACTTCTCAAAAAATTCAATATCTGCAAAAAAGTTAGCCAACGAATATTATTTTTTGTCAGAAAAATAAAACAATGAAAGATAATTTTTTTTTAATATTATCTCCTAGTGAGTGGTCTGATAATGCTGTTTCTAATATGCAAATATCAGCGATACTTAGTAAAAATAATAAAGTAGTATACGTAGAAACAATAGGTACAAGATTACCCAAAATTTCAGAATGGAGAAGAGTGGTTGGAAGGATTCTTAATTTTTTTGTAAGCAACAAAATAAAAAAAAACACAAGAGGCCTTGATCCACTGAATGTTAAAATTATCAGTCCTCTTGCAATACCTTTTCATCGAAATAAATTTATTAATAAAGTAAATGTCTTTTTAATTAGATTTCAGCTAAGAAAATATATAAAAATAAAAGAAAAAATATATATATGGTCATTCTCACCAATATGGGAAAATTTTATAAACACAATCCCAAATAAATTTAGAATCTTTCATTGTGTAGATGCTCTTCATACTTATGATGATACACATAACTATCAAAGTTTATTTTATGAGGCATTAAAGAAATCAGATGTTGTATTTACGCCTGGTATTTTGCTTGAACAAGAACTAATAAAACACAATAGCAAAACTTATATGGTTGGTCATGGTTGTGGACCAAAGCATTTAGAATTAAGCAATAGCAATCAAATTCCAGAAGATATCAAAAACTTACAACTCACAAAAAAAACTGTAGTTTATGCTGGAACTTTAGCAAATTGGGTAGATTATGAGCTATTAAATTACTTAGCAACTTCAAATAAAGAGATAACTTTTCTTATAATTGGTTATATTCATCCGCTCGCCCCAACAGATAAAATAAAAGAATTCTTAGAAAATAAAAATGTTATTCATTTGGGTTATAAGAATTATGATGATTTACCTTTGTATTATGCCATATCCTCTCTTGGGATAATCCCCTATCAAAGTCAAAATGAACACATACAATACTCTACGCCTACAAAATTCCTTGATTATTTCTCTTCAGGTCTTCAAACTGTTTCAACTGATTTTCCGGCTGCGCATGCATATGATGAAGAGTTTGTAAAAATTGCTGAATCAAAAGAAGAATTTTTAGATATGATTGAAATTGCTTTGATCGACTTGAATGCAGATAGATCTCTAAGAATAAAAGAATATGCTAAAGAGCATAGTTGGGAAAATCAGGTAAAAAAAATGTGTGAAATTATAAATAAAGTTGAAAACAATACATAGAATAGCTAGCGCTGCATTATGAAAAAAATACTTAATTTTAGTGTAAATAAATATTTAATTCAGACCTTCTTTTATGCTCTTTCAACTCTGGTAGCAAATATTTCTAATTTTATATTAGCAATGGTTTTTATCTATGCATTAACCCCTGAAGATTATTCAAAAGTAGTTCTTCTAAAGGCATCTCTTGTAATGATTACATCATTGATGAGTCTTGGAATTTCCCAAGGAGTTGTTAGGTGGGTGGGAAAAGAGGTATCTAAAAATACCCTATTAAGCTCAATAATATCCTTCATATCAATCCAATCAATTATATCAACCCTTATTTATCTTGGAGTTATCCTATCTCTAAAGCATGTTCTAAATATTGATATCTCTATGATGCTTGTATTAACTATTTTCATCTTAAATCTCTCAATGATGCTAAATAATGAATTATTAAATTGGTCTAGAGCTAATCAACAAAGTCAGCAGTTTGCTGTTTATACTTTCTTAAGATCATTCCTTCAAATAACTTCAGTTCTAGTATTATTAGGGCTGTATGGTAATTTTATCTCGTATCTTTTTGGCTTAGCAATTGCTGAATTCATACTATTATTTTTAATGACCTTTTCTTTAAGAAAAGAATTTAGTCTCAATTTCAATAAATCATTAATTTTTTCTATTCTTCAATATAGCTGGCCTCATGCTTTAATAATATCTTCTGGATTCGTATTGAATTACATAGATAGATTTATGCTAACAAAACTCCAAAATGATTTATCAGTAATAGCCTTTTATGATGCTGCTTCTATGTTATTACTCGCGATATTAGGTCTTGCTTCTAGGCCATTTAATTTATTTATTTTTCCAGCATATACCAAAAAATTCAATATAGATGGGCCTGAGGCAACGATAAGTTTTATTGAAAAATGCCAAAAATATTTTGCATTATTTTTAATATTATTAATTACATTGCTTACTTTTTTTTCATCATTCATTTTAGATCTATTATTCCCTGCAGGCTATTCTTCAAGTTCTAGCATAATTCCATTGTTGTCGGTTGGCTTTTTATTTAACAGTTTATATGTATCTTCTATGGCAGGTCTTTACATGACTGATAAACCAAAACTGATAGCCTTGGCATCGCTAATTGGAGTAATCACAAATATAATTTTTAATTTTTTTCTTATTCCTAAATATGGAGCAAATGGAGCTGCAGTTGCTACATCTTTAGGATTTATCCTTTCATATACTATGGGATATATTTTTAGTAGGCGGATATTATTTGTTAAGCCTCCATATGCCTTATTTATATTGACAATTATCATTATTTTTGTGGGATTAAAAATAAATTAAAGTATCTGTGGTTATGATAAAATTACAAAAAATAGGGCACGTAGAATGAAAAATTTTTTTAAAAAAATATTAGTTAAAATTCTTCAAAAATATAACTACACATTAGTTGCAGACAACTTTCATGATTGGACAAAAGAGGATGAAGAGTTCAGAGAAATTTTTAACTTGCAGAAAGACTTTTGCTGGAATGATGATTCTGGGCCAAAAATTAGAAGAATGTATCAAGTTAGAAATATTCTGCATTCAGTAAAAGGAATTAAAGGAGAGTGGGCTGAATGTGGAACTTTTAAGGGCTCTATGGCTCTATTAATGGCTGAATATGCATCGAGATATAATCTAATTGATGATAATTCAAATATACATCTTTTTGACTCTTTTGACGGCCTTGCAAAACCTAGTATTGAAGATATGGGGACTAACATGGTTGAGGGTGATTACACTGGGACTTTGGATGAGGTAAAAAATAATTTAGCAAGCTATGATTTTATTAAATATTATAAAGGCTGGATACCTGATAGATTTAATGAGGTTGAAGACAAAACATTTTCATTTGTTCATATAGATTTAGATTTTTATGAGCCTATAAGAGATTCTCTTAATTTTTTTATTCCAAGAATGTCATCGGGAGGAGTTATACTTCTTGATGACTATGCATGTTTTGAGACACCAGGAGCATTAAAAGCTCTTGAAGAAAGTGTTGAAAGAATGGATACTGAAATTTCAAGATTGCCTTTTGGGCATGGATATATAACTGTTAGATAATATTTTTTATAGATGAGATCCTTTATCAACTCACAATTGTTGATTCTCAAAACCGTTGGCTTCACTAGATATTCAAAAAAATACCCTCATTGGTTTAAGAAAAAGCTAAATAATTTATTCTTAAAATTATCAAAAGATGTAAAGTGGGACACTGATTTATACAAATATAAATATAAAAAATCACCCTTATCGGGTAAATGGTTTGGCTCAAGCAAGTTAAGAAATTTAGAACATTTTTTACCTGTAGAAACTATGGATAATATATCTACAAAAGCATCATTAGCAAAAGACTTAAAGTTCTTTATTAACAATGAACTAATTGATTACAATAAATCCCCCTGCAATTCTAGACTCGATATTGATCCTAAAAGTGGAAACAAATGGCCATTAACCTCAATTTATTCCAATATCGATAACTCTATAGGTGATATAAGGTATCCATGGGAAGTTGGTAGACTTCATCAATTAGTATGGTTTGGGCAGCAATGGAAAGTTTCTGGGGATTGTTCTTGGAAGTACCTTGGATTAGAGCATATTGATAAGTTGATGTCTGAAAATCCATTATATTATGGTATTCATTCAAGAGATGGACTTCAAATAGCTATAAGATTATTTTCAATAATTGCTTTTGCAGATCTATGTCATGAATCTGATATGTCTTTTCATGAGCATGTCACTGCTTCAGTTATAGCCAATAGTAAAATGCTTAAAGCTCAGCTATCTCCTGATTCAGAAGTAACTAATAATCATGCAATTGGAGAATATGCGGCAATAATGTTGTCGGGTATTTATTTAAATGATTCAAAAATGATTCAATTTTCAAGCAAAAATTTAAAGAAAGAATTAGATAGACAAATTTATGAAGATGGAATTTCATATGAAGGTACTATACCTTATTTGAGATTCAATTTAGATTTCTTAACTCTTTTATATAAAGCATTTAAAGCTGTTGAAATTTGTCCTCCAAAATACTTAAGTTTTTATATAAATAAAATAGCGAATAGTTTGTCAGGCTTGATAGATAAGCAAGGATTTATTCCTCCTATTGGAGATGGCGATGATGGAAGGGTAATAAAATTTGATAATGAAGAGTATTTATGTGTTAATGAGAGCCTTCAGTTAGCAAGCATATTAATGGAAAAAGTATATGCAACGCAGCCATCAAATTTTTCTTTTGCATATTGGGTTTCCGGATTTGATTCTATAAATGTTAAAGAAAATAAAAAATTAAACCTTTTTAAAGATTCAGGACTTTTGCATTATAACAATAACAAACTAGATCTATGGCTGGATTGTGGACCCACTGGCATGGGCATAAATGGTTTAGGAGGGCATGGCCATAATGATACAACATCATTTGTAGTTCATTATGAAAATAAAGGTATTTTCCATGATCCCGGTTGGTACACTTATCATAGTGATAGCGAATTAAGAAATTTTTTTAGAAGTACTAAAAATCATAATACGGTTACCATTGATGATGAAGAGCAAGCTAGGTTTAAAAGTACTTTTGAAATTTTTAATGATTGCAAGCCCTCAATCCTCAAAGTAAGAATTAATGACAATTTAATATCTATTCAATGTGGGCACACGGGGTACTCAAGATTAAATAAAAATATATCTTACATAAGGTACATCCATATTATTGAAGCTAATGAAATTAATATAGTTATTACCGATAAAGTCATTTCATCAACACCCATAAATGTAAGAAACAACCTTGGAAGTGATTTACAGTGGAATAAAGACAAATATCAAAATACATATAATTCAGGACCATTCAAAATAATATTTGAGAATTTATTTTGTAAAATTGACCTGGAAAGAAATATGTACTCGAGAAAAAATTTATGTTTAAAAGAAGGCGTTTCTTTTAAATGGATATTGAACGAGAAAAAATTAAACAATGAAAGATATGTATATAGATCAAGATTTAGACTAGTATTAAATAATTAAATTATGAGTTTTAAATGTTAAATTATTTTAATGAAATATTAGATATTATTAAACAAACATCATTGACAGGTTTCCTTAGATATTTAGCTTTTAAGAAATCTATAAGTCTTAATTTTTTAAACTTTACTAATAAACATAAATCTAAGAAGACAGTCTTGCTTGGCTCCGGTACATATGCAGCGTCAATATTAATGCCTGCATTAAGTAAGATGAATCTTTTACCTCATCTTATCGTTTCTAAATCACACTCAACATCTTCTAAACTATCAAAAGCCTGGGGATTGCCAAATCCTGGTATTTCTATTGATGACTTTATGAATTTTGATATTTCTGATTTTCAAGCTTTAGTTATTGCGACTCCAAATAATACTCATCCAGATTTCATTGAATTTGCTCTTGAGAGAGATTTGTACACATATTGTGAAAAACCAGTTGCAATTGATTTAGATGGCATAAAGAAACTTTTTAAGTTACAAGATAGATATCCTAATTCGAAAAAAGTTATGATTGGTTTTAATAGAAGATTTTCACCTGCAATTAAAAAAGTATTAGCCTTAGATTATATTTTCAGAAGACAGCAGCCTTTAGAAATAACTTATAGAGTAAATTTTGGGAAAAGAATCAATAATTCTATGTCAAATAAATTATCAGGCGGCGGAAGGCTTATTGGTGCGGGATGTCATTATGTTGATTTAATATGTCATATTGTTGGAAAAGAAATAAAATATTTATATGCACAATCAAGCGAAGACGAAAATACATATTCTGTTTTATTTAAATTTGTTGATAACTCAATTGCTTCTTTAATATTTACAAGTGATGGTAATAGAGATTTTGGTTCCAAAGAAGAAATTTCTATATCTTCAGGTGGACACGACATTAGAATTGAAGACTTTAAAAATTTAAAAATAGACAAAAAAAAATATACTATATATAGAAAAACATATGGAGCATTTGAGGCTATGAAATCTTTTAACCAATCAATTTCACAGTCAAAGTCAGTCCAAGTTCCTCTTATTGATGGTATTATAGCGACCAGTGTGACGTTGGCTATTAGAGAAAGTATTGAATCTAATTCCAAAATTATTTTTTCTGAATTCAAAAATAAACTAATGAAATGAAAGTAGGAATTATAGGTTGTGGTTTTGTAGCAGATTTTTATCTTCAAACAGCATCCAATCACTCATGTATTGAAATAAAGTCAGTTTTTGATATTGATAAAGAAAGGTTAAAAAAATTCTGTGATTACTATTCCTTATCATCACAGGACTCTATTGAATCAATTCTACAAGACAGTGAAATTGACATGATATTTAATCTTACAAACCCTAAAAATCATTTTAATATTTCAAAGATGGCCTTAGAGCATGGAAAACATGTTTATTCTGAAAAACCATTAGGCATGAATTACGAAGAAGCGCATAAGCTTGTTTCCTTAGCCCATGAATTGGGTCTTTATATTGGTTCTGCACCGTGTAGTTTTCTTAGCAATACTGCAAAATCTACCAAGATGTATCTTGATAATGATTTGATAGGCGATGTGAAGCTTGTTTACGTCGCTTATGAAACTCCAATGACACATATGCAGTCTTATGATGAATGGGTTAGTCCGTCAGGTGCAAAGTGGCCAGCTAAAGATGAATTTGAAATAGGCTGTACATATGAGCATGCTGGGTATTTTCTAACATGGCTTGCTATGTTTTTTGGAAGTGCAATTTCAGTTAGTGCTTATTCTTCATGTCAAATAAAAAATAAAGGCATTCAGCTTGATTATAATGCCCCAGATTTTACTTTAGGTTGTATTGAATATAAAAATGGTGTCTTAGCTAGGGTTACCTCAAGTATTCTAGCTCCTACAGACAAATCTATGACAATAATTGGAGAAAAAGGAACTTTATATATAAAAAATATTAGAGACGATAACTCACCCATTTATCATAGCAATGTTGTGGGGTCAAAACTTTTCAATGCAATTGAGTACAGATTCGATTTTTATTCTGAGAGATTCGAAAGATTTTTTAACTGGATTCCCTGGTCTTGGGGTAGTTATTTTAGAATAAGAAAGTCATTACCTTTATTAGGCAATAATAAAAAGAAAAGAATTGCCAATAAACATAAACCAGTAGATTTTTGCCTAGGACCAGCGCAAATGATTAATGACATAAATGATAAAAAGAAATCTTTAGTCTCTGCAGAGTTGGCACTTCACATAACAGAAATAACCGAAATTCTGCAGTATCCAAAGAAGAATTTTGATTCAAATCTACTCAAGTCCTCAATTGATTAAATTTTATTAAAAAAGGAAACGATTATTAATGTGTGGCATAGCAGGTTTTTTTTCAAAAGAATTAGATGGTATCGATAGACACAAAAAAGAAATAATCGTCTCAAAAATGATTTCTGTTTTAAAGCACAGAGGTCCTGATGATGATGGTGTATGGGTTTCTGAATCTGTGGCATTTGGGCACTCTAGATTAGCAATCCTAGATCTATCAAAAAATGGCAGTCAGCCAATGCATTCATCTAGTGGAAGATTCACAATTGTATTTAATGGAGAAATATATAATCACCTAGATATAAGAAAAGAAATAAGCAATAAATATGGACCCAGGTCTTGGAAAGGCACCTCTGATACTGAAACAATTATTGAATCAATTGAAGTTAATGGATTAGAAAAAACTCTTGAAAGTATTGAAGGAATGTTCGCATTTGCTCTCTGGGATTCATCTAAAAAGAAACTTATTCTTGCTAGAGATAAATTTGGTGAAAAACCACTATATTATGGAAATAATAATAATATTTACTTTTTTGCCTCAGAACTCAAACCAATATTGTCCAATGAATTACTAAATTTATCTGTAGATGAATATAGTATTAATCTTCATCAGTCTTATGGATTTATTCCGCAACCTAGAACTATATTAAATGACGTATTTAAGCTTGCACCAGGAAGCTATATAGAAATTACTCTAGATTCCAGCAAACTACCTGCTCAAAAATTCTATTGGTCGGCTAAAAAAATATACAAAAAATATAATAACAAGTTTTCTGGCTCAATTGAGGATAGTAGTATGGAGCTTGAAAGGCTTTTAACAGAATCTATTAAAAGACAGTTAATATCAGATGTCCCGTTAGGAGCATTCTTGTCTGGAGGCATTGACTCATCTCTTGTTGTAGCTTTAATGTCAAAATTAGTAAAACCAAAAACATTTTCTATTGGTTTCCAGGGTGATGAATATGATGAATCAAAGCATGCAAAAAAAATAGCTGAATATTTGCAAACTGACCATACAGAATTTATTGTTAGCGATAAAGATTTGCTAGATGTAGTTCCAGATCTTCAAAAAATTTATGACGAGCCTTTATCTGATGCATCCCAGATACCCATGGTTTTATTGAGCAGACTTTCTAAAAAGCATGTTTCAGTTGCCTTATCTGGAGATGGTGCCGATGAGTTATTTGGTGGATATAACAGACATATAAGCTCTAATAAATGGTGGTGGTTAATCAATAAAATACCATTCAACCTAAGATCTAACACCTTTAATTTTTATAAAGATATTAATTTTTTATTTCTTCAAAATTCTACGAAGCAAATAAATAGAATTCAAAAAATAGCAGGTGTTTTTAATTCAAGATCCGATGATGAATTATATTATTCATTTTTATCTGAAGGACAAAATTCAGACCATTTAAATGATCAAGAAAAAAACTTTCTTTCAAATCAAGATAACTTTTTTGAAGATATGAAAATAGCAGAGAAGCTTATGATTTTAGACATAAACCATTATTTGCCCGATAATGTTTTAGTAAAAGTTGACAGGGCTGCTATGTCAACAGGGCTAGAAACAAGAGCACCATTTTTAAATACTAATATATTTAATTTTGCAGCAAGCTTACCAATAGACTATAAAATTAGAGGCAATAAAGGAAAACTTTTACAACGTCAATTGCTTGAAAAAATATTACCCGTTGAAATGTTTGATAGGCCTAAGCAAGGATTTGAACCACCATTAGGGATGTGGCTTAAGGGCCCCTTAAAAGATTGGGCTTCATATATTATTGAGTCTCAATCAATGGCCAATAGAGACTACCATAATACAGACATTATTAAAGCAAGATGGGATGAACACTTAAGATCCAAAGCGGATTGGAGTAAATTTTTATGGAATGTGATAACACTCGAATCATGGAGGATTGAAAATAATATTTAAGACATATTAATCTTATTCAATGAAAATAACTCTAATAGCAAATTCTTCTTGGTATATATTTAACTTTAGAACTAGCCTCATCAAAAGATTACTTGATCAAGGTCATGAGCTTATAATTATTGCACCAGTTGATGAATATAGTAAAAAGATTAAAAAAATGGATGTTAAATTTATTGATTGGAATTTAAATTCATCAAGCCTAAGTTTATTTACTGAACCAATTTCATTTTTTAAATTAATAAGAATATTGAAAAAAATTCAGACTGACTTTATTTTTAGTTTTACTCCAAAAGCAAATATATATTCAGGTTTATCACTATATTTGTTTAAAAATAATATTAAGTTTCTTCCAAATATTTCAGGATTAGGTACTTCAAAAGATTTTAACTTTCTTTTAAAGATAGTGCTATATAACTTCTACAAAATTGCATTTAAAAACTCAAAAAAAATATTTTTTCAAAATCAGGATGACTTCAATATATTTCTTTCAAATAACCTAATTAAAAAATCACAGGGAGAAAGAATTCCTGGCTCTGGAGTTAACTTAGATTATTTCATGCAAAGAAAATCTATCAACAATACTAATGACTTCTTATTTGTTGGAAGATTACTTTATGCAAAAGGACTAAATGAATACATTAATGCTACAAAATATCTTAAAGAGACTTATGAAGATATAAGAATTTTTATTGTTGGAGCGCCAGCTAGTAATTCTAAACAAGGAATTTCAAAGAATGATCTGAACATTTTAACCAACGATAAAAATATTAATTATCTTGGAGTAACAGATGATATTCGTGGTGTGTTGGAGAAAATAGATTTAGTAGTTTTACCTTCATTTTATGGCGAGGGCGTGCCAAGAAGTTTGCTTGAAGCAGCTAGTATGGGTATTCCAGTAATAACAACAGATCACCCAGGATGTAGAGATGTAATAGATGATAATAGAACTGGCTATTTATGCTTGCCCCAGGATGAAAACTCATTAATATCAAAAATAGAATCTTTTATTAAAATGGACTTAAAAAGCAGAATTCAAATGGGCAATAATGCAAGACAAAAAATGGAGAGTGAGTTTTCAGAAGAATTAGTTTTAAATGCTTACACAAAATTTATCGTTAATAATAAGTAGTTATACATAAGATATAATAAATAGTTTTATAAAAGACATTACTTTTAATATATAGGCATAAAAATGGAGTTTTGGGAATTAGTTAAAAGTCGAAAATCAATCAGATCTTTTGATAATGATAAAACTGTATCAAAGGAGCTAATAACAAAAGTTCTTGAAGCTGCTACTTTTGCTCCAAGTAATTGTAATCAACAATTATGGAATTTTGTAGTAATTGACGATGATTTGGTTAAGGAGGAGTTAATTTCCAAAGCATCATCAAATACTATGTTTAGGAAAGCACCCATACTTATTTGCGTTAGTTATGATGGATGGGATTACAAAGAGGCTATTCAAGGAGCTGCACTTGCGGTTGGAAATATCTTGTTGGCTGCCACCAATGAGGGGCTTGGTTCTTGGCCAGTCAATAGTTATGGTTCTGATTCTGCTGTTAAAGAAGTCCTTGGCATTCCTAATACAGATATTATTTGTTGTTTTGTTGCTTTAGGATTCCCTGATGAAAGAGCGCAGATCGCTCCACTAGTTCCAAGAAGACCAGTAAAGGAAACAATTCATTGGAAAAAATTTTCCGATATTAGACCAGTAGCTCCATTTGTATATGATCCAGATAGATGGAGCATAGAAAATATTAAAGATCATCAGCGTTACTATTGCCGCAAGACATTTTTGGGAAAGGAAATGGATATCAGTAGTGATGAAGAAAGAAATCTTGCAAGAGATGCTATTAAAAAATCAGTAAGTCCAATATCAGATATATTAAGTTATGACGGAAGTTATCTCAGAGATTTTCCTAATAAAGATGTAGCTACATATGATCTTATAGATGAGACACGTGAATACTCAGAAGCAGCAAAAAAAATTGATAATTTATCTGGTATTTCTCACCATCTTCTCGATGATGGTATACGTAAAAGTATGACAATCACAATGCTATATAAACTAGAGAGAATTCCTCAAGATTTTGCAAAAAAAATATTCTTGAAGAGTTTTGAGGCTCTGGAAAAGAATGGAGAATTTATTATAGTTGCAAGAAAAAGAAATATATTCCTTTCAATATTCTATTTAATTATTAAATTATTTATAGGTAAAGAAATACGCAAAACTGGCATATATAATTTCTTTGGACCATATAAACCTATTTCATTATCAAAAACCTTAAAAGACTTGAAGAAATCTGGATTTCAAGAGATCCACTGGAATGGTTATTTTATATTCCCCCCATTCTACGAACAAGTATATCAGATGCTTTTGCAATATATTGCTAGTGAAGGATCTAGTTATCTCCATAGGCAAAAACGAATAAATTTCATAACAAAACTCCTTTCAATAATCGTAAAGATGCAAAAAAATCTTCGCTTTGGTATTTTTGGCTCAGTAGTCGTTATTAGAGCAAAAAAATAGAAAAATATGAATAAGACTATTCTGCCCTTAAATAAAAATCAATTTCTACAAGAGTCATTAAGATCTTTACCAAGACTTCTTGGCCAGCAAGACAGAAATATAGGAACGCTTACATATGGCTCATTCGATAGAAATCATTGGTTATCAAAAACTGCAGATGTGAGTAATGCGAGAAATCAAGAGGCGATATACACTCTTACATTAATTTTTTGTCACGAATTTGACGGCAATATTTATTATAAAAATCCAAAAATCATGGAGTGGATAATTGCTTCACTTAAGTTTATTGAGTTCATTCAGAAAAATGATGGCTCTTTTGACGAATACTATCAAAATGAATCTTCATTTGTTTGCACAGCTTTTGTAACAATAGCGGTGGCACAAAGTTATGAGCATATAAATAAATTAAATATCCTTCAAAAGGAAGAAAAAGAAATTTATAAAAATGTTTTAACTAAATCTTCAAAATGGCTATCAAAAAATCTAGATGATGAAGTAAGCAATCAATTGGCAGGAAGCGCACTTGCGTTGTCTCTTGTGGGAAAATTACTGGAAAATGAAAAATATAAAATTTTAGCTCAAGATAGACTAAATTTACTTTTGTCTAGGCAAAATGATGAAGGTTGGTGGAGTGAGTATGGAGGACCAGATATAGGTTACCTATCAGTAACAATAGATTATTTAGCAAAGTATAGAGATCTGAATGATGATTTTACTTTTGATAAATCAATTAACAAAGCTCTAAATTTCATTATTAATTTTATTCATCCAGACTTCTCAGTAGGTGGTTGTTATGGTTCAAGAAATACCGAATACCTTATACCATCTGGGTTTTCAATCCTTCAAAACAATTTCGATAAAGCTAAATCAATATTAAATATAATTGCTAAAGGTATTAATAATACATGCGGATTTTCACCCTCATCACTTGATGATAGATATTTATGTAATATCTTATATAACTGGATTGAAGCAGGCCTTAATTATCATGACGATGAAGAAATTGACTTGTGGAATAGAAAAATTGATATCTCATATGAAAGATCAGGTATAAGAGTTTTTCAAAATGAAAATTTTTATTTTGTAACAAATTTAAATAAAGGCGGCTCTTTTTGTTTACACACAAAAAAAAATAAGTACCATGATTCTGGCTTACTAATCCAAACTAATAACAAAAATTATACAACTGGAAATTTAGTAAATACTAATCAAGATATTAAGAACTTAATATCTAGTGGTAGAGCTGCTGTTATAAGAACGCATACTATGAGCGGTCTCAAAGCCTTGTTATTTAAAACCTGGCAATATATTTTTGGGAAAATACCCTTAATACAAAGATTTACTAGAAGTGTTTTGAGAAAGATTCTCATCACAGATTCGATCAAAACTTCAATTAAATTCACTAGAAATTTCGATCTATCAAGCAATAAATTGGTTGTAAGAGACGTGATTGTAGGTCCATTGAAAGATCAAAAAATCAGTTTTAACAAAAAAGCTTCATATAATGCAGTTGTTAGCTCTAAATATTTCTCAGCTAATGATTTATTAAATGATGAGCTGACCCCTATAGAATCAATAAAAATTAATGACAAAACTCATTATTTCCAAAGAATTTTTAAGATATAACAATGAGAAAAAACAACAACAAGAATACATTTTTTATTAAAATAATTGTTACATTAACACTACTATATTTTGCAAGTCTAAATACAAATGTTGATGAAGTGAAGACCACTCTATCTGGTTTAAACTTATATTTTTTTTCAATAGCAATAATTCTTAGTTCAATAGGTTATGTAATTGGAGGTTTACGATGGTGGATAATAAATAAATCTCTTCAACTTCAATCCAGTCTCAAATTGAATATAAAGTTGTTTTTTATTTCAGGTTTTTTTAGTCAGTTTGTAGTTGGAGGAGGATATGGAGGAGATCTTTATAGGGCGTGGTTTCTCTCAAAAATTACAAATAGAAAGTTAGATTCCATTTCTTCAATTTTTATTGATAGACTTTCAGGCGTTATTGCAGCGCTATTGACAATATCTTTATCATTGCCCCTGTATCACTACTTAGTCGATGATGTATTTAGTTCAGATATTACATCCATCTCAATTATATGTATAAGTATTTTGATATTTGTATATTTTATTTTCATATTTAATGAAAGTGTTCTCAAATCAAAATTTTCTAAAAAATATTTAAATGAAAACATTAGCAATACATTAGAAAATTTTGTTGATATTTTTTTAAAACCTAAAGAAGTATTTCCACATCTTTTATTATCTTTTTTGGGACTAATGTGTTACATGCTTTCGTTATATTTTATATCTCTTTCAATTGGCATTAAGATAAGTGTTACATACCTATATTTATTATGGCCAATCATTTTTTTGATAAAATCTTTTCCTTTAGCAATTGGAGGATGGGGAGCTAGAGAACTGGCAATGATTTATTTTTTTGGAGTCATCGGTGTCTCTAATCATGATGCATTATTATCTTCAATTTTAGTAGGCTTGGTCATGATAGCCTCATCCATGGTAGGCTTGTATTTATGGATCTTTTCTCCACCAAGTCCAGATTAATTAATATGATTAAAATATTATTTAGATGAAGATTTTAGTTACTGGTGCAGCCGGCTTTATAGGATATTTTGTTTCAAAAAAACTTTTGAGCATCGGTCACGATGTAGTAGGTATAGATAATCTAAATGATTATTATGATGTAGAGCTAAAAAATAACAGATTAAAAAACATTAATAACAAAAATTTTGATTTTTTAAATATAGATTTAATTGATTTACCAAGTTTAAACTCAATTTTTTTAGATAAAAAATTTGATTGCGTAATTAATTTAGCAGCTCAGGCTGGCGTTAGGCACTCTATAGAAAATCCGAATGCATATATAAATAGCAATATAGTTGGCTTCTCAAATATCCTTGAGGCATGCAGACATAATCATATTGAGCACTTAATATATGCTTCCAGTAGTTCTGTTTATGGTATGAATAAATCAGTTCCATTTTCAGTCAAAGATAATGTAGACCAACCTGCATCACTTTATGCTGCAACTAAAAAATCAAATGAGCTTCTAGCTCATAGTTATTCGCATTTATATAATATCCCTACCACTGGACTGAGATTTTTTACAGTATATGGACCCTGGGGAAGACCTGATATGGCATATTTTCTTTTTACAAAGGCAATTTTAGAAGGAAATCCAATTAAAGTATTTAATCAAGGCAATATGAAAAGAGATTTTACATATATTGACGATATTGTTTTTGGTATTACATCTTTACTTGATAAGCCTGCAAAATCTGATCAAAATTTAAATAGTTTCTCTAATGCATCTCTAAGTTCTGCACCCTATGCACTTTATAATATTGGAAATAATAGTCCTGTAGAGCTTGGTAAATTTATTGAAACTATTGAAGATATACTCGGTATCGAAGCAACGAAAGAATATTACGAAATGCAGCCAGGTGATATGAAAGAGACCTATGCTGATATTGAAGAATTTTCAAATCTTACTGGGTTTAAACCTTTAACTTCTCTTCATGATGGACTAAAAAATTTCATAGATTGGTATAAAGATTATTACTCTATATAATTTTAAATATGAAAATTATAGTTGTTAGTGGTGGCTTTGATCCTCTTCATTCAGGACATATAGAATACTTCAATTCAGCTAGCGTTCTGGGAGATAAATTAATTGTAGCGTTAAATAGCGATAACTGGCTAAATAAAAAAAAAGGTAAATATTTTATGCCATTTAATGAAAGAAAGTCTGTCATTGAAAGTCTTAAAATGGTTGATGAAGTAGTTGATTTTGATGATGACGACTTAGGCAGTTGTATTAATGCTTTGAATAAAATAAAAAATAATTATCCTAGTGACGAAATAATATTTTGTAATGGTGGCGATAGAAACAAAGAAAATTGTCCTGAAATGTGCGTAAGTGATATAAAAGTTATTTTTGGTGTTGGGGGTGAAGATAAAAAAAATTCCTCAAGCTGGATTTTAAAAAGATGGCAATACTATCAAGAGGAGAGAGTTTGGGGAGAGTTTTATGATTTATTCAAAGATGAAAATGTTAAAGTAAAAGAATTAATAATATCTCCAGGGAAGGGTATGAGCTTTCAAAGACATTTTGAACGAAGTGAAATGTGGTTTGTGAGTAAAGGTAAATGTATTGTTAGACATTGCAAAGATTCTTCACAGAATTACACAGAAACCAATTTAGAGTTTGAAGATTTTTTCCATATTAAAAAAAAAGAGTGGCATCAACTTTTAAACTTATCAGATGATCCATGTCATATTATCGAAATACAATATGGAGTCGAAACAAGCGAAGATGATATCGAAAGACTGCGATATTATGAGGGTAAATGAAAAAATATGTTTGAAATTTCATCTATTAATAATGCTGAGCCATATAAAGTTTTTGAGAAATTTTTCAAAAAAGCTTTAGATTCTAACCAAAGATCTGTAGATGCAATGGCAATCAGTTCCTTCAATGATTTAGACAATGAAGTTGAGTCAAGATTTGTAAATCTTAAATATATAAACGGATCAGACTTTTATTTTTTTACAAATTACAACTCACCTAAAGCATCAGATTTTTTTAATCACGAGCAAATTTCAGTACTTTTCTTTTGGGATCAAATAAATACTCAAATTAGAATAAAAGCAAATGTAAGAAAGTGCTCGAAATCATTTTCTTCAAAACATTTTGAAAATAGGGATAAACGTAAAAATGCCATCGCAATAAGCTCAAATCAATCACATAAAATAGAATCCTATGAAGCCGTCATAAAAAACTTCAATAAAACAATGAATCAAGAAGACCTCTCCAAATGTCCTGATTATTGGGGAGGCTTTATGTTTACTCCATATTATTTTGAGTTTTGGGAAGGAAATGAATCAAGGATAAATAAAAGAAAAGTATATGAGCTTATTGACGAACAATGGGTAGACTTTTTTCTTCAGCCATAAAAATAAAAATTGTTTACCAAAATTATTAATTAGTTTAAAATTCAACTAAGTATGTCCATAATTTTTTCATCTGAAAGTTTTAATTGTCATTAAGCAACTAATGTCCAAATACTTTTATAACAATCATAAATAGGTATTAAAAATAGCATCTTCAAAGAAACAGTTAGCTCCTATTAATGAAAAAATCGTAGCTGACGAAGTTATGCTTATTGATGCTAAAGGAAAAAAAGTAGGCCTGGTTGCTTTTACTCAGGCACTTGAATCAGCAAAAGCACTATCTTTAGATTTAGTTCAGGTATCACCAATTAGTGCAAATCCAATTGTTTGTAAAATCTTAGATTATGGTAAACATCTTTTTGACAAGAAAAAAAGTGTTTCGTCATCTAAGGTTAAGACAAAAAGAAATACCGTAAAAGAGATCAAATTTAGACCTTCTACAGACATAGGCGACTATAGTATTAAATTAAAAAAAATAAAAAGCTTTATTCTTAATGGAGATAAGACTAAAATAACGGTCCGATTTAGAGGGAGAGAAATTTTAAATAGTGATATGGGACTTAATCTATTAAATAAAATAAGAGATGAGTTAGAAGAAATAGCTCAAGTTGATCAAGAAGCTTCATTGGAAGGTCGTCAGCTACTAATGATATTGTCTCCTTTAAAAAAGAAAAGATAGCATTTTAGAAAAATATGGGATATAAACTTAAAACACATTCTGGAGCTGCGAAGAGATTTAAGAAAACTGGCTCATCAGTAAAAAGTAAAAGCGCTAACAGAAATCATATATTGACTAAGCAATCTACAAAAAGAAAAAGACATAATAGAGGCCTTAATAAGTTATCTGGAACTGTTCTTAAGATGGCATCTGCATTAATTAAAAGGTAATTTTTATGCCAAGAGTAACAAAATCTGTAACTGCAAAAGCAAAACACAAGAAAGTTTTGACTTCTACTAAAGGACATTATGGTGCAAGAAGTAGATTATTTAGGACTGCAAAACAATCAAATATTAAATCTCTTCAGTATGCATTTAGAGATAGAAAAAATAGAAAAAGGTCTTTTAGATCCTTGTGGATCGCTAGAATTAATGCTGGTGCGCGAGAGCATGATGTATCTTATTCTAAATTAATGGCTGGTCTCACAAAAAAAAATATTGCAATTGATAGAAAAATACTTTCAGATCTTGCTATTAGCGATTCATCAACCTTTGAAAAAATCGTTCATTTAGCAGTTAATTAAATGCTTGATGTCTAATTTAGACAATATAGAACCACCCAAAATTAACAAAAGCACTGGTTCGCTTCATCCAATAAATCAAGTCAAAGATTTTTTGCTAAATATTCTTTCTGAAA
>MDTD01188989.1_pt1 | contig 20332 bp, 11 predicted proteins | sample 811221 | NCBI WGS metagenome assembly MDTD01 (sample SAMN05326646, study PRJNA326480) | marine metagenome | isolation source: seawater | place: Pacific Ocean: South West | collected 2011
CAAATCTCTGTGGTTCCCGATGAACAACAAGCCATTCATCACGCCTTAGAAATGTCCAAGCGTGGTGACTTGTTGTTGATTTTCGGTGACCAGATTTCACGCAGCTGGAAACAAATCGTAAAATTCAAAGAAAGCCGCGAACTCAACCCGGTGAGCACTTCGCTCGAAGGCAGCCCGGTGATGCCACCTTTGGATGCAGACGACATGCCCACCATGGACGGTGAGCTCATTTCCGATGCGCGGGGGGTTCGACTGGCTCGGGAGCTCAACGACTGATGCAACTGGTGGACGCACGCAGACTGACCGGCCCCAACCTGCAAACGCGGGTTCCTGGGGCCGTCACGGAAGTCGCCTTTGAACCTGGCGATGATCCTCAAGCCTGCTACGCCCGCTGGCAACATCACCTTCAATCCATTTGCGAACACCTGCCTTTTTCCGGCGGTCCCACCGTGGCACGGTTTTATGAGGGCGGTGCGGCCTGGGTTCTTCCCGGTGCCATCGATCGATTGTATGCCGTGATTTTGGCTTGCGAATACGCGGTGGCCCAAACCATCGCAGAACAAAAAGGCGAAGCCGGTCCCGATTTGGCAGAAACGTTGGATGCCATTCGCGCCGAATACGAAGAAGAGCAATGCGAAACCCTCTTGGCCATTGAACAAGAAGCGCAAAAGCAAACAGTTCCGTTTTTGTGGGACGATGATTTCGTTTCGGTGGGTTACGGTAAAGACTCCATCACTTGGACAGAACGACAACTCCCCCAGCCCCATGACATTCCCTGGAACACGCTTTCTTCTATCCCCATTGTCTTCATCACGGGCACCAATGGTAAAACCACCACCTCCAGGCTCTTGGCGCGCATGGTTCGCTGTGCAGGCCTTGCGCCAGGTAACAGTTCCACCGACGGGGTTTTCATCAATGAACAGTTGGTGGAAGAAGGCGACTGGACCGGTCCCGGTGCTGCACGTACCATTTTACGGCGAAAAGATGTGGATGTGGCGGTTTTAGAGGCTGCACGTGGCGGTATTTTACGACGGGGCCTTGGGGTGGAATCTTGTGAAGCCGCCCTGGTCACCAATGTGGCCAACGACCATTTAGGTGACTACGGCATTCACACCGTTCCCCAAATGGCGCAAGCCAAAGGGGTGGTCTATGACGTGGTCAGCCCTGACGGCTTTTGTGTCTTCAATGGTGATGACGAAAACACCCGACAGCTGGGGCAAACCAAGCCCGGCAATAAAATCTTTTTCAGTGTTCACGGTAAAACAGCATTCCTTGAAGAACGACAACAAATGGGAGATGCGCTGCTTTATATTGAACAAGGCAACATCATTTGGGATCACGAAGGAGAACAGCAACTTTTGTGCCCCATCGCAGATTGCCCCCTGTCCATGCATGGCACCGCGCTTTATAACATCTCAAACATTCTCGGCGCTGTGGGCCTGGGCATGGCCCTCAAGTTGCCCAAGTCCGCCATGCTCGAAGCACTTCAATCCTTTGGTGCATCCTGGCACGACAACCCGGGCCGAGGACAACTCACACATATCAATGGCGTTCAAATCTTGCTGGATTTTGGACACAATCCACATGGTGTCGCTGCTGTTTTGCAAATGGCGCGCGATCTTCTTGCCCAACAAAACCAAGGGGGCCGTTTCAGCGTGAGCATGGGACAAGCGGGCGATCGCAATGACACGGATTTGATCGAGCTGTGTGAGAGCGTGGCGCCCTTAAAGCCCGACCGAATTTATTTGCGAGACATGAAAGAATACCTTCGGGGTCGGCCCCAAGGTGAAGTGCCGCAAATCATGAAATCCAATCTCGAAAAAATGAACTACCCCACATCGCAGATCTTTCATTGTGAAACAGAGATCGAATCCTTGCACCACGCGCTGAAATGGGCCCAACAGGGAGACATGGTGGTTCATTTGGTCCATACAGAGCGCGAGCCCATTCAGCAATTTCTGAAGGAATCCGGGGCCCAAATGAGCTGAGCCCTCTGGGGCCCACCACGCTTACCTCTTTTTATTTCAGGTATTTCTAGGCGTTTGGTTTTGCATTGCCTATAATCTGGCCTGCGATACAGGAGGTCATGATGGGTCGCCACCTCACATTATTTGCCGGCTTTTTTCTCATTCTCACCGCGCTGGGCTGCCCCCGTGAAGTGCCAGCGCCTGAGCCCGAACAAGAAAGCCCTTGTGACGCCTGTGCCAGCGAGACCACGTGTATTGATGGAGAATGTGTTCCTAAAGAGGTGAACGAACTGCCCGATGCAGGCGTTCCAGAGCTACCCATACTGAATGATGCTGGGCCCGCAGCACCACAAATCAATGATGCGGGCCAACCTGCGGGTCCGATCTTGGGCGAAGGTGAGTGCCTCACGGGATACAATCATTGTGGTGAAGAAGAGTTTTGTTTTGTGAATGGCTGTGGCGATGGACTGCTCGGGGTGTGTACCGAAATTCCTGAAGACTGCGAAAGCGCAATGCCCATGGAGGTCTGCGGTTGCAATGGTCTCACTTACTATTCTTTGTGTGAAGCACAACGCTACGCCATGAATGTGGCCGGCCCCCACGCGTGCCCCACCCAGCCCGCACCCGATGGCGGCAGCATGCCGATGGACGATTTTGATTGCAGCGTCGAAACCCAATGCAGCGAAGGTGAATTCGATAATGGGCTGGGGCTGTGTGTCACAGACAAATGCGCCGAGGGCTTTCAAGAAGTAGAGCTGTTCATTGCCAATAGCAACGGCACGGCACTGGGGATTCCTGCCTCTTGCTTTGGCCCCTGGCCGGAAACCGCTTGTTTCCCCTTGGACGTGCTCGAGGACGACTGCCCCGCCGGGCAGCACAACAACGGAACGGGTGAGTGTGAATATGACTGTCGCCCCGATTGTGGACACAGCTTTGTCACCAACCCATTTAGCGGGAATCAATACGAGCCCCAATATTGCCACAATGCCTATCGCAAGGTCAGAACCGTCGCGGCGGATGCCGGTGTCCAGTCTTATTGCATGCCCAAATTTGGGACGGGCTGCAAACCCGAAACCGGTGAGTACTGCATGGGCGGGTGCCAAGGGCGCGGGTTTTGCACCAAAGCCGAAAACTCCAGCGACTGCCAAGTGAGCAGCAATGACTTGGTGTGCACCTGTAACGGCAACACCAGCACCCGGTGCACCGCATGGAAGAACAATGTGGACACCTACGGCGGCGCTTGCCCCGATTGGCAACCCACGCCCCAAAGTTGCGGCGGTCCCGATAACGTGGCCTGCCCGGCCGGGCAAAAGTGCAACATCGTCGGCTGCAACGCCAACACTTGGGGCCAATGCCAAGATACGCCCGATCCCGAAGACCCCTGTAGTGTTGGCTGCATGAGCGGCGGCCTCTTTGGCAATCCCGAATGCGGTTGCGATGGGGTCACCTATGCCTCAGCCTGTCACCGCCGCGTCGCAGGCGTCGCCAAAGACCCCGCGGGCTCTTGCGGCGATAACGACGGACCACAAGAAGGTAATTCCTGCGACCCCACCGATGAAAATGCGTGCGATGACAGCTCACCCACCTACTGCATGGGCGAGGGTGCCGATGGCGGCTTTGTCTTCGATCAAATGGAGTGCACACCAAGCTTTGTTCAAAGCGCCACCGGCTGCCCGCCGGGTCTTAATTGTTGGCGGCAATACCCACGCACCCTCTTTTGCAAAAAGCCCATCGGGGACTGTGAGGGCACCAGCGGGATCTGCAGGCATTGGCCTGGGGCTGACATCTTGGGCTGCTCTTTGTTTGGAGAAGTGGTCAGCTGTGGGTGCAATGGGCAAACCTATTCACACACCTGCTATGCCGATAAAGACATGGTGGGCGTGGATCATTATGGGGCTTGTCCAGCTCTCGACGGCGGTACGGGTGATGATGGCTTAACGGATATTATCGACCCTTAATCAAAACCAGAACATCACCTCGTTCAGAAACAAGCATTAGGGCGCTACGAGTTCCCTCAGGCACTCATCCCGGTAATCGTAACTCGTATAATACGCCACCGTACAATCATCCATGCGCCAGGTGTCATTGTTGATGGCCACCAACTGGCCGTTGTCGGTAATGCCAGGCCTGTCATCATCGCGAAAGGTGTCAAAAACCATATCTTCCACGTGCAGACGGACCGGAGGTGCCCCATGCGCTTTGAGGTGGACGTCCCACACATAAGCAAGCTTGTTTTGTACGGGCCCCCACGGGGGTCCTTCAGCCTCGAGCCACATGCGAAGCACATTCGGTGCGCTGGTATACAGTGGAACCGTTGAGGGTAATTCTATTTCTTCCGCAAACATATCTGGCTCGTCATCATCTGAGTCCCCTCCAGACCCGCTGTCCGTTGCGGTCTCCATTTCCGCCACGCCACCGTCAGCACCGTCCGCGCTCGTGTCTAATGGGTCGCCTTTGTCGTCCACAGTTGGGTTGCAGCCCCACAGGAGCAAAGCACACAGCAGAAAAGAAAAAGTCAGATGTTTTGATTGATACCCCGTTTTAGCCCCCTTTTACACTTAAGGAAATAACAGTCTCAGACCATCAAAGGGCCCGCAACTGGTCACATTTAAAAATTCTAAATTCTCATCGAGGATGTTTAACGTTGGATAACAGGTCACCGGAATATGATTGACCAGCTCGTTGTCCTCGTCGAATAAAACGGGAATGTGCTCATTGGGATAAGTCTCATCCCATTCTTGGATGTCGCCGATGTCGATGGGCGTCGCTTCGGTAAAAATAATCGTGATCCAATAAATGTCGCCGTCTTGTACCATTTGATAAAGATCGCTGTACTCTTCTTTCCACCATGGATAAGGCCCTTCCGGTTGATCGTCGTTGGGGCCTTTCCAGTTTAAATGCGACTCATCGCCGTCAGACAAATAGGCCGCAATGGCCTTACAGGGTTTGCACCAAGGCGTGCCGGTATCGAGAACGATCTTTTTACCCCGAAAAGCGAAGTCATAGAGGTCAACCATTTCTTCGTTTTGGTCCATGGCAATAAAATGAGGCAACACGCTGCCCACCGAAGCTGTGTCGTCCCAGCCCGGATCTTCGATGGTGTCTTTGGTCATGTTGTAAGGCCAACCGCCTTGATAAATCACCGAGTCGGCATCATTGGGGTCGGTGCCCGCGTGATCTTCCTCGGCGTTGGTATAGCCATCTCCATCATCATCACCGTTAGGGTCCGCCACCCCATCTTCAGTGCCTTCGCCGTCTCCGGGCTGCTCACCTGGTTGTTCGTCATTTGTCGAATCGGTCACGCCACCGCAGCCGATGAAAGTGGTACCGCCCAACAACAGCAGCGCGCACGCCAATAGATTCGTCAAAGGTGTCTGGAGTTTTGTCATAAGGCCCTCAAATCAAATGAATGTTGCCGCAAGCATAGCCAGACCCTGAAAAATCCTCAAACAACCCGTGATTGAGCCCCTCAAAAAAGGCCAAAAAAACGCAGTTCGGCCTCCTTCATCCCAAAGCCGGACAACTCTGCTCGCATTTAAAAGCCCAAACCCGTGTCTTTCTGCTATAATAAAGCTCTTTACCCCAGCGAGGCGCGCTTTGAACCAGACCCCTTTTCACCTTCTTTTCGCCGCGGGCTTACTGTTGCTGGGCGGCTGCCCGCCTGAAGCAGCCCAATTCGAAGAACCCAACCCGTCGGCCGGAAAACAAAATGACGCGGGGGTGAGCCTCGAAAGCGAGCCAGACAGCCCCGTAACTGACAGCGGTGGGTTTGATGCCGGTGCCCCCGAAATACAGTTAGGCATTTGGGATTCTGGTGAATTCCACGAAGGGGACGGAGGCCACGGTGAGACGCTCCCAGAAGATGCGGGTGAACCCTCTTTGTGGGATGCCGGAACACAACTGGATTTTGTATCCTGCTTACAGTCCACCGAGTGCGTTGATAACGATGACTGCTGCACACCCGGCTGCACCAATGATGAAGACAACGACTGCGATAACCAAACGGTGATCAGCATTCAGCCTTATCTGCAATTCCCCACCCCCACCTCCATGTGGATCATGTGGGAAACCGAAGATGCTGCCAGCAGCATGGTGCTGTGGGGAACCACCGTGGATCTCGTCAATGGCACCGACAGCACGAGTTTTACGCCTTGGCTCAGCGGCCGCCGGGTGCATGAAACCCACCTTGAAAACCTCGAGCCTGACACCCTGTATTTTTACCAGGTGCACACCGGCAACACCACCAGCGCCATTTACCACTTCATCACCCCCGACACCGCAGACTCCGAAGCGCCCACCCAGCTGGTGGCCATGAGCGACATGCAAAAAGACAACAGCAACCCCGACAAGTTTCGAGAAATCGTTGAAGAGGGCGTGCTCGACTACTTGGCGGCAGAATGGCCAGACTACGACCTCACCGAAATCCTCGATCTGGTGCTCATTCCCGGGGACCTGGTGGACTCGGGTCTTTTTTACAGCCAATTTCGAACCCAGTTCTTTAATCCGGCTGAAGGGCTTTTGTCGTACGTTCCTGTTTTGCCAGTACTCGGCAATCACGAAGCCAACAGTCAATACTATTTCGATTTATTTCACCTGCCCGAACAGGCCTCCGGCAACAATAAAGAGCATTGGTGGTATTCCGATCACTCTAACCTGCGGGTGATTGGCCTCGATTCCAACTGGCGCCCCTGGCCCTACGACGCAGACGACCAGCTCGCATGGCTCGAAGAAACCCTGAATGAAGCTTGTGATGCTGACAACATCGACTTTGTTTTTACCGAGCTGCACCACCCCGCCAAATCCGAAGCGTGGCCCGTGGGCGAATCGGATTTCACCATGGATGTGGTGGAACGCATGGAAAACTTCACCGCCACCTGCGACAAACCCTCCATTCACTTTTTTGGTCACACCCATGCATACTCCCGAGGCCAATCCCGCGATCACCGGCACCTGTGGGTCAATGTGGCATCGGCCGGCGGCAACTTAGATTATTGGGACGAGTACAATCAAACCGACTACGACGAATTCAACGTGACCCTGGACGAATACGGGTTTGTCCTGGTGGACGTGCAGGCAGGGACCGACCCTTCATTTCTCTTGCAACGCATCAGCCGTGGCGATGAGAACAATTCGATCAACAATGCCATTAAAGACGAAGTTTTCATTCGGCGGTACAACCAAAGCCCCGTTTCGCCCACCGGGCTTTCGCCTTCGGGCAACGATCTTTGTCCCTGGGACTTAATTTTAGCCGCCTCCGAATTTTCAGATCCCGACACCGAAGATGAGCACGGGGCGTCCCACTGGCAAATTAGCGACGATTGTGATGACTTTGCATCCCCGCTTTGGGAGTCTTGGAAGCAACATGAAAACTGGTACCGCGATGAGGACTTACAAGCCGAAGACGATCTGACCGACGAAGCAGTGGCCAGTTTGGACAGCGGCGGCTCTTACTGTTGGCGGGTGAGGTATCGAGACCGTGGGCTCACCTGGAGCCCGTGGTCCACCCCCATGGCTTTTTCCACCGTCAACGGCACCGGCAACCTTTTAGACAACCCAGGTGCCGAAGCGGGAATGGCCGGTTGGACCACCACCGCAGGCCATGCCGAATCCTTGTTGAACGCCCAATGCAACGGCATCGCCCCCCATTCAGGCTTTCGTTACTTCGCCATCGGTGCCCTGTGCGACAGCGCCAGCTACAGTGAAGCCATGCAAGAAGTGCATGTCCCCGGCGATCTGTACAGCGCAGTAGACAACGGCAGCGCCACTGCTTCTTTCGGAGGCTACCTGGCCAACTACAGCGGTGACGATCAACCCGAAATGAAATTGGTCTTCACCAATGGTAACAATGCCGTCTTGGGGCAAAGTGAAGTGCTGGGAACTTTGGCCGATGAATGGACTTGGTTGACGGCCACCGTTGCTGTGCCCACCGGAACCCGCCACGTGGAAATGGTGCTTATGGGCACACGCAATGCCGGCAGCGATAATGACAGTTACTTCGACGATCTCTTCTTAGAGCTGGGGGCCTGCCAATGATTTTACGATGGCTTTTCCTTTGCGGTCTTATCCTGGGCGCGTGCAACACCGAACCGCCGCCAGAAGAAACCGGTCCCGTCCCTTGCCGTCATGGGGTGTTTTGCGATCCTGGTTTCACCTGCATCAACGGCCTGTGTGAAACCCTCACAAACCCCACAGATGCCGGTACAGCCACCTCAGCTCCTTCTATACTCGATGCAGGCGAAACCCCGACCATTGATCGCAACGATGCAGGCGCTCAACCCTCAGAGGTTTTTGAGCTGTGTCGTACTTTGGTGGGCACTTGGAACATTCAAATTGCCAGCGATGGGGAAGCGACTTGTGGACAACAACCCGCCACCCAACCCTACGAGGTTTTTATCAACGACAGCAATGAACTCGAAGCCAAGTGGGACACCACCGCCGGCGCTGACGAGTACACCTTTGAGTCTGAATTCTTAATCGTGGAGGGTCAATGCGCGCTCAAGAACGACACGGTATTTATTATACACGCCCCTGCCATGAATGACATGCCCGCCACCGATATTAAAGTTGAGTACCATTACACCGCGGTGGCCGATGGGCTTTCTTTGTCGGGCGGCGGCACCATGCACAACAGTACTACCGTCGTAGAAACCGGCGAAGCCCAACAAGATTGTGTACAAGGGATTTTAATCTCAGGCAGCATCGCACCCTGAGTGCGCTATTCTACCACCACCTCATCCACACAAGGCACTGGCGTCCACGGGGCTGCGAGGTTGGTGCAGCGCCCGGGCAACAACCCAAGTTGAGTGGTGGTTCCATCGGTGGTATTCACTTCATACAGATAGGATAAGCTTGAAGGGTCGGTGCAAAAATACAACTTGTGATCGTCAGGGTGCCATTCAATGCCTACGGCCCCGACCGCAATGTCCAGCCCCACCGTGACCGTGGCGAAGCCAGTTTGGATGTCAATGTTGTGTAAACTGCTGTTGTTGCTGTTGATCGAGTAGAGACCATTAATATCTTCAGCCCAAGTGGTGCCCGAATTCAAAAAGTTACTTCCAAGCGGGCCCACTTCGGTGCCCGCCCCGGTTTCAATGTCTAACGTCACCAGTTTATCGGTGCTGGTGCTCAAACCAAACAATGTTTCTATTTTATCCCCATTGGCCGTGATGCCAGGAATCGATCCCCAATTGGTGGGCCCAATTTCTGTGACGTCGCATGTACAAGGATCGATGATGTCCAAGGTTCGCTGGGTGGCATTAGAACCATACAGGGTGCCGTCAAAACCAAACGTGGTGGAATTGTAAGAGTCCGTGGTGCTCAATAAACACAGGGGCGTCCAGTTGCCGGTGACGGTGTCTATTTTGATCAAAGTGTCCGAAGCGTTTTCCACGCTTAAGAGCCATGGGATCACTGGTTCAGGCGGAGGGCCCGCATCGAGGACCTCTTCAACCATTTGCGTTTCTTGGCCTGCATCCAAAAGGGACACCCCCGCATCGGCTTGCGGCGTGCCGGTTGGTGGGTTCATCGTGCCACCATCGGGATGGACCACAACAGAAGCGCCGGCGTCTACATTGCCGTCGCCACCCAAGGGAACACATGTGTTCTGCTCACACACCAAGCCCAATTCGCACAAGGTGGATGCATCGCAAGGCGCTCCGACCTTGCCCTTTAATGGTGCACCTGAGCCATCCCCCGGAGCAGGTAATCCAGGTTTAATTTCTGAAGGGCATGCCAGCGATATGAGCGCAAAAGAAAGAGTGGCGGTCAGTCGAAACACCTATTCCGACTCCAGATTGTCGATACAGCTCACGGGCGTCCAAGGGGCGGCCAAATTGTTGCAGCCATAGCCCATGTTCGTGATCAAGCCTGTTTGGCCCGTGTTAACATCTACGCTGTAAAGGTTGGAGTCTCCGCCATTGGGGTTGGTGCACGTGTAAAGCGTTTGGGTTCCGATGTGGTATTCAATCCCCACCAAATTGACATTGATATCGATATCGGCAATCGCGGTGGCCAGCCCCGTCTCCGCGTCGAGAACATACAACTTGTCTGTGAGGTTATTGATGGCATACAGCCCCTCCAGTTCCGTGGACCAAGTGGTCCCCGAATAATGAAAATCCAAGCCCAAATCGCCCACGGGGCTGACGACGCCCGTCTCGACACTTAATGTCAATAGTTTGTCCTGATCGGTGCTCAATCCAAATAGCGTTTCTTCTTTGTTGCCGTCCGCAGTGATGCCTGGAATACTGGTGTACGTTAAACCGTTACTGTCAATGCTGGCCCCCACTTCCGTGACTTCACAAGTGCACGGGTCGATGATGTCTAAAGATTTATTAAACCCGTTCCACCCATACAGGGTGCCATCCAAACCAAAAGTGGTCGAGGGGTAGCTGACGGCTTCAGCAAAATCGCATACGGTGGTCATCTGACCGGTGGCGGTGTCTATTTTTACTAAATTGCCGAGGGCATTGTTCACGCTGAGCAGCCAAGGCAACACGCCAATGGGTGCCGCTCCCGCATCAATACTGGCACCTGCATCCTCGGCAGATGTTATGAGGCCCGCATCTCCAACGGTGAGCATTCCCGCATCGACCGCACCCGAAGCGGGTTGGGCAGGAACGCATTGATCGGCAACACATTCAAAACCCAAATCGCATGGTGACAATGGACACCCCAGCTCGGTCGCGCCACCGTCCAACACTGAACCTTGAGGCTCGTCCATTGCTTTGGGACAGCCCAAATACATCATCAACATCAATGTTATCAAAATGCGTAAACTCAAAATCATCACCACCTGTATCGGAACGCCATGCGCAGCCTGTTCGTCTCTGTATATAATGTAACATGACGAATTGGCGTAATTTTTATGTGCCCAGATCGAGCAGTAAACCCCTGAAAGAAAGGGCTAATTGTTGATGTTCACCGCCCCAGAATGGCCGGCATCGGCGGTTTCGCCCCCAGAAGAGTCGTCAGGCCGAATCACATCAATTACATCAACACAGTGTACCGCGGTCCAAGGGGCCGCTAGGTTATTACAGGCCCCCGGCAAACTGTTGATAAATTCGGCATGGCCGGTGTCTGGATTTATTTTGTACAATTTGGAAAGTCCTGGTGCCGGGTCGTCGGCGTGAAAATTATCGGTGGGGGAAGTCCCAAGACCACCAGAGCCATTTGTGCACGCATAGAGGTTGCTGTCGTAAGGGTTCCATTCAATGCCAACGTAATGAAAATCGGCATCAAGCTGTACCGCTTCGGTGGCGTTACCGTTGAGTAAATCCAGAGTGTACAGCATGTCGTTATCGCCATTTAAAGCGTACAGCCCGGCAATGTCATTGGACCACGTGGTTCCAGAGGTGGTGAAATTCAAGCCCAACTCGCCCACTGGCGTGCCGCTTCCCGTTTCGGTGCTCAGCTCCAACAGCAAATCATTGGTGGTTTCAATGCCGTAAAGCTGGTCTTCTTTAACGCCATTGGCCGTGATGCCCGGAAGTGTTCCGTAGCCTGTCTCACCCAAAGACACCAGGTCACAACTGCAAGGGTCGAGAATCTCGATGGTGTGGTCCGTGGAGTTGGATGCATATAAAACCCCATTGATGCCAAAGGTGGTCGAAGTGTAGAATTTGTTCACACCCAAAAGGCATAAAGAAATGTATTCGCCAGTTTCGGTGTCGATTTTAAAGAGTTCTGCAGAATCGGTACCGCCATTCACCACCGATAAGAGCCATGGGCGCACGTCGCTGTCATAAGGGTCTTGGGGTTGGGGCAATCCGGAGCCAGCATCATGCACCGACGTGTCAGTGCTTGGGTTGCCCGCATCGGCGACCGTGGTTTGCGTGGTAGAGGCGCCGGCATCATTGACGGAGTTGGCTTGGTCATCGGGCATGTTGGGATCGGCACAAACCTGATCGGTGCATAACAAACCCACTTCACAATCGGTATTAACGGTACATGGCTCTCCCAAAGCCGCTCGTTGGCTCTCGGCATCCCCGCGTCCATCAGGATCAGGACAAGAGACCGCAAAGAGAAGACCCATCACTCCCCAACTTAACCCCAAATAACGCATCTGCCACCCGCTTTCTGTTTCAGAAGTTTATTTTTTAACGCATCTACTGGTTTTAAAAAACCCTGCAGCCCCATAGAGGCCCTTTGACAGATTCCCCTGACGTATTAAGGATACGCTTCTTTTTGGGAGGTCGCCATGAATCGTCTGTTTTCCACCGGTTTTATTAGTTTTTACGCAATCTTGGGATGTGTCTCGCTGCTCGGCCATGCCCCACAAGCGCATACCTGTAGCCCCATGCCCTCCGGCGTCCATGGCAGCACCCCCGATTCCGGCAGTGACCTTCCCAGCAATTCCGCCGTGGTGTTTAACGTTCGCAACATGACCGCCCAGGATTTCACAGCAACCCTAGATGGCGCCTCCATCGATCTCGAAGCCGTCACCACCCTCAATGATAATTTCAATTTCACGACCAACTATTACCTTGCACTTCGCCCCCAAATCGAGCCTGCAGTGGGACAAGAACTCGTGATTGAAGGTTGTTACCAGGAGATGTGCTCTACTTATACTTTCAACATCACTGCCGCCGATAACGACTTGCCCGTGCTCCCCGGTTCGTGGTCCTTTTCCATGCACGACTATGAATTTTTTCCTGGCAATGGCGCCGCCTGTCAGGGCAGCTCCAGCTTGGCCTACTTTCTCGACTTCTTTGGTACCACCCCTACCGGCACGAGTGAGGCCACCAACTACTACGTGGTCAAGGCATTTCTCGCCACCGACACTGACAGCAGCACCCCACTCTTACAACGCGTTATTCAGCCCTACGGTGCAACGGCCACCACTTCTTTTCGTATTAATGACGATCAAATCAATAGCGTGGACCCCAGCACTGGGGTGTGTTTCCAAATCCAAGCCATCGATGCGGCTGAAAACACCTCAACAGATGTCTCCACCCAATGTTTGCCTTGCTACAGCCTCACCGACATTCCACCCGAAGACAATGGCAATGAAGGGCCGGGCGGCGGCCCCCACAATTGGATGTCACAACCCAGCGAGCCGCTTTGGACCGACGACCACTTACACCCCGGGGGCACCTGCAGCACAGAAGACCCCTGTGATTACATTGAATGCTCAGAAGGCTTGCAGTGCAATGCACCCAATCAAACCGTGATGTCGTCCTACAACGCATGCTCAGAACCCCCCGTGGATGGCGGGGTCGATGCAGATCCCTGCGATCAAATCACTTGTCCCCAAAACACCCACTGCGAAGCGGGCGATGACACCGCGCTCACCGTCCAAGAACACTGCATTGTGGACGATCCAGTCATTTGCGATTTGGAGTGCCAAGATGGATATGTTTGTGCACTTCAAGAAGTTCTTTGCTTCACCAACCCCTGTCCACCTGTCGAAATCTGTGTGCTGGACAACAGTGATGCAGATGGCGGCGCAGCCTGGGAATCCCCTGTCAGCACAGACGCCGGGGCCGAATATGAAAACACCAGCGATGCGGGCCCAGATGCGCCAGAACCACAAACGGACATGGATGCTGGCACAACCATTTCAGACGGAGAGGGCTCTTTAGATGCTGGTGTCACAACATCAGAAACAGACCCGACCACCGACGCCGGTGTAGCAAGCAACCCCACAGAGGCACCTCCAAGCAATGGTACCGAGGACGAAACAATTAATTGTGCCTGTAAGGCCTCAGAGCAACACCGCAGCCCCACCTCTCTCTTCCTCATTGGATTGATCGGTTTGGGCTTAGGCTTGCGGCGACGCTTAAAATAACCGGTAAACACTGGTATCGTTATAACTGACACCGCCGCCGCCTCCCACACCCACTCCAATAGAGCCGGTGATAACGGGGTCTGCCCCATCAACGGAGTGGCCCACATCAAAGCTCCCGTGGCCAAGCGCACCGCCACCGCCACCCCAATTCACGGATTGACCACCAACATCACAAATACAATCATTGGTGCTAAAACCAAAATCAAAGGAAGCATCAACATCGCCTCCAGTGCCAACACCGACCCCTTCAGTCGCGTAGAAGCCAAGCTGCCAATCACCATTGTCGTCCTGCCCAAAGACGATTCCACCACCGAAATTACCCGAAATAGGCCCCAAAAAGCCGGAAAGAGAAACGCCGATGGAGAAAGTCCATAAGCCCAAAGGATCTTTAAAGGTAATGGGGTTGTTACCAACATAGCGGTAAAGGTTGACTTCATTGGATGCGTAGAGAAGAGGGTCTCTCATGGTCCACCGACCACTTCTTGGATCGTAATCACGAAAACCAAAACGCACCAGGCCTGTATCAACATCGGATAACCCCCCCGCGAACCCGACGGGCAGCACAAAGTTGGCATTGGTGTCGGACACGATTTCACCGAAGGCGGTATAAGTTATTTCTTTGACCAGCGTGCCCGCATCATCAAAAACGGCTCTCGGTGTCCCCAGGTGATCGGTTGCAACATAATAAATATTGCCGCCCTGGATTAAACTAATCAAATGGTTGTTACCGTCGTAAATCAACTCAACCAAGTCTTCCGCGTCTGATCGATACGCAGTCAGCTGATAGCCTTTGGTGGGGTTCAAATAAAAATACTCTAAGGTATTTGTGGCGCTGGCTCTTTTTATCAGACGCCCAAAAGCATCGTGCGAATAGTCCACGCTATAAGAGCCGCTATTGGCTGAAAGCAAGGTCCCACGCATACTGTAAACAAAACTTTCCGTGGTCGCCCCATCGGTTCGTGAGGTCATGGCACCATCAACATCAAAGGCATAGGTCCAATCTCCAACGCTGGTCACTCGATCTTGGTTATCATAGGAAGCGTTTTCGGTGTTCGCCACCACACGGTTGCCATGTGAGTCATAAGAGAAATCTTCTTCATCAGCAGAATTTAAATCAACCCCCAACAAAGCACCTCTGTCTGAATAGGTATAAGCACGGCTTTCCGTTTCGCTGTCTAAGGTTTCGTTCTTTGTTCCAACAAATCCCGCAATATTATAAGATACATCCATGTCATAAACCGTGGCGCCATTGAGCTCCAAAGCCTTCCCAGTCAGATGGCCATCTTCATCATAAACATAAACCTGCGTGAAGCTTTCATCTGCATTCACGAGGGAAAGCGGCCGCCCAAAGGGTCCTTTACGATCTTGGGTTAAACCATTTTCAGTAATGATCAAGCCATCTGAATCGTACTCGCGCGTTTTGGTGTAAATATCATCCCCACTGGAAAAAGACTCTGTGACGATTTCACCAAACTCATTGTACGTGTAGCTAACATCAAATTCTGTGGCACCACTTCCAACACTACGGACCCATCTGTTGCCATCTTGGGTGATGCTTTGGCTTGCCGATTCACTGCCCCCCGCCTTAGGTACAATGGAGAACGTGTCTTTCTCTCCCTCAACCTCTACTTCGCCGAAAGTGAAAGAAGCCACTTCATCCGCGGAATCATAGCCACTCAGGCGGTCCTGATTCCAACTGTAGGCAATTTGTTTTCCGCTGATGGCGGTGACCGTTTCAATGCGGCGGTCCAAACCATAACTCCATGCGTAACCTTGAGAAGCACCCGGTGGGGTAAAACTTTCAATTTGTCCGTCGAACCCATGCGTCACGTCGTTTTCGGGACCAGACGGCATAATCACTTTACTCAACACGCCTTCGTTATCGTGCTCAAATTGAAACGAGGTCGCCTCATCATTCAGGAGCACCGAAATAAGATTGTTATCATCGTCATAACCGTAGGTTAAAACATTACCGGCCGCATCCGTTCGAGTCTGCACCCTTCCCTTTGCATCGTGGGTGTAGTCAAAAGAGTTTTGGGCGTTTTCCATCCGGGTCAAGAACCCATTCGTTTCATCGTAAGTTAAATTCAAGGTCTGGTTTACGTCATCGCTAGAAGTAATATCTGAATCATGTACGACACTCTCCAACCGGCCTTTGTCATTGAACGTTTTTGTCAGGCGACGGCCCCCAGCAGATTCCAGCACCCATGTTTTATTATCCATCGACTGAATACGGCTGAAGTCACGCACATCTTCCACCGTGGTGATGTCGGTCCAAGTGGCAACATAAAGCAAATTGGTGACGTCAGGGATATCTAATTCTCTATCAACCTCTACCGAAAGTATTTCCCCTGAAGGATAAGTCGTTGTCTGTTCAGACACATACGGCAACTGCATTCCAAAACGTGGATCAGGGGCCTGCTCAATGCTTACCACCGTTCCCGATGGTTTCTCAAAAGAGCGGGAGCCATCATCAAAATAGCGGTAAATATACTGATCGCCATTAGGGTAGGTCACAGTTTTGACCCCGCTGCTTTCTCCGGTCGCCTGATACTGAAAAACAGTATCCAGACCTTCTGGGCTCGTCTTGGTTACCGTGTAACTTGTTTCAGTCTCTTCACGCTCCAAAACAATTTCCCCGCCGTTGGGTAACGTATCGCTTACCAAGCGACCCACATCATCATACTCATAAAGATGTGTTTCATTGTTGGCGTTCGCGTAAGATGCCAATGATGTCTCTCGCACATAAGTAAACGATGAGATTCTCCCCCCCGGTGTTGTTAGTGTACCTACCATTCCGTCCACATTTGTTGTGAGCGTTGTCGTTTGGCCAAAGTGACTCTGTATCTGGCTGAGGTGTCCATCACCATCGTGACCAAAAGTTGTCGTCAGCCCATACGCATCCGTAATGGTGGTTAAACGGCCATCTTCATCATAACCAAAGTCATAAACTTTCGCCTCTGTTAATAAATGATACGTGGAAATGTGAATCCCGTTTTTGTTGAACACATAATAATGGAGACCGTCTTTTGCCGGAACGACGTATTCACCATTCGTAAATTTTGTTGAGAACTGCCCCAAAAGATAAACACGGTGCCCAAAAAAGCTTCCAGAGCCAGCTCCTGCCACCAAAATCTGCGGCACACCGTCGGTATGGTCTGGTCGCAACACAATGTCTGTCAAATTTTGCGTATTCACATTGGTCGCAGAACCGAATTCAGCCCAAACTCCGGTCCCCCCCATGATCACTTCTTTTTCGTCCTCGGTGCTCACGCTATAAACATGATCGTCACCGCTAACAATATAAAGAGTTCCAGAATCGCTGACAGTCACATCTAAGGGCCACCCGATGCCGGATGTTGCCATGACCGTGAACGCGCCGTCAGGTCCCACGCGGTAAATGGCCCTGTTGCCATTATCAGCAATATATATTTCTCCGGAGTCCGTAATGTGCAAGCCACGCGGCGTATCCAAGCGAACATTTCGTGCATCTAAACCGTCCGCAGGCGTTGATGAACCACCTCCGGCTATTCGCTCAACCGTTCCATCCAGGCCAACCCGCCGGACACAATCACTGCTATAATCAGAAAAGTAAATGCTGCCATCGGGGCCCATTTCAACATCGCCAAGGTATTTTCCTAATGCAACGTTTTCTGCACTTCCTGTTTCACAGTTTGAAGATGCAGCAAGCTGACCCGCCACATGATGAATCTTGTTGGTATCCAAATCAAAACGACATAACAGCCCCCAATTGGATGTATCGATGGTGAAATATAAATTTCGATTCCCGTCGTAGGCCAAGCCTTCTACGTTTCGATAATTATCTGCACAAAGGTCGCCGGCATTGTCGACGGGCTCAATGTTTGACATGTAACCGTCCGCATCCACATATTTTAACCGATACGGTGAAGAGGCATTGGTCGCGATGTAAAAAGACCCATCCTCTAAAATGGCAATCTTACCCGGTGCATTCATGTGTGTTTCGGTGGCCAAGCCCGAACCGGTGGAGCTCGAACTGGAGCTGGAGCCCGTGCCCGCAGCGGAACGAAGAATCCACTTGAGAGGAACAACCGGACGGTATGTACCATCCCCTTTATGCAAGATACCGGACCCTGGATCATAGATGTGATGTGGGGTTACTGACCAGCCTCCAAGACCCACACCATCGTTTCGCCAGTAATCGATATCACCTATTTGAACATTAAACGTATCGACCCATCCCACAGAGTCTTCGCCGCGATCAACCGTCCAATTGGAACTGTCAGAGCTGGGAAACGAACCAAAGTCCCGAGTGCTCCCCCCGGTTCCCGTGTAAACGGCTTCAAAAACATACTCTATCTCGATAATCGCATCTTGAACTCCTTTTAGCTCTCGTCCGAACGAGTCATAACCATCCCAGGTCCATGTGTGTGTAAGGTCTGCAGATGGGGTATAGGACGCGGCCTCCACCACGCCAGCAACTTCCATTCGAATTTTGATGGTTTTTAATGATTCGGGCACAGAGCTGCCGATCAGCTGGGTGACAACAGTACGACTGTTGGCGCCTACACCGCGGTCAGATTGGTAACTCAGTTCATAGGGTGTGCCAACAATGGGAATCGACTCTCGCAGGGACTGGGTTTCACATTGAATAATGGAGCCATCACACTCACAAGGGCCTTCTTTATCGGGTTTGGTTGGATCGTTATTATTTGAGTCTGCGCCAGCTCCCCCTTCACCCGGTGTCACTGCGTCACTCGGATACTCCGCCGGGTAATTGCAGTCCCATGGGGTGAAGTGAGGAATGGGCACACGCCATAAAGTTTCGCCCGGCGCATACAGACTGGCTAACTGTGCTTTTTCTTCGGCGGTTATATTTAAATTGGATTCACTCTCTGCATCTTCTGCAATACCATCCCCATCGGCATCCAAGGTTACCGTTCCATCAGCCACGGTTAAAATTTCGATCACGAGGCCATTCTCGGAGGCGACCCAATAGCCTTTTTCTTTATCATAATACCCTGAAGGAACGGGCTCACCCACCGGAACACCAATAAAATTTTCGACGTAATGGTAAATCGGCGGATCAAAAGTAATAGAGGTGGCATCAACGGCATCCGCCTCGTCAGCACTTAATTCCATGGCGTAGGTATAAGCAGAGGTCGGCGGCAGCTGTCCAGGCATCGTGGCGGGTCCATCTTCTCCCACCGTATATTCGGTACTTCGAATAGAGAGCGACCCCACGTCTTCAACGCTTCCGTCACTGTGAATAATTTGTGCGGTGGTTCCCGTGGGGATGATGACGCGCGACTGTCTTGTTCCGCGTTCATCACTGGTAAGGCTGCCAGAGGCTACTTGGGCGTCGCTGAGATTCCCCAAGGTAATGGTGGTCACCTCAACATCTAACGCTTTGAGGTTGACGTTTTCGTTGGTTCTACTCTCACGCCAATCCACCGTAAATCGCCGACTCGAATCCAGGTAACCCTCTTTTGAGAACCGCACTAAAAAGTCTTTACCTCCATTAATGGCAATATCGTATGCACCATCAGTTCGAGTGAGTGTCCAGCCAAATTCAGTGTTCTGCGGAAATTCTACTTTAACTCCCTCTAAAGCGGTGCCCGCTTCATCATACACATAACCTTTCATCACGCTCATTCGTTCTTCCGAAAACACCTCTGGATTGACCCCTTGCTGGACAGGTGTATCGCTGTTGAACAAAAAGCTGTTCTGGTCATAAAAGGTAGGAATCCCCTCGCTGGGTAAAGCTTCCACAATATCTGACGGATTCGGTACCTCCGTCACCACCAAATCAGGGTCAAAGCAATAATCCGTATCTGCCCATTGACCGTTCGTACATTCTTGCCGGTACGTTCCACCGTTTTGTACGCCGCAAACCGTCGGACCCATCTGTTTGGTGCCATTCACGCAAACATCTGAATCGGAACAAATCGTGGTGTCTTGCCATTGGCCCGCCGAGCACAACTGGACATAGGCCCCATCGTTATTAATGCCACAAGCCGTTTCGCCCAGCTGCATGGCCCCATCAGCACAAGCGGTCACCGTTGTGCTCCCAGCATCTGCCTGAGGTACTTCCGTTGCGCCAGCGTCTGGCGGCACAGATGGAGAACCCAAACCGGCATCTAAAGTTGGGTTACTAACGTTCCCGGCATCCAATGGCGAAGCCATCACCCCGGCATCCGGTACTTCAGCGGGAAGAGGGCCGCCATCGGTGGATGCATCAGGGGTCATCTGCCCGGCATCTGGAATTGTTACGGGCGTACTACCCGCATCAGAAGAAACAGGCGCCACGGTACCACTGCCGGCATCGACCGTGGGGGATGGAGGAGGCCCCACTTCGGTGCCAGCATCTGCTGCAGGGGCACCGCCGAGCAAAACACAATTATAGTTTTTGGGATCTTGAGGATCTTCCCAAGTGTATCCCGCTTCGCAGCGGCCACCGGCCCCTTGGGGCACACAGTGGTTTTCGATTTGACAGGGGTTTTCTTTGGAATCAGGACAGCCGGAGGAAAGGGCAAGGCCGATCAAGCCAAGGAACAAAAAGTTTTTGGTTGTATGCATGGTCACTCCTGTTGGGTTCGAA
>MDTD01191602.1_pt1 | contig 20330 bp, 20 predicted proteins | sample 811221 | NCBI WGS metagenome assembly MDTD01 (sample SAMN05326646, study PRJNA326480) | marine metagenome | isolation source: seawater | place: Pacific Ocean: South West | collected 2011
CAATCCTTTTGTACAAGCCTCTTTGATGTTTTTATGAACTTCTGTGATTTGGTGTCTGCTCGGATCTCTACTTTTTTTGTGTTCATACGCCGAGCGATTTTAGGTAGAAAGCTTGGTGCGCGGTCTTCATGAACAAGAAGAGTTTCCAACGTGTTGCAGGTGCCAAATCTTTGTGTTTTTGAGTTATCAACAATCTTGACCGCCATTTCTTCATCAGCCTCTTTATCAACATACACGTGGCAAATGCCATCTAAGTGTTTCAATGTAGCGATTCTTGACTCTTTGGACACCATGTTGATAAGGGATTTACCGCCTCTTGGAATTATCAAGTCAATGTAGTCGTCCATATGCAGGAGCTCTTTTACAGCGGATCTTTGTGTTGACTGAACTAATTGAGCTATATCTCTGGGAAATCCTACGCTTTCGAGGCCAGTTGATATACACGACATGATTGCTTTATTCGAATAAATGGATTCCTTTCCTCCTTTTAGGATTACGGAGTTTCCGGATTTAAGGCATAGACCAGTTGCATCAATTGTGACGTTTGGACGCGACTCATATATCATACCTATTACTCCAATAGGAACTCTCATTTTACCAATCTTAATTCCTGACGCTTGCCTCCTCGGGCTTCCTACTATACCGACGGGATCTTTGAGTTTTGTAATTTGGTAAAGTCCTTCAATGGCGCTATTTATTGTATTTTTGTTAACTGAAAGTCTATCAATCATAGCATTACCGAGTTTTTCTCTTTTAGCCAACGAGACATCTTTTTTGTTTTCTCTCAGTATGCTGTTTAAGCCGGATTCGATGGACTCCGCTATAGCTGTGATTGCTTTATTTTTCCTCTTAGATGATGCTGAGGCTAATTCTCCCTTCACACCTTGTGCTCTGACTCCTAAATCCCTAATATACTTTTTGATGTTCATATGGTTGATTTTTTTCTGACTCCTCGCCCTTTAAGATTTTGATAACATTCAACGTATACTCTATCAGGGATTCCCAAGAATTTCCTTTTTTTAATCCCTTGATCACTAAATCGATGTTGTGTCCCTCCTCTAGAAGTTTTCGAATTTTCAATTCAGTGATGTTGGGTATTATTTGTGGGACCACTTTTTTTTTAAAACCCCACGATTTTGCCTGCTTTAGCGCTGTGTGAACATCGACTCCTGCGGAGGATCTCATTTTGATCTCCAGTAAATATCTTAGCTCATTTACAATTGCCCACAAGACTAGGGCTGGCGCTTGTCCCTCGAACTTCAATGAAAGCATAATTCTAATTGATTTATTGGCATTTCTCTTCATAACTGATTCCGAAAGATCGTAAACATCAAACCGCGCAACATCTTTCAGTGCCTTGCTAACTTCATCTAACTTCATATTACCGGGTGGAAGGGTCAGGGCGAGTTTTTTTATCTCTTGCGACGCCGCCAAAAGATCGCCTTCAACCTTCTCAGAGATATGGTCAATAACCGAATGGTCACCTGCCTGCCCCTGCTTTGCCAATCTCGTATGGATCCATTTTTTTATCTCATCTGGCTGAAGTTTTTTACTTTGTACTACCACGCATGACTGTTGCATTTTCTTTAACCAACCGGTTGTCAAAGATTTTTTATCGAATTCAGAAATCAAAATTATGACTTTGGTATCGAATAATTCTCTGTTAGCTAAATTTTGCATGGAAATTGTTCCTGACCGACCTAACCTTGTGCTCTGGACACGAATCTCGATCAACTGTTTATTTGAGAACAATGACATATTTGAATAATGATTTTCCAGATTCTCCCAATCATTATTATGGTCTGGAAAAATTAATTTACGATCATCATAGCCTTGTGAGACAAAAAAATCTCTGATCTCTCGGAAAGATTCTAGCGACAGTAAAAGTTCTTCGCCTAAGACAATATAGATGTTATGGGAGTTTGCTCTGAGATGTCTAGATACCTGGCTGGGGCTTATTTTCACAACAGTTATTTTACCTAATTGTTTGTATAAAATTAGAAACTAAGATTCATTAATTAAATTAAGAATTTCCGTTCTTCTCTTTTGCTTGCATTCATCACTGGTAAATTCGTCGATTAGTTTTTTGGTAATCGATATATCAGCATTAATTACCGATTCTTTTACTTTTAATAAATTTGCTGGATGCATTGATAAACTCGTGATTCCTAAACCTAATAATATCCTTGTTAATGACTCGTCTCCTGCAATTTCGCCGCATAGAGATATTGGTTTATTTATTTTTGTTGCTTTTTCCACAATAATTTTTAGGAGATTTATGACTGCTGGGTGCGTAGGGTCATATAGGTGTGCCACGGCATCGTCTGTGCGGTCAACCGCCAAGGTATACTGAATGAGATCGTTAGTTCCGATAGCAAAAAAATCAAAGTACTCTCCCAAGCTATCCATTATAAAAGCTGCTGCGGGAACCTCAATCATAGCTCCAATTTGTATGCTAGCATCGTGGGGGATTCCTTTTTTCAATAATACGTTTTTACATTTCTGGATACTTTTGATGACTTCATCCATCTCATGAAGATTCATTATCATTGGAATCAATATTTTTATAGTGCCATGCTTCGCAGCTCTTAAAATGGCACATATTTGGTCTGTGAACAATTTTGGCTCCGCCAAACTTAACCTTATTGCTCTGAGTCCTAAAGCCGGATTAAGTGACATTGATGTATTTATTTGATTTGTACTTTTGTCGGCACCCAAGTCAAATGTTCTTATGGTGATTGGCTTGCCAGCCACATTTTTTATTAAATTTTTGTAAATGTTATATTGCTCGTCCTCTGTGGGTGGTTTATTTCTCCTGAGGTATAGAAATTCAGTTCTAAAAAGTCCGATTCCGTCAGCCCCGTTCTTTTTTGCTAGCTTTTCGTCACTGGGAAATTCAACGTTGGCCATGAGTTGTACAGTAATTCCGTCCTTAGTTTGAGCAGAGATGTTTTTAATTTTTTTTAATCTAGTTTGTCTCTCAATATTTTGGATATTTTTATTTTCAAACTCCCGTATGATTTCCCGGGTGGGAGAAACCATGACGACGCCTGTGCCTCCATCTACAATAATAAGATCTCCTTCACGTATTAATCTCCTAGCATCGTGGAGGGCCACGATACATGGTACGTTAAGGCTACGAGCAATTATGGCCGTGTGAGAGGTACTGCTTCCGGCGTCAGTGATAAAGCTAGCATATCTATGGTTTTTAAACTGGATTATTTCTGCGGGAGATATGTCATGGGCAACTACTATCAAGCTTTCTTCATGGGTGTTTTTTTTAGATTTTTTCGGCCCACCGTAGAGAACCTTTAAAATTCTCTCTCCAACTTGCGTAATATCATTTTTTCGCTCTTTGAGGTAGGGATCCTGGATAGCCAGAAATTTTTGTAGAAGTGTTTCAATCTGTAATTTAAGTGCCCATTCAGCGTTACATTGGAGCTCTTTAATTTTGGTTTTTGGAGTTTCTGATAAAATTGGATCCTCAAGTATGAGTAAGTGAAGTTTAATGAATTCTTGAAATTCAGTGGGAGAGTCATCAGGTATTACTTTCTGCAGGTCAGTAAGCTCACGTCGCGATTGATTAACAGCTATGTCGAATCTTAAGATTTCCTCACCTATCTTATTTTTGTCTATGAAGCGTGGCACAACCTCCGAATATGCGTGGGAGAGCAGGTGAGCCCTTCCGATGGCTATCCCAGAGGAAATACTTATTCCATGCAAGGTGAAGCTCATTTAAATTCCTTTTATTTATTTTTTAAACTAAAAATAATCGACGTGTCATTCGCTCTCAAAGAACTTGTTGTTAATTAATTCACCGAGGGCTTTTAAGGCCTCAGTTTCGTCTATACCGTTAGCCTCAACTGTTACAGACTCCCCTTTTGCTGCAGCTAACATCATTACCCCCATTATGCTTTTACCATTGACCCTCTGTCCCGCTTTACTTAACCATATTTCGCTCGCAAAAGCTCCCGCAGTTTGAGTCATTTTCCCCGATGCTCTAGCATGCAGACCCAACTTATTCACTATCTCGAAGTTCTTTTTAATCATAGTTCTTGCTTGGTTCCTGTGATTTGGGAAACTCCCATTCTTCCTCCTTCTAGGATCTTACTAAGGGTTTCTTCTATGCTGTTATTACGGTAGGAAATAGCTCGCAATAGCATTGGAAGATTGACCCCTGAAACAGCAACCACTTTTTCCGTTAGTACTAATCTCCTCGTGATATTACTGGGGGTCGCCCCAATGATGTCAGTCATAACTATAACCCCTGAGCCTCTTTGTAATTTTTTGGTGATGACGCTGGCTTTATTGAAGACGTCCTCGGGGGATTCATCATTTTCTATACCTAGACATTCCACAAGGTCGATATTCTTCCCCATTATATTTGAGGTTATCTCGAGCAAAATTCGACCGAGATCCAGATGAGTCAATAAAAAAATACCAACGATGTTTTGATTGTGACATGTCATTTTAAGTTTATCCCCATTTCCTCTCGATATTGCAAATAACGTTTTTAGCAATATTGCAGTCAGTTTGCGTCGCTATCTCTCTCATGCAAGTCGGACAGGTTACATTGATCTCCGTAAGGTATTCTCCGATTATGTCAAGCCCCACAATAAAAAGACCTTTTTTTTCGGCGGCTGGACCAATTCTTGTTGCTATTTCATATTCTTTTCGCGTCAGAGCCATTGCGATCCCTTTTCCCCCTGCTGCTATGTTGCCTCTGATCTCGTCACCTTGTGGAACTCTAGCGAGGGAAAAAGGTTGTGGGATTCCATCAATAAGAAGAATACGCTTGTCGCCCAGAGTAATATCACTGAGAAACATTTGAGCCATCACAGTCCGATTTCCATTTTTTGTAAGAGTTTCGATAATAACATTGGTGTTCGGATCTCCTACGCTCACTTTGAACACCGATGAGCCGCCCATTCCATCCAAAGGCTTTATTACAATTGTTCCATGTGATTTTGCAAAGCTTTTAATTTTTTCGATCTTTTTTGAAACGATTGTGGGGGCAACAAATTCAGGATATTCACTAATTGCAAGTTTTTCGTTATTGTTTCTAACAGCGCTTGGTTTGTTGATAATTTTGGCGCCATTTTTTTCAGCGATTTCCAAAAGAAAGGTGAGGTAAATGTATTCCGTGTCAACCGGAGGATCTTTACGCATCAAAACCACGTCGAATGATTCTAACGGGCGAACCTCAAAATTCTTCTCCTCATACCACCTTATCTGTTGAATATTTATCGATATTGGTCGACAAATTGCTGTAATCCGTGGGCATTCGTAGATAATATCTTCGGGATAGATTACTGAAATTTTGTGACCTCGATTTTGAGCTGCTTCCATCATTGCAATAGATGAGTCTTTGCGAACGTTCAAGCTGCTCAACGGATCTATGATAAATGCGATATCCACTATAATCCTCGCTAAAATGTGGTAGGAACTTAGAATTTTAAAACTACAATTATAACAAAGCTGTGTGCCGTGCAATAACTATAAAAAAAGGGCGTCATGGAGGACGCCCTAAAGTGTAATTACCCTGAGGAGTAATTGGCAATTACAATTGTGCGTTATAAGGGTTTTCTCCGTGAGTTGTCTTATCTAAACCTTCCCTTTCTTCTTCCTCAGAGGGTCTCAAGCCAACTACAAGGTCGACAAATTTGTATAAAATAACGCTAATTATCCCAGTCCAGATAACAGTGACCAAAACAGCAATAATTTGCGTAATGGTTTGGTCGCCCATTGAGATTCCATCGTCGTAACCGCTTCCTCCAAACATTGGCGCCATGAGGATTCCAGTACCGATTGCGCCCACTACACCACCAATACCATGTACTCCGAACACATCAAGCGAATCATCGTAACCAAACGTTCGTTTTAAGCCCGTGCATGCCCACAAGCAAACAGCCCCAGCTACCAGTCCCAATATGATTGCACCCATGGGACCCACGGAGCCACAAGCTGGCGTTATTGCTACGAGTCCTGCTATCGCGCCCGATGCTGCTCCTAGCATGGTTGGTTTACCCTTAGTAGACCATTCCAGTGTGACCCAAGATAAAACAGCCGCTGAGGTTGCTAGCTGCGTATTCGCCAGTACCATTCCAGCAACACCATCTGCAGCTAATTCACTTCCAACGTTGAAACCGAACCAACCGACCCAAAGTAATGATGCTCCGATCATAGTAAAAGGAAGGTTATGGGGAGGCATAGCCTCGGATCCATACCCCATTCTTTTGCCTACCAATATACATCCTATAAGTGCTGCTACTCCGGCGTTGATGTGTACTACAGTCCCTCCAGCAAAATCGATAGCTCCCAATTGAGACAGGAATCCACCTCCCCAGACCATATGCCAAATAGGCACGTAACAGAACGTGAGCCATAGCGCGGTAAAAAGTAACACAGCAGAGAATTTGATTCGCTCAGCAAAAGCACCAACTATTAGCGCTGGAGTTATGCAAGCAAAAGTCATCTGAAAAGTCATGAAAACATATTCGGGTATTGTTCCACTTACCGAGGTTTCATTAATTCCGTTTAGAAACAGCGCACTCAAACCGCCGTAGATTGAATTAAAAGGACCTTCGGTTGCTGCAAGACTGTAACCATAGACTGCCCATAAAATTGACATCAAAGAGACAGTTACAAAAACTTGCATTAGCACTGATAACATATTTTTTGCTCTAACTAAGCCACCGTAAAACAATGCCAGACCCGGGATGCTCATCATTATTACTAGAAGGGTGGCGACAATCATCCATGCCGTGTCACCACTATCAATGCTGGGTACCGGCTCAGGGCTACCGACTCCAATATTGGACTCAGGGGTGGCCTCAGGAGAATTAGCATCTGCTAACCATATTGATTGGTCCGTAAGCAGATTGCTTTCTTGATTGGCGGTCACAACTGTGACAAAGCCATTCAAACAGATAGTTGCACTAAGAATGATTAAAATTTTTTTAAACATTGTTGTTGTCTTCCTTTAATATTTTGGCGACGTATTTCTGACCGTTTTTTTCTACTTGGATAATCTTAAGAAATTCGTATAAAAAAACAGGCGGATTCGTCTTTTTAAAAACATTAATCTCTTTCCGTTTTAGCTAACAAAATGAAAACTAAACTTTCTGAGACTATTTTTAATAAGTTTTGTAATTCATGATTGATATTACGATTAAAACACAGCTATTCTTATCAGTTCTGTTAGCATTTACCGTGCCAATGTATGGTGTGTACGATAAGTAACCTCCAAGGGGTTTAAACCGCACCTATATTGCACAATTTTGATTATGACCGCTTCTTTTCAGTGCATTACTTTGGGAGAAACAATACATGGGTTTAGATAGGATTGACGAAGTTTGTAAAAAGATTGAGGATCTGGCAAAAAAAACGCCAGCTTCCGATATAAAACAGAATATAAAAGCCACTTTGGTAAAATACATTTCCAATTTAGACTTGGTCTCGAGAGAAGAATTTGACATTCAAACTCAAGTTCTAAATCGAACTAGAGCGCAGTTGTCCGTTCTAGAGAAAAGAATCTCAGGTATGGTTGATACAGAAAACACAAAAAAATCTTGACCCATATTTTGGGTTTAACCACAAAAAGGAATGTCGGAGCTGGGTTATATGAAACTTTTTTTTGGTAGCTTATTTTTAGCACTAACAACATCTATTTTTGCCGATGTTAATGAAAAATCCTCTCACAATTACTCGGTAACTATCGATCCAGAGCTTAAGCTCATTGAAGTTGTTGCGTGTTTCTCAGGAAAGCCTAGTTTCTCCTTGGTGGCAGAGTCTCTGGATGCTCCCCTTGCTTTGGTTTATGCCCGAATACGTAGTTCTGGAAAAAGCCTGACGCCCAGTGGCAACATTAAATTAAAGAACTTGGAGCCAAACGATTGCCTCGAATATGGAGTTAACGTAGAAAGACCGTATATGGCGCATGACCGAAGAGAAACAACTTTGAAACGTGTCGGGTCGGACCTACTTCTTGCAGAGGGTATTTGGCTGTGGAGGCCAGAGAGTTTGCCTGATAATCACCAAATGTTTGTTACTTTCAGTTTGCCGCCTGGTGTCAGTGTTTCTGTCCCATGGATTTCTGTAGAAGGAGTTAGCAATAAATTTGAAATGAAGCTAACACCAGCTAGTTGGCCGGCTTTTACTGCGTTCGGCCGGTTTTCTGAGCAGTTGATTTTAGTATCAAATGCTAGGCTGAGGCTGTCCATCCTTGAAAGTCGGAGACAGATTGATTTTGAAAAATCAATTATTGAGGGAATCAGGCAAGCTGCAGATTTGGTGAGCTCAACCATAAAAAAATTCCCAGTCGAGAACTTGCAAATTGTAGTTGAGCCAGGGGGTTATGGACCTAATGCTGTAGTTATGGGTTATGTTTCTAGGGGTGAAAATCCGGCTGTGCATTTGCTAATAAACGAACGTAAGCATAAGATTTTTGCAAATGACTCAATACTAATTCATGAGCTATCCCATTTACTTCTTCCTAAAGTTAACATGGACGAGCCGTGGCTGACTGAAGGGTTAGCCACTTATTATGAACACCTTTTGTTGGCTCGTGGAAAGATAAAAAGTTCTTCAGAGATAATTAAACTTTTTGCTATTAAGTTTGAGTTGGCAAGACAATCTGGGGAAAATCAGCCTCTGGCACAAATTTCGCCGACCAGAAGTTTTAGTTTTGGTCGAGATCAGGTTTATTGGGGTGGGGCGTCTATTTTTTTTGTGGCAGATGTAAACTTACGGAAAAAAACAAATGGATTAATGTCGTTAGATACAATTCTAATGAAATTTATGGATTGTTGTGCCAAAAATAGAACCAGCTGGTCGGCTTTGGAATTATTTGAGGTGTTTGATCAATTATCTGGATTTTCAATATTCCTGGATTTGTACAAGAGCTATGTCCTTGCGAATGTATTTCCACCAGTTAAGAAATCATTTAGAAGCTTGGGCTACCGAATATCGGGACAGGGAAATAATACGAAGGTCTCAGTCCATGACGGACAGAAGTTAAATATTTTCTAACATATAGATCCTGAAGGAAGCAAAGGTTCTGTTATGATGCTGAAATGACTAGTTTAAATGAGCTTTGTTTTAAAGATACCTCGGGATTGCTAAGTTTAATTCGTGACCGAGAAGTTAGTGTGCATGAGGTTGTTCGGGCACACATCTCACAAATAGAGAGACTTAACCCTCTCGTCAACGCGGTTGTAACCAATCTTTTTGATCAGGCTCTTGCTCAGGCCCGAATTATGGATGGAAAAGGCCAAGATCGTAATTTGCCACTTTTTGGACTACCAGTTTTGTATAAAGATTTAACTAATACCAAAGGGGTTAGAACTACGCTGGGATCAAGAATTTTCGAGAGTAATGTTCCGAACTTTGATGCCATTCATGTGTCCAGATTGAAAAGAGCAGGTGCTATTACGCTCGGTAAAACCAATACGCCAGAGTTTGGGGCAGGATCGCAAACATTTAATGAGGTTTTTGGTTCTACTAGAAATCCATACGACCTCAAAAAAACATGTGGAGGATCCAGTGGCGGCTCTGCTGTGTCACTAGCTTGCGGATTTTCACCTATCGCCGACGGCAGTGACTTTGGTGGATCGTTGAGAAATCCGGCGAGTTTTTGTAACGTAGTTGGATTTCGACCAAGCGCGGGTAGAGTTCCAGTTTGGCCTAAATCAGCGGCTTGGTTTTCTATTAATGTTACGGGACCAATGGCTCGAACAGTCCAAGACGTGGCCCTTGCTTTGTCTGTTATGGAGGGAGTTGATGAGAGAGACCCACTTTCTGTAGCCAAATTTCAAAGAGTCACGCCGGGAGATCTCCAAAAATCTTTTAAGGGCATTAGGGTTGCTTGGTGCTCTAAAATGGATGGGGTGCCGTTTGATGAGAGGGTAGTTACATCAGTTGATTCACGGAAAAAAATCTTCGAAAAGTTAGGTTTTGAGGTTGAGGATGCGGTCCCAGATCTCAGCGATGCAGATGAGATATTTGAGGTTATGCGTGCTTGGTATTATGACTTATCCCTCGGGGATCTTTTGACTCTCAAAGGGAATATGATGAAAGATACCGTGAAGTGGAACATTGAAGAGGGAAAAAAATTAACGGGATCAGACTTGGCGAGAGTCGAAAAAAAACGTACGCAAATGTTTCAAGAGTTGCTAAAATTTTTTTCTAAATATGAGTTTCTTGTCATGCCAACCGTGCAAGTTCTTCCATTCGATATTGATCAACATTTTGTGACTAATATAAATGGCATAAATCTCAAAACATACATCGAGTGGATGAGATCTTGCTCGCGAATATCAGTAACTGGTTTGCCAAGTATTTCGATTCCAGGAGGTTTTTCAGAAGATGGCCTCCCCGTGGGGCTCCAGATTGTTGGAGGGTTTCGCAAGGATTTTTCAGTTTTGCAGGTTGCACATGCTTTCGAGCAGAAAACAAATTTTTGGAAAACTAAGCCATCCATAGTGTAGAGGCTAACATTAAAATGAGGCGCGTGATGAATATGATCAAATTAATCGCTGGATTGATAACATTTACAATGTCGGGAATTATCTCCGCTAACGATGTGTCCGACAGAGTGTATATAAAAGATGTTGCGGGCATTTGGGTCAATGAGGGCTACGTAGAGCAACTCAAAAATATAAGGATGCCACACCAAGTTGCCAAAAATAATCCACCTGTAGTGATCGCCATCCGTAGCGCTGGGAACTCCTATCCAATAGTTGTAACAGATTTTCGCGAGGCCGCTTTGAACGTTGTTTTAGCTGTGGAACCGAACGAGGAAAAAGGCTCGTATCGGTTAGTACTTGCGCCAGATAATAAACCAACACCCAGTGATGAGGTTAAATATCTTTGGTTTAAGGGGATCAAGACCATCGATGGCAATTTTAAACAGCTTGATATGGCTGAAATATTTTTCAAAAACGGAGTTTGGGATTCCTACATAAATGTTGGGGAAAAGATAGGTCCTTTCATTAATAGACACGTTATCGCAGGCAGATATAAGGATGAATCTGGGGATAATTGGGAGTTCTCTCCTGAGGGTCAGGCTTATCTTCCTGATCAAACTTTTTATTACGAAATGTCTTTGAGGGATGACACATCAAATTGCGAGTATATTGAGGGTGAGGACATGAACTCATCCGACGGAATAAAGCGAATCGGATTCAGCTGGATGTCAGGTAAACTGCATTTATTCGAGGCCGATCTCGTTGACAACCGAGTTATCTGCAAATCTAAAGCCTTTAAGGTTCTGATTCCAAGTTAGAACCAGCCATCGATGAAATCGAAAAGAATCAAGTCTCATGATAATTTAACTTCGAAACTTGATGATGTGAGGCGAACAATTGAAAACAATAAGCTAGTAAAAAGTATTGTCAGCAGTCAACCACAGGCGAGGAGAGAGGTTGTTAAAGCCATTGGTTCGGGAAAAAAAATACGAAGGCTCAGGGGTGAAATAGCAGGATTACATCCAGCTGACATTGCCACGCTGTTAGAGCAATTACCTTTACCTGAAAGATTAGCAATATGGGACCTAATTAAAGCGGATTACGACGGAGAGGTCCTTTTAGACTTGACCGATTCCGTTCGTGAGACAGTTATTAAGCACATGAATGCGGAAGAGCTCGTTGCTGCCACGGAGCCTCTAGACACAGATGAGATAGCAGACCTTGTCCCAAATCTTCCCAGTGGCGTTATATCGGAAGTTTTCAAGGCTCTTTCTGCAGAAGAGCAACAGTATTTAGAAGAAGCTTTATCTTATCCAAGTGATAGTGTCGGCGCAATTATGGATTTTGATATGGTCTCAATACCCAAGGATGTAAATCTCAAATTTGTTCTAGAAAAGTTACGCACTTTAGAAAGTTTGCCAGAGATCAACGATCAATTAATAGTTTTAAACCATGATGGTGGGCTCTGCGGCGTGCTTTCTGTCGATCAACTGTTAGTTTCTGATTTATCATTGATGGTGACTCAGGTCATGCGTCGGGATGTAATTTGTTTTAAGGCCTTAGATAAAGCTAGTCGGGCGTCTAATGCTTTTCTTAGGTATGATCTATTGTCCGCGCCGGTTTTGGGTGAGAACGGTCGTGTAACGGGTAGACTAATTCTTCCAGATGTTGTTAATTTCATCAAGGGTGAGGAGGACTCTGAAAATCTTGGTAGAGTTGGGTTAAGAGATGAGGATTTATTTGCGACTGTATGGCAGGGCGCGAAAAACAGATGGACATGGTTAGGAGTAAATCTCCTTACGGCAATCGTTGCATCACGGGCAATTAGCCTTTTTGAGGGATCTATTGAAAAGTTGGTGGCACTTGCCGCACTCATGCCAATAGTAGCTGCCGTCGCAGGTAACACTGGTAATCAAACAGTCACCCTTATTGTGAGAGCTTTAGCGTTGGGTGAGATAACAGCTAACAATATCGCACGATTGTTTTGGAAAGAGGTATCTATTGCCTTACTTAATGGCTTAATCTGGGGGAGTGTAGCTGGAATCTTCACATGGTGGTTATATGGAGCAACAAGCTTGGGTTTGGTTATGGCGGGTGCTTTAGTTCTGAACTTACTTGTTGCATCGCTGGTCGGAGTGATGGTTCCTTTAATTTTACATAGAATTGGAAGGGACCCGGCAATTGGCTCAGCTGTTTTGCTCGGATTCACAACAGATAGTATGGGGTTCCTAATCTTTTTAGGACTGTCCACTTGGATTTTGCTATAATAAACGATAACTTATAACCCTAATGAAAAATTTAAAAAAGATAAAACCGAGCGAAGTGACGCCTTTAAGAATATGGCAGCGAAGAAGGTTATTAAAAGGCATATCCTCCCTATCGATAGCTGGTGCTTCTCTAACACCAAGTCCCATATCCCTAGCTGGAGAAAATACGTTTGAAGGATTAAAAAAATCACCAGTTTTTTCTACAAAAGAGGATGTCACAGATTTTCAAAGTGCCAGCACCTACAACAATTTTTATGAATTTGGAACCGATAAGAGTGACCCCTACAAGTTTGCTTATCAGTTGGAAACCAGGCCTTGGACGGTGGAGGTTCACGGAGAAGTAAAAAAAAGTAAGCAGTACGATATCGATGATTTGTTAAAAGTCGCTCCATTAGAGGAAAGAATATACAGGCTTCGATGCGTCGAGGGTTGGTCAATGGTTATCCCTTGGGTGGGGTACCAGTTGTCAAAATTAATAAAAACGGTAGAGCTCACTGGAAATGCAAAATTTGTTGAGTTCACCACCGTATACAGGCCGGAACAAATGCCAGGTCAAAAACGAGAGGTTTTAAAATGGCCATATGTTGAGGGCATGAGATTGGATGAGGCTATAAATCCTTTGACATTACTTACATTCGGTATGTATGGCAAAATTCTTCCGAATCAAAATGGGTCACCTGTTCGAGTTGTTGTTCCTTGGAAGTATGGGTTCAAAAGTGCAAAATCTTTAGTGTCGATAAAATTTACCGAGAGCCAGCCACAAACTGCTTGGATGCTCGCAGCACCTAATGAATATGGATTCTACTCAAATGTTAATCCTGACGTGAGTCATCCTCGGTGGAGTCAGAGAATGGAGAGAAGGATAGGAGAGTTTCGGAAACGTAAAACTCTGATTTTCAATGGTTATGCCGATCATGTTGCCCACTTGTATAATGGAATGGACCTCAAGAGGTATTTTTAGAGGGATTGGCGTGAAAACTAAATTATTATGGAAATTAAATTTCTGTAATCAAGTCATTTTGCTCTCGGGATTAACACCATTATTAGTACTTATCTACAAAGCCCAAGGGGGGCTTCTTTCCGCCAACCCCATTGAAGATTTCACTCACGTCACTGGCTGGTGGGCGCTGAGTTTATTATGTGCGACTCTTGCGGTCACCCCTTTGAGACTATTACTCAAAAGTCCCAATCTCATATATTTCAGAAAAACTTTGGGCCTCTTATCTTTTTTTTATGCTAGCGTCCACCTTTTAATCTGGGTTGCAGTGGATCAATATTTTGCTTGGAATGCTATTATAACCGATATTCTTGATAGGCCATTTGTGACTTTTGGAATTGCAGCTTGGCTACTGATGCTACCTTTAGCTGTGACATCTCGGTTGTCAGTAAGGGCCAGAGTTGGTAATTTAGTTTGGAAGAGGATCCACAGGCTTATCTATATTATAGCTCCGTTGTCGCTCATACATTTCATACTTCTAGTAAAAAAAGATATGAATGAGCCGTTGGTTTTTGTAGGAGTTGTTTCTCTTTTGCTTCTATTTAGGGTTGCGTTCTGGCTCCGACATGTTCTTCAAATCAAGAGTTGCGATAAATAAACCAAAAACTAGAAATGTAAAGGCAATAAAAGTCAGAATATCGATAGTCTCAGAAAGTAAAAAGTAGGCAAGGATCGCGGCAAAGATAGGCTCACAAACAATCGCCAGGGATGCTAAAACTGATGATACCTTTCTGGAGACTAACATTACTAGGGTGTGACCAAATAACTGTGGCACTATGGCTATAAAAACAAACAAGACTAGCGAGTTAAAATTAGTCCAGTAGAAACCTATAGTTTGTCCTGAGAATATAATTAAAAGAGTTGTTAAAAACAAACAGCTTGATGCACTAGTGGCAAAAATAAAACCGCCTAAACTTATACTATCCTTAAGTTTTTCACCCAACAAGAGGTATGCTCCCATAAAAATAGCTCCAAGAATCGCTAGAATGTACCCAGCTAAATTATTCTGGTAGGGTTGATTTGCTATTCCTTTGTAAATCAATAACGTCGTCCCAAGTGTGGACAGAAAAATCCCGATGTAAGAAATTCTTATCCGTGCAAGTGAAAAAAAAAAGAACCTATCAATATCCATATTGGACTTGTCGTGACAAGAGCCGTGCTTTCAGCTACAGAAATATGTTTCAATGATTCCATCCAAGCGAAAAAATGAAGGCCCAGAAAAATTCCTCCTAAACAACAAGTCCCCAATATTCTTCTGGGTATGGTTAGTATCTGTTGAAGATTTATTATGGGTAAAAGAATTATGATGGCCAGCTGAAGCCTTCCGGTAGCTATCTGAAGCGAACTGTAACCATTATTTTGTAGTACCTTGGTCAATAAGGCAGACGTGGACATCGCTAGGACACCGGCCAATAAAAAAAGGGCCAATTTTTTGCTTTTCATCTCGGTGTTTAATTAGTGTTTTACCCCTGAGCTATTATTTAAATTTGGAATAGGAACTACATCTATCCCCTCTTCCTGTAGTTCTATAACTTCCTTTTTTGAAGCTTTCCCCCTTATTGGTCGGGCAGCTTCCTCTTGATAATGTATTTTCCTTGCCTCTTCCGGAAAATTTTCACCAACATCTTCAGTGCTATTAAATAACTCTTTTAGCAAGTGCTCCCTGATTGCATTGTTTTTTTCGATAAAATTAGATTGATTTTTTGGATCTCCGATTTTCCTTTTTGTTTTATTAGTTTTGGTATTTACGTATGGAGTTGAAATAACGCGACGAATTTTGAGTGATGAGCACTGTGGGCAGGCAATTTGTTGATTCTTATTTTGAGATTGATAGTCATCAGGTGACGAGAACCAACCCTCAAATCTGTGCTCATTCTCACAAGTAAGATTATAAACGATCATTTTGTAGATTTCTCATTTTATAAAACTCTTTTGCATTAACCTGGTCTTCATATTTTCTACGTGATTATGCCTTGTCTTACCAAGGAATGATTTCATCTTGAAAAAGTTCCTCTAATTTCTCTCTTGGTTTTATTAAGCTTATCACCTCATTATCTACCATTATTTCCGGAGGCCTAACTCGGGAATTGTAGTTTGAGGACATCGACATTGCATAAGCTCCGGCGTCAAGAATCGCCAAATAATCACCGTTTTTAACATCAAGTTTTCTTTTTTTGCCTAAAAAGTCGGCAGTTTCACAGATTGGTCCCACCACGTCGTACTCAGTCTCGGTTGATCTGCCTTTCTTATCTATGGATATGATATCGTGGTGGGAATTATACAGTGCCGGGCGCAACAGATCATTCATGGCAGCGTCAACTATTAAAAAGTTTTTTGTTTCTCCTTTTTTTAAATACTCTATTTTGGTGACAAGTACCCCAGATGACCCGACTATAGACCTACCTGGCTCTAGTATTACTTTAATCTTTCTCATTCCTACTTCCGAGAGTAGACCCCTAACCCAGTCTTTTGGAGAGGGCGGAGCCTCCTTTTCGTAACGAATACCGAGGCCTCCACCAAAATCAAAATGCCTTATTGGTATTCCAAGCTTCTCTAAGTCATCGGCAAGGCCCAGAATTTTTTTTACAGAGTCGATGAAAGGGAAAGTACTAGTGATTTGGCTTCCGATATGGCAATCAATTCCGATAACTGAAAGATTCTGCAATTGACTAGCTTTTTTATAGGTATGTATAACGTCCGTCCACGCGATCCCAAACTTATTTTCCTTAAGTCCTGTTGAAATGTATGGATGAGTCTCAGCATCCACATCGGGATTAACTCTTAAGCTTATGTTTGCTATCACCTTCTTTTGACCGCATATTTTCTGAATACGGTCTAACTCATCAAGGGACTCTACATTAAAGCAATAGATGCCCATATCAAGAGCTAGGGAAATCTCTGCCTCACTTTTACCAATTCCAGAAAAGACAACTTTTTTTGGATCGCCGCCTGCAGCTAAAACTCTCTTCAACTCACCACCAGATACTATGTCGAATCCACTTCCCAATCTCACCAAATGATTGAGGATAGATAAATTTGAGTTCGCTTTTACAGCGTAGCAGATTAGGTGAGGATGCTCTTTAAAAGATTTTTTATAACTTGTAAATTGCTCCGTTATCGAACTTTTGGAGTAAATAAAACAGGGAGTTCCATGCCTCTTTATAATATCAATAATTTTTACGTTCTCAACGTAAAGATCAGAGCCTTTATATTTAAACTGATTCAATTTATTTAGCCTTATTCTCCAGTCCTTCTTTCACGGGACCTGGTAGATACAAATCACCTTTAGCGCCGCAACTTAATAGAAGTGGCGCTGAAATTACAATAAACACCACTAATATACAATATTTCATACGTAAAGAACCTCCCTTAATAATTATCTTTGTATTTCAGTTTTCGCCCATTTTCGAAAGAATTCACCTCATTTCTTATCCACTCTTCAGCTTCGTGCATTAAATCTTTGGGCTTTTTATGCGTTGAGCGTATTTCTGCACCGACGCTCACAGTGATATTTCCGGGATATTTTATGAAAGAATTCTTAGCCCAAACATCACCCGCATTGTGAGCTACCGGAACTATACTAGTGCCTGTCTTGTGGGCCAAATAGGCACCACCGATTTGATATTTTCTAACTTCATCCTTTTTGAGTCTAGTTCCCTCTGGAAAAACTATAATACTAAAACGCTTTGATAGACGATCTCTACCTTGTTGAACGGTCTGTCGAAGAGCAATGGTAGTTGACTTCCTATCTATAGCTATCGGACTCAGTAGTCCTAAGCCCCATCCAAAAAAAGGAATCTTCAGGAGTTCTCGTTTGATGATCCAAACTTGGGGCGGAAAAATCACCTGATACGCAATAGTCTCCCAGGCTGACTGATGGTTTGATACTATTATAGCCGGCTTATCTGGAATGTTGCGATAGCCTTTTACTCGGTACGTGATGCCACAGATAAATGATAATCCTTTTATGGTTAGGATTGACCATGTTCTTATCACTTGATACCTGATCATTGGCGGCGAGAAAATTAAGAACAGGGCTATTACGAAGTAGATAACGGCTAAGCCACCACGAACAATCTCAAACACCACAGACCTGCAAATAAGGCTAGTTGTTTTTATTAAGTGCATCTATAACCGCTTCCCGCAGGTCGGGGTAAACCACAGTTTCAGTGGGCAAATTAGACATCTTTTGCGTTTTCTTTCCGTTTCCTGTTAAAACTAGAACGGGCAAGTATTTAGCCGCTGAAGCCGCTTGCAGATCCTTAAGTGAATCACCCACATACGGTATGCCTTGAGGTGTCACGTTATACCTAAGGGCAATATCAACTAGCATCCCCGGTTTAGGTTTTCTGCAGTGGCAATCTGGACCTTCTAAACAGGGGCAATAAAAAATTGCACTTATGTTCCCACCAGCTTTCCGAACGCTGGAGTGCATCTTCTTGTGGATTAAATTTAATGAATCCATATTAAAAATTTTCCTATCAATTCCCGCTTGATTTGTTGCAACAACTACCTGATATCCAGAATTGGTAAGCATAGCAATAGCCTCCAAACTTCCATTAATTGGAACCCACTCCTCCGGACTTTTAATATAATCAGGACTGTCTTCATTGATCACTCCATCGCGGTCAAGAACAATTATTTTCATGATATAAAAGTTAAATTCTTCCTAGTTTATTTGAATTTTAGATATATCGACTACCTCGTTCATAATCTTGTCCATTTCAATTAATATATTTAATCTATTGTTACGTTTTTCGAGACAGGGATCTACTACCATCAGATTCGTAAAGAAATCATCAAGGTGCTTGCTCATGCCCGCCAATAGGACAAGAGCGTTCTCAAAATCATTTTTCTCAAATAAGACCCCAACTTGCGGTTTTGTTTTTTGGATTCTCTCAAACAGACTCAGTTCTGATGGATGATCCAATTGGTCTTCTAAGATTCTGTTGTTTGTTGGCTTATTTTTTTTTAGTATATTTTTAATTCTTTTATTTGATGATATAAGTGTAACGGCACTATCAAGTTTCTTAAAATTTTTGACAGCGTCAAGTTTTTTAAATAAGTCCTTTAAATTTTTCAGATTATTTCCTATCACTGAATCTATCTCATCCGTAGTATAGCCTCTTTCCTTTAGATGACCTTTTAACCTGTCCATAATAAAGAGATGAGTCTCTTGAATAAAATTAAGATCTTTAACGCGATGGGTAAAATTTTCAGCTGAATGATTGAGTAAATTATGAATGTTTACATTTAAATTATGTTCCAGAAGTATTCTTACAATGCCTATACCGTTTCTACGTAATGCGTGAGGATCTTTATCTCCTCCTGGCCTCTTACCAATACTAAACATTGATAATAAAAGATCGACCTTGTCCGCAAGGCTGACACAAATTCCCGCCTCACTTTTTGGAATGATATCGCCTTGAAATCGAGGAAAGTAGTGTTCCCCTATAGCCCTAGCCACATTATCATCCTCTCCATCCATACCTGCATAGTACCCGCCCATGAACCCTTGAAGCTCGGGGAATTCACCAACCATCTCAGTGGTCAAGTCAGCCTTGCACAGGATTCCGGCTTTTTCAACAGTTGCGAAATCAAACTGTAGATTTTGCGCGAGATGTACCCCGAGCTTGGTGATTCTATTGGTTCTTTCATATTGAGATCCTACATCTTTCTGAAATACTATTTTTTTTAAAAATGGAATCCTTTGGCTGAGGCTATATTTTTTATCCATTTCTAAAAAAAATTGTGCGTCTTTTAATCTCGGGGTAATCACCCGTTCATTCCCATTTATAATATTTTTTGGATCATCTAACTCCATGTTACTAACAATTAAAAACTTATTTGTGAGATTGTTTTTAGTATCAAACAGCGGGATAAACTTTTGATTGGTTATCATTGTTAGAATTAGGCATTCTCTAGGAAGATTTAGAAAAATTTCATCAAAACAAGCTACATAAATTTTTGGCCATTCCACTAAATTTGAAACCTCATCAACCAGCGGTATTAAATGCGTTCCCTCAATTTTACATTTGAGTTCAGAGGATTTCTCTCTCGCCTGATCTAATATTATCTTTTTTCTATCAGAGGCCGCCACTATCACCTTACCTTGCGATTTAAGGACATCAATATAGCTGTTCGCATTTTCTATCAATAGCTCTTTTTTTCCTAAAAATCTGTGGCCTGATGTGATATTGGAACTTTTCATTCCCAAAATTTTAAGATCGATTTTATTACTACCATGGAGAATCATGATATTTCGAATAGGCCTTACAAATTTAATATTTGTTATCCCATCATCAAGTTGATAAGTCATTGTCTTGGATGATTGCATTTTTTTTATTGCTATCTCTATAGATTCTGCAACAGCATTGGCGAGATTCACTCCAATTTTTTTATATTGAATGAATAAAATCTCTCCTTTGTCAGTCATTTTTCTTTCGATTTTCGATAAATTTTTATGAGATAGTTCAAGAGCGTCCATTTTTTTCAAAAGGGCTTTAGATGGGATTCCACTTTTGTCAAAACCAATGTTTACAGGCATTAAGTTTTTTGTGAGAATTTGATCCGGTGATTTTGTAGGTACATTTTGTATTA
>MDTD01025213.1_pt1 | contig 20329 bp, 16 predicted proteins | sample 811221 | NCBI WGS metagenome assembly MDTD01 (sample SAMN05326646, study PRJNA326480) | marine metagenome | isolation source: seawater | place: Pacific Ocean: South West | collected 2011
AAATCTTAGCGTCCTCTAGCGCTGTAAACGCCCCGTTCAGATATGCCTGAGTCATGCGACGTTTCCTTTAGAAAGGAGTTGAGTGATATCGGTGAGTAGCGCGGCTGTATCAGCGAAAGGAAAACCATCTTCCGTGGCGTTGGGCTCACGGGTGACGCCGTCTATCGCGCCGCGAGCGACCAAGGCCTCGAGGTCGCCCTGGAATCGCTCCATGCTGTCCGCAGTATTGCCCGAAAGCCAATCCGTGAGTGCGCAGAGCGCGTAGGCCGCCCAGTTCGACACGTCCGCTACGATAAGTTCATCGACCGTAGTCACGGCAGGGCGGATGTTCAGCGCAGATAAATGTGTCTCGACGTTCCCCATTCCTAATTCATTGCCCCCATCACCTATCGCTATGGTAGGACAGTTGGCAAGTGCTAGATAGGGTTCTGCTGCCGAGCAAGCAGACGATATGTCTTCGCCTGTCATGTTATAGTAGCCGCCGTCTGCCGACGCACCCGGCCGCTCAATACTAATTACCAATTGGGGGGGAAGGCCTGCGTACAACTGCTTGGCGTCGAATTCACTATCACCCGCAATAGTGTGGCAGCGGTAGGAGTCTCGCAGCACTCTGACGAGTTTGAAATCTGAAATGATGGTCGGGGTGCTACCGAGACGCTCTGCTAGACGATATAAGGCTGAGGCGCCAGCGGGCCCATCGGTCTCAAACGTGTCCACCACGGGGAAACCCGTCACAATGAAGACATTGCCAATACGGCTTATCAACTTCTGAGCGGTCCGTAACAAATAGCCAGGCTTTAGTGCTCGTCTGATGTGGTCCATACCACGGTGATTCTGCCGGGTTAGCAAGCATTCAATGGATCGGGAACGGGCTAGGTGCAGGGCGTCACATTGCGTCATGACAGGCGCGTATCCCGGTAGTGCTGCTCCAACCAGGCAATCCTTTCTGCTTCCTGAGTAGTGCAGGGAGAAAAGCAAACTCTCTGGCCAGGGCGGGCCTGTGCCAACCGCCGACAGTCACTGCTAATCACTGCGCCGGGTTTGGGGTAGCCGCCCACTGCCTGACGATCATTGAGTAATACGATAGGGCGGCCACTGGGCGGAATCTGTATGGCGCCATGAATAGTTGCCTCAGATAGCAGCGTCTCAATGCCGGTATCGATACGATTGCCCTCAAGCTCCACCCCCATTCGATTCGCTTTCGATGTCACTAAAAATTCTTCTTCACATAGCGCCGCTGTTGCATCAGATCGCATGGATGCGTGCTGAAATCCGGGCACGAACCGTAAACTGATCAGATCCGCGGACGGGGCGCAGTGCAGATCTGCAGAGCGGTCGCTTGGAGGATCGATTCGCTGTCCAAGGGGCAGGCGATCACCAGCCCTGAGATAACGACCATCGAGGCCGCCAACCTTCTCTCTTGCAGAGGTGCTTCGGCTGCCCAGTATTTCAGGTGTATCGATACCGCCGTCCAGGTGAAGGTAGCTATAGACGCCGGTTGCGCCGTGAGTGATCTGTATGTGTTGGCCGGCTTCGACCCGAAGCACCTCATACAGGCTGGCGCTGATGCCATCAATGCTCAAGCGCACGGGGGCTCCCGTTACTGCAATAACACAGGGCTCGGTCGGGCTGGCCACTAAGCCGCCATAAGCCATCTCGACTGCGGCCTCATCCGATCTGTGTCCCAATAGGTATTGCCCACTTATGAGCGCGTCGGCATCCATGGCACCTGATGGGGGAAGCCCCAATTGAAGGCTACCAATTCGACCGCTGTCTTGAATGCTGGCCGCAGGGCCTGCTTCGTAAATTACAAGCTGTCTCACAACTCGCCCCCAAGCTTCAGAAATTCCTGAGTGTTGATCGATTCGAAGCGCACCGAATCGCCCACGGCTAAGAGAGCAGCGGGGTGGTCGCCGCCCTGAAAAAGCGGCTTGGGGCACGACCCAATCAGCCTCCACCCTCCCGGCGATATCCCGGGGTAGACAGCAGTCTGTCGATCTGCCACCGCAACCGCTCCAGCGGGCACTGCTCTGCGCGGATTGGCGAGTCGAGGTGTTGCCAGTTCTGTTGGAACCTCTCCCAAGTAGCAAAAACCGGGTGCAAAGCCCACCGCGTAGGCAAAGTAGGTGACGCCAGTGTGCAGCGCAACAACCTGATCGATGCACATGCTTTTTTGGTCGGCCAACCATTCGAGATCAGGTGCCACACTCGGATGGTAAAGAACAGGTAGCGTAATTACTGTTCTGGCGGGGCTGTACTCGTCACAATCGGCTTGAGCTCTGCGTTCAGCCTGTTTATGCAACCAAGCCTCGGCGCGGTCGCGCTCTAATCGGAGCGGATTAAAGAGCAGGGTTAGAGTCGTGTAGCCCACGACACTGTCTGCGAGGCGCTCTCCGAAGTAGTCCTGCGCTGCAGATTGAATGCGCAGTAAATCGCGCGTGAGGACTGGCTGCGGCGCCTCCAGGAAAACTAGCCTGAGACCTGCTTCACCTGCGGGGCCCACTTCAAACACAAGTCAGATCCCATCCAGCGCTTTACGAATCGCTGCGATCATTTGAACCGCACCGGGTGAATCACTGTGCACGCATAGCGTGTCGGCGGTGACAGGAATGCGCCTCCCTCGCGGTGTTCGGAGGGTGTTTCGCGCGATGTCCTTGGCCTGTTCGGCGGCTTGCTCTGTATTAAGGACTGCCCCGGGCTTGTCCCGACTCAGCAGCAAACCCCGGCTGGTGTAGCCACGGTCGGCGAATGCCTCATATCGCAATGTCAGACCATGCTCTACCGCGAGCTGGAGTGTTTTTCGATCTCGCGGCGTAGCCAATACCACCAGTTCGAGTTCGGCATGCCAGCTAGCAACTGCTGTCATGATGTCGTTGAGTACACTGAAGTTTGCCAACATTCTATGGTAAAGCGCTCCGTGGGGTTTGACGTAGGCGACCCGTGTTCCATGCACTCGTGCAATACCATCTAGTGCACCAATTTGAAACTGAATCAAATCGATGAGCGCCGGCCCATTAATATCCATCGCTCGGCGACCAAAGCCCTGTTTGTCTGGGTAAGACACGTGCGCACCAATTTCAGTTTTATGGCGCTTAGCTAGTTCAACACAAGTGCGCATCGTGCTGGGGTCACCCGCATGACCGCTACAGGCAATGTTGGCGGCGTCAATTAGGGGCATAATGCTATGGTCGTCACCCATCCTCCAAGGGCCAAATCCCTCGCCCATATCGCAGTTCAGCGTTAGATTTGTTGTCATAGAGTGCCTGCTAATTCCTCGTTTTTCAGGTCGGTTACGAGCATATGTCCTGGCTCGTGGGTAATCGCGACAGGTAGCCGTGCAGCTTCGAGAGCGACTTGTGGTGTCACACCACATGCCCAGAAAACCGTGACATCATCCCTTCGCACCGTCACAGCATCTCCATAATCAGGTCGTTGCAGATCAGTAACCCCAATCAGGCTCGGGTCGCCCACGTGTACCGGCGCGCCGTGAACTCTTGGGTAGCGTCCGCAAATCTGAATCGCTTCAATCGCATCGGCCGCGGGCATCGGCCTCATGCTGACAACCAATTTTCCCCGGAATGGGCCTGCCGGTGTGCAATCGATATTGGTGCGGTACATGGGCACGTTGCATCGTTCACTGATGTTTCTCACCTCGATGCCAGATTTAATCAGCGCCTCCTCGAAAGAGAAAGAGCAGCCGAGTGCAAATGCGACCCAATCTTGTTGCCAGAGGTGCACGACGTCCTGACACTGCTCTTTCACTAAGCCATCCCGCCAAATGCGGTAGAGGGGTACATCACGTCGTATGTCGATGTCCTCTCCTAGTCCCGGTAACCGGTAGTTCCCTGGCTCAGGACTGATTGCCAGAAGGGGGCAGGGTTTAGGGTTTAAAGCGCAGAATTGCTCAAAGTGGTCAGCCGTGTCTCGCGGCAGAATCACAATGTTGCACTGCACATGGCCTGCCGCGACCCCTGAGGTCTGGCCGGCGAACTCAGCGGCTCTGGATAGCCTGCGGATCTCTGCTCCTGACATTGTGGCTGTCGCCGCTATCATCTTGGTCTCGAGCTTGTATAGTTGAACTAAATCATACGCTGAAAAGAGAAGCCCGCCATGACGCATTTTTCATCATATGTAGCTGAGACACCCGATCGTCCCGCCTACATTATGGCGGGTTCTGGCGAGGTCGTGACCTACTCAGAACTGGACCGTAAATCAAATCAGATAGCACATCTGCTCCGTGCGTCCGGGGTACAGCGGGGCGACCACATCGCCATGATGATGAAGAACTGCCCTGAGTTTCTGCAGGTGGCGCAAGCCGCCAATCGAGCGGGTGTCATCTTTACGCCCATCAGCACTCACCTTAAGCAGGAGGAGACCGCTTATATCATCTCGAACTGCAAGGCCAAGTTGTTCTTTGCCTCCTCCTCACTGTCGCAGGTCGCCACCGACGCCGCTGCGACATCCGCTGGATTGACCCGGTGTTTTTCTGTTGGCGGTCAGATAGAGGGCTTTGACGCATTGGACGAACAGTTGGTGGACTTGCCTGGTACGCCAATTTCGGACGAATTTTTAGGCTCCCCGATGCTGTATTCCTCGGGCACAACGGGCAAACCCAAAGGGGTTTATTGGGCGCCTCATGCAGAAAGCATTCACGCTGATCATCCGTTGACGGGGAGTGTGGGCGCTTTTTTCGGCTTCGATGTGAACACCATCTATCTATCGCCTGCACCGCTATATCACGCAGCGCCTTTGCACTACAACCTGATGGTGCTGGGTTTGGGTGGGACGTCATTGATCATGGAGCACTTTGATCCAGAGCATTCCCTTAGGCTGATTGAGCACTATAAAGTGACACACAGCCAGTGGGTGCCGATCATGTTCGTCCGCATGCTGAAACTCCCGGAGATGTCACGAACGCAATACGACCTTAGCTCGATGACGTGTGCGATACACGCTGCAGCGCCGTGTCCTATCGATGTGAAACAAGCCATGATCGATTGGTGGGGCCCCGTGATTGTTGAATACTATTCGGGTAGTGAGGGCAACGGCTTCACGATTATCGATTCTGCCAACTGGCTGACACATAAGGGTTCAGTCGGAAAGGCCATCATTGGCGAGCCCAAGATACTCGGTGAAAATGGCGAGGTCTTGGGACCTGGCAAGGTAGGGGATGTTTACTTCGCCAACAGCCGCCCGTTTGAATACTTTGATGAGCCAGAAAAAACCAAGAACGCCTTCAACGAAAAGGGATGGAGCACCATGGGTGACGTGGGTTATTTAGATGGAGAGGGATTTCTTTACCTCACTGACCGCAAAAACTTCACCATTATTACTGGGGGCGTGAACGTGTACCCCGCAGAAATCGAGGGCCTCATGATTTCACACGAGAAAGTTGCAGATGTAGCGGTGTTCGGGATTCCGCATCCGGAGTTTGGCGAGGAGGTGATGGCGGTGGTGCAGCCAATGAATTGGTCTGATGCAAACGACGGGACCAAAGCGGAGCTGATTGATTGGCTGCGAGATCGCCTTTCAACGGTCAAGGTGCCGCGCAAGATTGACTTTCTAGCGCAACTCCCGAGGATGGATAATGGCAAACTCTATAAGCGCCACCTTCGAGATGCATATTGCGAAGAGGGGTAACTTTGCGTGTCAAGCTGTTACGTGCTCCTGCAAGCCTTTATTCTAGAGGTTGAGAATCTGGTGAAGCCCTCATAATGCCAAGGAGCGTTAATTGGCCAGTAAATATGAGTTAAAGCAGCTCGAGAATGAAATGGATGCGGCGTTGTCTTACGCGGATTGGCTGTCTGCGGCGCAGGCGCACGATGAAGCAACTGGCAAAGCTGAATGGCGGCAAGAGGAGCCCTGCGAGCTCTATGACCACGCGCAGATACGTTACCGCCTCGATCGGCTCAAGAAGTTTCGCAAACAGAAGGACTGGACAGGTCTTCTCTACGCATTGAATGAGGGTATCCACGGCAACATGGGCGGTATGGGTAAGAGCGTGCTTGACCGCCAGGCCAAATCCGGAACCAAAGTTCTTATTGAGCAATACATTCAAGAGATCGACGAATCACTGCGGCTGCTTGCCGAGTTGCCGAAAGATGTGATACCGACGCAACAGAAACTCGATTTTTTCTATCGCAGTAACGTTTGCTACGGACGCTCCGCGCTGATGCTCAGCGGTGGCGGAGTTTTCGGTTTTCTGCATTTGGGCGTTGTAACCGAGCTCTTGAGGCACGGTCTGCTGCCGCGGGTGATATCAGGATCGAGCGCTGGATCGGTTGTTGCGGCGGCGCTCGCTGCCTACACAGATGAGGAAATGGCGTCACTGGATCTGATTGGTCTAATGGAGTCGGGAGGTGCTGACACCAGAGGTTTGATTAGGCAATGGCTCTCTGGCGCGGGCAGCCGCTTCACTGCCGATGATGTCGAGAAATTGATAGAGGCCACGATTCCTGACCTGACTTTTGGTGAGGCCTACGCCAAAACAGGAAGGCAGGTCAGCATTACGGTCGCGCCAGCCGAACCGCATCAACGATCTCGCCTGCTGAACGCGGTGTCGTCTCCTAACGTGTTTCTTCGTTCTGCTGCTATGGCCTCTTGTGCTATCCCCGGCGTCTTTCCTGCGGTCATGCTGAAGGCGAAGAACGAGCGCGGAGAGGCGCAGCCTTATTTGCCAGCGAGGCGGTGGGTAGACGGCTCGGTTGCCGATGACTTGCCTGCTAAAAGGTTATCGCGGCTGTTTTCCACCAATCATTACATTGTCAGCATGGTTAATCCGATTGCGAGGACTTTTCTGCCACGTGATGATAAGGCGCGGACGGTGCGGCAAGCCGCTCTGTCCTTGGGGATGGGGATCGGTAGGGAAATGCTGAATTTCTATCGAGGTGTTGCCAAAAAATATGGCGATAATTGGCCAAGATTCAATATGATGATGCACAGCGTTCATGCGTTACTTGATCAAGAATACTCTGGCGACATCAACATTGTGCCTCGATTCAGAATCCAGAATCCACTTAATCTAATCAGTCAGCCCAGCGAAGAAGAACTACGACTGTTGGTGAAAGAGGGCGAACGCGCGACCTACAGCAGGATAGAGCCTGTGCGACGATGTACGCAGATATCGAGAACGCTAGAGGAGATCCTCCATCGATTCGAATACGGCGATCTGCGTCCCGCACCGGGCACTTATCGCCGGCCCAAGAGTTCCCGCAGAAGGCCACCGCCGACGGCGTCTCAGCTCAAGGCGCTGAAAGCGGATTCACCCACGAAGTCGGGCAAGGTAGCTAAATCGCGCTCCTCAAGGGCAGCCTGATCCTCGGGACAAATTGACAATCAATTTTCAGGGAATACAGGCTGCACCCAGAGCTGCGAGCGGGCCGACCATGACTGCCCGACTATCTGCCTCGGCACTGGATGCTGTACCAATCTGGGCGCGCTTCTTAATGCCCTGCAGGATGGCAGCGATTCGGAAGAAGCAAAACGCCATGTAGAAGGGCCAATGATCGATGCCTGTCCTGCCGGTGCGCTGGCAGTAGGCGGCGATGTAGTCCTCATCCGAGGGCAGACCCAGTGACGACCGATCAATGCCCTCTAGGCCAGCAATGCCACCGTCTCTCGGGAACTGCCAGGCCATCAACTGATAGGCGAGGTCCGCAAGCGGGTCACCCAGAGTGGATAGTTCCCAGTCTAGAACGCCGATGATTCTTGGCTCGCGGTGGTGGAAGATCATGTTGTCCAGCCGATAGTCTCCGTGGACCAGAGCAACGGTTCCACTTTCATCAGGGATGTTGTCCGGCAACCAGTCGATCAAGGCTTCCATGTCGGCAAGGGCTTCTGTCTCTGATGCCCGGTACTGCCTCGTCCAGCGACCGATTTGGCGCGCGTAGTAGTTGCCTGACTTTCCGTAGTCGCTAAGTCCTATGGTGTTGACGTCGACGGAATGAAGCGCTGCGAGTACACGATTCATTTCATCGTAAATCGCGGAGCGCTCGGCGTTGCCCACTTCGGGCACCGCGGGGTCCCAGAAAATTCTACCCTCAAGATGCTCCATCACGTAGAACATCGAACCGATAACCTCATCGTCATCGCAGAGCGCAACCGCCTGCGGGACTGGTACGTCGGTATTCCTGAGCGCGTCGAGCACTCGATACTCCCGGTCAACCGCATGCGCAGAAGCCAATAATTCGCCCGGCGGTTTCCGTCGTAAGACGTAGTGCTTGTCACCTAAAGTTAATTTGAAGGTCGGGTTGGACTGTCCCCCCGCAAATTTTTCGGCTCTGAGGCCGCCTGAAAAGTCTGAAATATGCTGACGTAACCAGGTTTCAAGCCTAGAAAGTTCGAGGTCTTGCGTGCTCATGACGATCTCTGGATCTCCTTGGTCAATAGCTCTATGGTGGGGTGGCATCCGCCCAAAACAATCGGCATGATATGTGCCAATTCCATCACCGCATAAGTGGTCGATGGTATGCCGGTAGGTTATCGTGAGGTTGCTTGGCGTGACAACGTCACTGGCGGTTACGAGGAAAATAAGGGGCAATTCCGAATGAGTAGTGAAGTGATGGAGCATTATCGCAACGCTGTGGCGATGGTGACGGCACCCGGCGCTTTCCTCGAACTCACGACGGTTGACGTGGACGGACACGTGCTTAAATCCTACCAGCATGCGCCAGGATCGATGCGCGATCTTTGGTTGCTGGGACAGGGCTTCGGTGATCAGGAATATATCGTCTACAACGATGAACGCTGCACGTTTGCTGAGGCAGGGCAAATCGTCTCGTGCTTCGCCACATGGTTAAAAAGCCAAGGTATCGGTTCTGGCGATCGGGTAGCGATTGCCATGCGCAACTACCCTGAATGGATATTTGCGTACTGGGGAATTATCGCCGTGGGAGGCGTGGTAGTTGGTATGAATGCCTGGTGGGTCGCAGATGAAATGGCCTACGCGCTGAACGACTCTGAACCCAAACTGTTGGTGGCAGATGATCAAAGGCTGACCGTCTTTTCCGAGATTGCCGCTGACTTTCCAGGTTTACCTGTTGTGGCGGTGCGTGAGGCAGACTCACCGGTCCCGGCAATCCAGTGGGCTGATACAGTGCAAAGTCCCGGTGACTTTCCCATGCCAGATATCGAACCAAGCGATGACGCCTGCATTTTTTATACGTCCGGTACGACCGGCCGGCCAAAAGGGGCGCAACTTACTCACCGCGGCTGTGTCCATAACATTCTGAACGTGGCGGCGATGGGTCAAATTTTTGCGACGACCCAGGCTATGAGTCGGGGCGAGACAGTTGAGGCGCCTGTGTCCGCGCCCGCGGCGACCTCGCTTGTTGCGACACCGCTTTTTCATGTGACAGCGAACAACTGCGTCATGCACGGCGCCACGTTAAGTGGCGGCAAATTGGTTTTGATGTACAAGTGGGACACTAAGGAAGCGCTCAAACTCATCGAGCGAGAGAAGGTGAATACGTTGAGCGCGGTGCCCATGATGACCCGTGAGTTGCTTGCCCATCCCGATTTCACCGAATACGACACGTCAAGCCTGAATTCACTCGGTGGTGGAGGGGCTGCGATGCACCCTGATCTTCCCAACAAGGTTGTGGAGACAACCCAGCGCGCCAAGCCTGCACAGGGCTATGGTATGACCGAGGTCTGCGGCATCAGTACCTATACAACAGGTGATTTGTTTTTGGCCCGCCCGCAAAGCTGCGGACCGCTCGTTCCAACTTTGGAAGGCAAAATTGTGAACGACGCCGGCGATAGCTTGCCGGTAGGTGAGGCCGGTGAATTGCTTTTGAAAGGCCCACTTGTGATCAAAGGCTACTTAAATCGCCCGGAGGAGACTGCAGAGACCATTGTGGACGGATGGCTCCACACTGGCGACATCGGTTACTTCGATGAGGACGGTTTTCTCTACCTCGTTGACCGAGTAAAAGATATGATTTTGCGCGGCGGCGAGAACATTTACTGTGCAGAGGTAGAGGGCGCGCTCTACACCCACCCAGCGGTACTCGAAACCGTGGCCTTCGCAGTGCCCGACGACCGGCTGGGTGAGGAAGTTGGCGTCGCGGTGCACCTAAAGCCAGATGCCATGCTGGATGCCCCGGGTCTACGGGAGCATATGGGATCCCGACTCGCCGCTTTCAAGGTGCCGCGCTATGTGTGGTTCCTGTCTGAACCGCTGCCACGCAATGCAAGCGGGAAGTTTCTGAAGCGCGAGCTCAAAGAAGTTTTGGATCCGGCGTCGTCAGACTAGTCCGCCACATTGCGCGCACTCCGGTGTTGAGAAGCAAATTTAGTATCGGTAGCACCCTCTTATTTCACGAGTCGTGGGGAGAGTGGCGTTGAATGAGTTGTAATAGGCTGCCATTAATTACGTAGTACAAGACTAGGACGGCGAGCGAATAAAGAGGAGTAGAGCAGCATGCTGACACGGCAGTTTACAGAAGAGCAAACGATGTTCAGGGAAGCCTATCGTCGATTTCTTACTGAGGAGGTCGTGCCTCACATGGAGCGGTACCGTGATCAGGGCGTCGTAGACAAGGAAATATTTAAGAAAGCTGGTAAGCAGGGCTTTCTGATGGTCTGGCCCGAGGAGCGCTTCGGGGGGATGGATGATTACGATATCCGTTGGGAGCAGGTCATCATTGAAGAGCTGGCCTATGCACGATGTAGCGACTGGTTCGGTTCATTGCACAGCCGCATCGTGGCGCCTTACATCACGCGTTTCGGCTCGGAGTCACAAATAGAGCGATACATTCCCGATGCGGTGTCGGGGGATATTATTCTTGCCGTGGCCATGACGGAGCCCGACGCTGGCAGTAACCTCGCCGGCATTCGGACCCATGCCGTTGAGCAACAGGATCACTGGCTTTTGAATGGCCAGAAAACTTACATATCGAACGGCATCAATTGTGATCTCGTCATCGTTGCTGCCAAAACTGATCCGCAAAACAACCCCCACTCCATGACCTTGTTCCTGGTTGAGGCAGCATGGGAGGGCTTTGAGCGCGGCAGAAAGCTTAACAAAATGGGTCTAAAGGCGCAGGATACGGCCGAGCTATTTTTCAACGATATCAAAGTGCCAAAAACCAATGTCTTGGGCGAGGCTCACAAGGGGTTCTTCTACCTTATGGAGGGGTTGGCTGAAGAGCGATTACTCGGCGCGATGGGTTATTTGGCGTCTGCGCAACTGTCCTGGGACTTAACTGCCGACTTTGTGCGTGAGCGAGAGGTATTTGGTAAGCCCCTTGCCGCTATGCAAAACACCCAGTTCAAGATGGCAGAACTGCGCGCTGAATTGGACATCGCACAGTGCTTCGTCGATCAGGCTGCGCTCGCCTTCAATTCTGGCACACTCTCTGCTGAGGATGCCGCAGCGGCTAAGCTCAAAACATCTGAACTACAACAGCGTGTCGCCGATGAGGGGCTGCAGCTGCACGGTGGGGCTGGCTTTATGGATGAGTACCCTATTAGCCGGCAGTCTGCTGACGCCAAGATAGCCACAATTTACGCAGGCAGTTCCGAGATCATGAAGTTGATCATCGGGCGTCATTGTCTGGGTGATAACTACGATGCCTTTAATCAGCGTAATTTTTGAGGCCTTACCATTATGGGAGCGTTGAGCGGTTACACAATCATTGAATTGGCGGGCATCGGGCCGGCGCCTATGGGAGGGATGATGCTCGCCGACATGGGTGCTGAGGTTATTCGGATCGAACGTCCGGGGGCAGCTGATCCAAAAGTGGCCGAGCCCATCAGTGGTCGAAACAAGAAATCTGTGGTCCTCGATTTGAAGCAGGAGGGCGGTAGGAATGCCTTCATGGCGCTGATCGACAAATCGGATGCTCTGATCGATCCCTTCAGGCCCGGCGTTTGCGAAAAGCTGGGCCTCGGACCTGATGAGTGCCTTGCGCGGAATCCTCGTTTGGTCTTCGCCCGCATGACCGGGTGGGGCCAGGAGGGTCCGCTTGCTCAGGCTGCTGGCCACGATCTGAATTACATTGCAATTACCGGTGCGCTTCACGCGATTGGCCGGCGCGGCGAGAGGCCTGTCGTGCCCCTGAACCTGGTGGGTGATTTTGGCGGTGGCGGTATGCTTTTAGTCACGGGCATCATGGGCGCCCTGCTTGAGACCGCGAAGTCTGGTGAGGGCCAGGTGGTTGATGTGGCGATGGTCGATGGCACGGCTCAGCTCATGTGGATGATGCAAGGCTTCCAGCAGCTTGGGGCTTGGGTTGCCGAAGAGCGGGAAGCGAACCTTCTCGACGGCGCGGCGCACTTTTACGACACCTACGAGTGTGCTGATGGTAAGTACGTGGCGATCGGCGCTATCGAGCCACAATTCTATGCAGAATTGCTGACGCGAGCTGAGGTTTCAGACCCTGACTTCCAACGACAGCATGACGCAACTCAGTGGCCGGAACTGAAGGCGAAGCTCGGCGCCGTCCTAAAGACCAAAACACGCGACGAGTGGGACTCCATTATGACGGGCAGTGACGCTTGCTTTGCGCCTGTTCTGACAATGGTAGAGGCGCCACAGTACGAGGCGAATAAAGAGCGGGCTGTGTACACCGTGGTGGATGGTCTGACACACCCATCTCCGGCGCCACGATTTAAGCGCACGCCCTCAAAGATCATTCACGGCACACGCTCCCTTGGAGCAGATACGGTGTCGGTGCTGGCATCGAGCGGCATGGATGAGGCAACCGTTTCAGCGCTATTGGAGACCGGCGCGGCGCAAACATTTGAAGGAGAGGGATTTGATCGTGAGTAATTACGAAAGCATTTTGATTGAACGTCAAGGGAGAGTGGCTCGGGTTTCTTTCAACCGGCCTGATAAGTTGAACAGCTTTAACGGGACCATGCGCAGAGAGTTTGTTCGCGCGGCACAGGAAGTGAATGCTGACAACGATATTTGGGTTGTTGTCCTGACAGGAGAGGGCAGAGCTTTTGGTGCCGGTGCTGATCTTTCCGATACCTCTGAACCCATGCCTAACGGCGGAGAGAGCGTTGAGGACCAACTAAACGCTGAATACAAGCCCGGAGTGCTGGCGATTCATCACGCGCGGAAGCCTTGGATCGCTGCAGTGAACGGGCCGTGTGCGGGGATCTCATACTCCTTCGCGATGGCCTGTGACTTAATGGTGATGGCAGAGAGCAGCTACCTGTTCCAGCCCTTCGTGGGTATTGGCTTGGTGCCTGATGGGGGTGCTACCTGGTTGCTGCCCAATTTTGTCGGAGCCAAACGGGCATTTGAATTGATGGCGTTCGGAGAAAAGCTGAGTGCGCAAAAGGCAATGGAATGGGGACTTGTCAATCGCGTATTGGGAGATGAAGACTTTTCTTCCGAGGCAATGAGATTTGCGCAGGAGCTCGCCAATCGATCACCTCTGGGTTTGCGATATACCAAGGAATCGCTGGCTTTTGCTGCATCTCACAACTTAGCTGACACGATCTCCAAAGAGGCGGCTCTTCAGGCCTTTTGTATCGGTAGCGACGATTCGAAAGAGGCTATAAAGGCGTTTTTCCAGAAACGACAGCCAGAGTGGAAGGGTAAATAGGGTTAAAGGTGGAGCAAGTGTGTGTCCGCCGCCGCAGAGGTGTAAGGATCGTCGGATCTCCGCCGTGGTAAAAGGGTTGGAAACCACACCTAATGATCTAGCCAGTCGCTCGGTTGAGAATAATGAAGCAAAAAGGAGTGGGTAAATGAAGCTGACGGCGTGGGCAAGCGCGACTGCGCTGGCAGTCGCTGTTCTTGGGGCTGACTTAGCGGCAGAGGACAGGCAATTGCTTTGGGGTGATACACACCTTCATTCAACTTACTCCTCTGACGCCTTTACCAATGGGAATCTGACCGCCACCCCTGATACGGCATACCGTTACGCCAAAGGTATGCCGGTCGTGCATCCGGGACACATGGCCCGTGTTCAAATTGGCACGCCACTGGATTTCCTGGTGGTGTCAGATCACGCCGAGTATCTGGGTGTTATCCGAAGTCTATACCTTAATCCCATGCAGACTGATGGCCTTAGTTGGCGAGAGCAGATTTGGACACGCTTCGTGCAGTACTTGCTAAGAGATGCGATCGACAATCAGTCAGGCCGTGAGCTCTTCACTTCGATTTTGCCAAAACCTGCTGATAATGCGGTCACAGCAATGGAGGGCTGGGGGGATGACCTTACCAGCGGTTTGATCCCAAGGCAGCCGGCAGTAGAGATCGATACTTGGAAGTTAATTACCAATGCAGCCGATGCGCACAACGAACCGGGGTATTTTACGGCCCTAATTGGCTGGGAGTATTCATTGATCCCCGGGGGCGCCAACCTGCATCGAATTGTGATGGGCGACATTAATGCTGAGCAGGCGCAAACATTTGCACCGTTTGGTTTCGATGACAGCTCTTCCCCAAGTGACTTGTGGGCTTGGCTTGAAAAAACCAGTGCATCGACTGGCGGGAACTTCCTTGCGATTCCTCACAACTCGAATATCTCCAAGGGATCGATGTTCGACGTCAGAGATATTTTTGGCGCAGACATTAGCTTGGAGTACGCCGATATTCGGCGTTACTGGGAGCCTGTCGTTGAAATCACTCAGATCAAAGGTGACTCGGAAACGCATCCAGTGCTATCTCCCGATGACGCGTTTGCCGACTTTGAGACCTACCCCTACTACATTCAGCGTGAGTGGACGGACTATGTGCCGCAAGTTGGGGATTATGTTCGCAGTGCGCTGAAGACGGGTCTGTCCCTCGAGGCAAGCATTGGCGTCAACCCGTATCAATTTGGCGTGATTGGTTCAACCGATGCGCACACTGCCTTGCCGTCAGCGGAAGAGGACAATTTCCACGGCAAAATGGCTACAGATTCGATTCCGTCTCGCAAGAGTGGTGGGTGGTCGGACGACGCCCGAGGCACCTTTGGGTGGGGGATGAGCGCCTCCGGTCTAGCTGCCGTGTGGGCGACGGAAAACACGCGCGAGGCGATTGTTGCTGCGATGCGCCGTAGGGAGGTTTATGCCACCACCGGGCCTCGTATTGCCGTCAGGACCTTTGCGGGCCTGAACCTCCCATCAACAGCGCTAGAGGCGGCGTCTTACCCTGCCAATCTCGCTGGTCGGTCAGTCCCGATGGGGGGAGAAATCCTCGGTGCAGGCGCTCAAGATCAATTTTCGATGGTGGTCGAAGCGCAGGCAGACCCACAGAGCGGGTATCTAGACCGGATTCAGGTGATTAAAGGGTGGTTGGATGTTGAAGGTGCTGTCCAGGAGCGCGTTTATGATGTCGCCTGGGCCGGGGCTCATCGACTGCAATCAGATGGAACGCTTGCGCAGGTCCGTAATTCAGTCGATCTTTCTACCGGCCTCACGGAAAACTCTGTCGGTGCCCCCAGTTTGAGTGTGGTGTGGCAGGACCCGGATTTCGACGCCGCGCAGGCTGCGTTTTATTACGTGCGCGTTTTGCAGATCCCCACGGCACGTCACTCCCTGCTGGATAAGTTGGCGTTGGCCGATGAGAGCATCGATACGCGCCGGCCGGATACGATTCAGGAGCGTGCTTATACTTCACCGATCTGGTATCGACCTCGACCCTGATATTAGACGGCGATACACACTCTAAGACCCTCGAGCTCGGGTTTCGAATGCGACAGCGCCTTCTGGCAAGCCTCACCTTCCTCTACTAGTGCAGCAATTTCCTGATCCCGCACAGCGGGGTTAATACCTTGCAGGTATTGTAGTCGACTGATCTCGGCCCCATAGTAGTCAGCAGCCGCCGATATGGCGGCTTTCCTGCGACTCTCGAGTTCTAAATGTGTCGCATCCTCAAGTGTGGGGAGTAATGTCTCGATGATGGGCCGCAGCTTATTGAGTGCCGTCGCGCTCGTTGCGCTGGGGACACTTTGCAGCGCATCCGTGAAAAATTGCGCCGACAGTTTGTCAGTGACGTCTTTACCTGCCTGAGTAAGGAGTCTGCGCAGTGGCTGTTGATTGAGAAACTGCCCCGTCTGCAGATAACGTGGGGCAAGGCACTCCACCCGGTGAATCGCTTCAAGCAAGATCGTGCCGGCGGGGACACCCCGGTGTTTGAACGTGCCGATACTGGCTTTACCAACGTCGCTGCTCATTAATGCATTCATTGTCTCTATAACTATAGGATGCTCCCAAGTCAGAAATGTGACGTCGTCTCGTGAAAGGGCCGTTGCGCGATCATACGTTGCTGTAACGCCCTCTTCGTCCAATCCTGGCAGTCTGCCCGTCGCGAGGTTCTCGGTGGGTCGGACCAGTTGCAGATTTTCATCCAGATGCTCTTGCTCAATTCCCATTCGATCAAACAGCAGCTCGGTGAAGGCAAATAGGGACTCTTTATCCTCGCGTGCTATGAGGGATTCGATAATTTGCTGGCCCTCTAATGCATTGTGGGAATGACGTTCGAGCAGTCGGTCCCGTCCGGCTTCGCTCTCTAGCAACAGGCTATCGCGTCGTGCCCGGGTCTCGTCTAGAAGAGGTTGTAGTAGATTAGGCTCATCGAACGTGCGGTGCAATTCCTTAAAAAATTCGTCATAAATCTGATGGCCGACTGGGCAGGTGGAGCTGAAAACATTGAGCCCCTCATCGAACCAGCGACATAGGCTCTCCTGGCTAGTACTCTGTAAGTACGACACATGAATGTAGATGTCTGAGCCTTGCCCGATTCTGTCTAGCCGTCCAATGCGTTGCTCCAACAGGTCCGGATGCAACGGTAAATCAAAACAAATCAGGTGATGAGCGAACTGGAAGTTTCTGCCCTCGCTGCCTATTTCGGAGCAGATAAGTGCCTGTGCACCGTCAGATGCCTCCGCAAAGTAGGCGGCAGCCCGATCCCGCTCGATCAAGCTCAGATCTTCGTGAAAAGCAGCGCAGCGGACGCCCGCCCTAAGGTGCAGCTGGTGCTCTAGTGCGGTGGCCGTCTCTTTATTCGCACAGATCACCAGCGCTTTCTCGGGCCGCAGTGACTTAAGATGGCCCTCAAGCCACGTCACCCTCGGATCTTGTTCAATCCATTCGTCGCTGCTGTGCTCCGTCTCTGGGTGAAGCAGATCTGCGTTAGAGTCGTACAAGGGCGGAGCAGGTAGTGGGTAAAAGATGCGATGACGGGTAGGAAACCCCGAGACACCTTTGCGTGTATTGCGGTAGAGAACACGTCCCGTTCCATATCGATCCAGTATCTGCTGAATCTTACTGTTTACGTCGGCTTCCGGGTCGATTCCTTCGGGTAGTGTCACGGCCTCGCCAGCTTCAAGCTCCTCGATGATCTGGCTCCATTCGATGAACTGCGAGTGTTCTAACTGAAACTGCTCATAGTCAGCATATCGAGCCGGATCAATCAGTTGTAGCCGGTCGAAGTGACTTCGCAGACCAGCTTGCTCGGGCGTGGCCGTCAGGAGTAACAGGCCGCTGGCGTTGGTTGATAGATCGTGGACGAATTGTCCAAGCGCGGTCCTGTCTTCCCCGAGTCCAGTGATATGGTGCGCTTCATCGATCACCACGACGTCCCAGCTGAGGCTGCTTGCGATATCGCTGATTGCGACGCTGTCTTCAAATAAGGAAATCGGGGCGATTATTAGCGGGTTTTCCGAAAACTCAGCTTCGATGTCCGCCTCTTCAAGACGGGCGCGATTAAAAAGTGAAAAGGAGAGATGGAACCGCCTCTGCATCTCGACTAGCCACTGATGGGCCAGAGTATCCGGCACAATAACGAGCACTCTGTGTGCACGTTGGCGCTGGAGTTGCTGGTTTAAAATCAGCCCAGCTTCGATAGTTTTGCCCAGGCCCACTTCGTCGGCGAGTAACACCCGTGGCGCGAATCGCTGGCCCACACTGGCCGCTACAAAAAGTTGATGGGACAAAAAGGCGGTTCGTGCACCTAATAAGCCCCGCATGCCAAAGCTTTCGCCAACGGCGGCGTGTTCCAGCGTTGTGCGGCGGATATCAAAGTCTCCCGGCTTGCCAAGCTGGTTGTTCAATAGACGCTCGATAGGGGTATTGAGCTCAATGTGGGCGTCCAGCTCTGTTTCAACAATGGACAAAACCTGCCCAGCGGGATCCTTTGCTTCATAGACCAGCACGCCGCTGTGCTCATGGACGCTCTCAACGATCAATGTCACGCCCCTTGTCGGCGTCAGTTGGTCGCCGGGTTTTAGCAATAGCCTTGTTAGAGGTGCCCGGTCGGTCGCATATACGCGCTCTTCTTCAACGGCGGGAAAGTGCAGCGTAACGCGTCGATCGTCGGCATGCTTCACGATGCCCAGACCGAGCGTCGCGTCGGCGTGACTGACCCATCTTTGGCCAGGTAAAAAGAGATCAGTCATCGTTTAAAAAAACAGTCGGTGGCTATTGTCGCGAGCGTGAGAGAGCATGTCCTCCACGGGCAGCGATTTGATTTCCGCCAGCTTTTTCGCGATGAAGGGCAGGTAACACGGGGCGTTGGGTCTCCCGCGGTATGGAACAGGCGCAAGATAAGGCGCGTCAGTCTCCAGAACGATACGCTCAACGGGCGTTGCGTCCACGACCTCCCTGACATTATCAGCATTGCGGAACGTGGTAATTCCATTAAAACCAAGCATGAAGCCTTCATCCAAACAGTACTCAGCCAGCGCCAATGAACTTGTAAAGCTGTGAATCACTCCTTTGCGCGTCAGGTTGTTGCTGTGATTGGCGAGCACGCTCCGAGTATCCTCATCTGCTTCACGAGTGTGAATGACAACCGGCAAATTCAGGGTTGTCGCGAGATCAAGCTGTGCATCGAAGGCCTCCAACTGCGCACTGCGATCTGCGTGCTTATAGTAATAATCAAGGCCCGTCTCACCCAAGGCAACGACGCGGGCGTGCTGACTGCCCGCTGCTACGCGTTTAGCAAGCGCAGGCTCCCAGCTCTCTGCCTCGTGGGGGTGGATCCCCTGCGTGCACCAGATTGCCTGATGGGAATCTGCTATTGCGCGGACGATATCCAAATTATCGGCTGATACAGAGATCGTTACGAACCGTTCAACGCCCGCCTCGAACGCTGCGTTCAGAATCTCATCTAAAGCCTCGGCCTCGAAATAATCCAAATGGCAGTGGGTTTCAACGATGGGCGTGCTGAAACGAGGAATGTCGCGGCGGTTGGTCGTGTTCATGCTGGACTGGGAAACCCTAGAGCTCAAAGTATGGCACAAATGGCCACTGTGCTGGCACAGCCGAGACGGATTAACCCCGATGTACAGTCCTGAAGCGCATGGATTGCACGGTATTAACGATCTCTTGCCATAGCCACTGATGAACCGGAGACTGCTCGGTGCGTTTGTGTGCAATGAGCGAATACTGAACGCTAAAGGTCATGTCGACAGGGAGCGTCAGCGCTACGATATCCCGAGTCGCGCCCTCGTTACGAGCAAGGTAGGCCGGACAGATGAGTAGATAATCGGTTTCGCGCAGTATTTCGAAGGCTGTTAATAAGTGAGAGGTTTCTAGTATACCTCGATCGCTCTCGAACAAGTTTCTGGCCAGAGTTTGTCCTCCGATCAGTTCCTCACGATCGGCAACGTACAGCGCTACTTGCGAAAACTGTCGGATCATTTGACTAGTGAGTGTTTGCGCTACCAATGGATGTTCTTGCCTAACAAAAATCGCTAGTGGGGAAGCTGCGAGAGGCGCAACTGAGTACTCTGGCGGGTATTCCTCTCGCTGAATCTGAATCGCAAAGTCTAGCTCGCCACTCGCTAATTGATCCAACTGCTTTTCGGCCCGCGTGATGGTCCGCAGCCTTAGGCGTGGGGCATGCGACTGCAGGCGCGCAGAAAGCGGGGGCAGCAGGGTAAAGCCGACATACTCTGATATCGCCAGCGTGATCTCGCCACGGAAGGCGGCGGGTGAGAAATCGCCAGCATCTAGAAGGCCGTCGACCTGTCCCAGAATGCTCTTTAGTTCGCCCACTAGACCCAGTGCACGGGGTGTGGGTTGAATACCGCGCTTACTGCGCACGAACAGCGGATCGTCAAATGTTTCACGGAGCCGCCCGAGCGTCTTTGACATCGCAGGTTGCGTTATTGATAGCTTGTCTGCGGCACGAGATACGCTGCCCTCTTGCAGTAAAATATGTAGGGCTACCAGCAGGTTAAGATCAATTCTTGCGAGTCGATTAAGATTCATCTACGCCTCTTATAACGCCAGGGACTGGATTTGATTAAAAAAATACATTGGTAGGAATGATATCTCTGTTGCAACATGTCGTATAGGTCTCATTACCTTGTGACGGGTTTCCCTCTCGTACTTGGCCCAGCCCAGTGCCTCACATAGCGTTTATCCGCCTCTCCGA
>MDTD01175389.1_pt1 | contig 20329 bp, 14 predicted proteins | sample 811221 | NCBI WGS metagenome assembly MDTD01 (sample SAMN05326646, study PRJNA326480) | marine metagenome | isolation source: seawater | place: Pacific Ocean: South West | collected 2011
ATATGGTAATGAAATAATGTATAGTGGAATAACAGCTGAACAACTTAGTACAAGTATATTTATAGGACCAACATATTATCAAAGATTAAAAATTATGGTTGCTGATAAAATGTTTTCAAGATCTACTGGTCCATCACAACATTTGACAAATCAACCAGCCGGAGGTAGAGCAAATAAGGGTGGTCTTAGAATAGGTGAAATGGAGAGAGATAGTATTTTGGGACATGGTTCAACAAATTTTTTACAAGAAAGTTTTATGAAAAGAGCAGATGAATATTCGATTAGACTAAATGAAAATACAGGATTAATTGAATATCATGATGATAATCCAAAAATTAGACTACCATACTGTATGAAATTATTGTTACAAGAACTGCAAACAATGAGCATTGGAGCAAGGATGATAACAACTACAGATATAGATAATCATAATCTATTTAATTATATTAGTAATAGTATAAATAGTAATAATGGAGTAGACCCAGATTATTTTGATAATGAAAATATTTATGAAGAAGAAGTAGAAGAAGAAATGTAAAGAATTTATAAATTATAATAAATTTGAAATAATTGGTTTTATTAATACTAAAACAAAATGGAAAATCTTTTTAGTAATCAAAAGAAAGCAGTTAATATTTCATTAACAAATAATTTTAAATCAGGTATACATTTTCATGCAACGGGAACTGGTAAGTCCTATATAGCTTTACAGCTACTATTAGAATATAATGAGAGAAATAAAAATAGTAATATTTTATGGTTATGTGAACAAAAAAGCATTTTATCAGAACAATTTGATATAGAAAATATCAATAAGAAAGGTTTTAAAAAAATTTATGATAAATTTACTATTATTAATTTAGCTAATTCTAAAAAAAGAAAGTGGTATGAATACATTGATAATTTAGATAATGAGTTACCTTTATTATTGATAATCAATAGGTCTTATTTGGTATCAAATAAAAATTATGAAAAAATAAGAACATCTTTTAATTTAATAATTCATGATGAATGTCATTCAATAAAAAATAAAACTACTCAAGAATTTTATAATTATATGTTAGGACTTTATAATATATCTTGTATTGGATTTAGTGCTACTCCATATTTAGAAAATAAGCCATATGATAATATATTATCAGAATATACTATTTTAGATGCTTTTAAAGATAACATTATATTACCTCCAAAAATAATATGGTATAAATCTGATGAAAAAATAGATGATATACAAATAATTAAATTTTGTAAAAAATATATAGATAAACTATATTATAAAAAGATTATAATATGGTGCGGAATTATTAAAAATTGTGATAAATTATATGAATTATGGAAACTATATTTTCCAGATTTTTATATTGGAATAGATACTAGTAATAGTAAAGATAATGATTATGATACCTTTAAAGATACAAATGATAATAGTATATTGTTTTGTGCTTGTAAACATAGAGAAGGTTCTGACATTAAAAATCTGGATTGTTGTATATTTCTAGATAAAGTAGAAAATAGAAATTCAAAAACTTTTGTACAATGTATTGGTAGAGTTTTACGAAAAGACTCTAATTATAAAAAAGAATATGGTTTAATAATTGATTTAAAAGCAAATAGTTGTATTAATATTTGTGATAGAATGAATGAATATTTATCTTGTGATAATATATTTCCATGGAAATATAATTACTATATTGATGATAATATAGTAATTAATGAATTATTATTAACTATTGATAATAATACAAAATTAATAAAAAATATTAATTGTACTGATTCTAATATAATTAATAATTTCATTAGAGAATGTCCTTCAGATAGTAAATATCAAAGTAGATTGAAACACGAATTAAACTTAATTAATAAAAAAAATTTAAATGATTATCTGTTAAAAGCAGTAGAAATACTTAAAATTACAAATAATATACCTCATGTTACAAGAGGTTCTTGTGGTTCTTCTCTTGTATGTTATTTGTTAGGTATAAGTAATGTAGATCCGGTAGTAAATAATATTAGTTTTTCAAGATTTCTAAATGAATATAGAAATAGTTTACCTGATATAGATCTGGATTTTCCACATTATCTTAGAGATGAAGTATTTTTAAAATTAGAATTAGTGTGGCCTAATAAAGTTGCTAGAATAAGTAACAAAGTTCATTGGCATGAAAAATCTGCATTAAGGGAAGCTTTAAGAAAAATTGGAATAAATAAACAAATTCCAAAAAATGAATTAAATAATTTTATAAAAAGATTATCAGCAGATAAACAAAGAAAGGTTAAATTATATCAAAAACAATTAGAAAATACATTTAGACATTATTCATTACATTGTGGTGGTATTATATTTTATGATGAAGGTATTCCAGAAGATCTGAAATTAAATAAAAAGAAAACTTTGAACCAAATTATATATGATAAAAATGATATTTCTAAATTAAATAAATTTAAAATTGATATTTTATCGAGTAGAGCTATTAGTCAATTAATGTACATTGATAAAAATATTAATTTTGAGTTTAATTATGATAAAAAAACTTTTGATATTCTAAAAAATGGTAATAACATTGGTATTACTTTAGCAGAATCACCATTAATTAGAAAAGCATTTTTAAAAATTAAACCAAATAATATACACGATATAGCAATCGCTTTAGCGATCATTAGACCAGCAGCAGAGGATGTTTCGTTAAATGGAAAAATTGATTATAATAATAAATTAATATATGATGACGATGCAATTAGTTTATTATCTAAAAATTTAAATATCGATGAAGATTTGGCTGATAAATTTAGAAGAAATATATCAAAAAATAATTGGAATAAAGAAGATAAAATTTTATATGATCAACTATTATCTAAATTAGATCCAAAAAATAAAAAAGATTTAACAAATAAGTTAGAAAAATTAAGAAAATATAGTTTTTGTAAATCTCATTCTTATTCTTATGCTCAATTAGTTTATAAATTGAGTTTCTATAAAGCTAATGAACCTAAAAAATTTTGGGAGGCTACATTAAAAAATAGTAATAGTTCTTATAGAAAATGGGTACATATTTATGAAGCTTTTAAAAATGGCGTAAATTATGAGGATATAAATAACAAAGATATATCAATATATGCAGAAAATAGAAGAAAAAAGTTTTTAAATTTATCATTTGAACAACAAATGAAAAATTATGGATATTGGGATATGAATAAATATTCATTTTATGAAAATAGTTACTTTTATCAAAAGACAGAAGATGTTTATTATTTTTGTGGTTTGATAGCTAATATTAGAATATTAGATTATACTAAAAAAATTATTGTATCATTAGTTTGTACTAGAAACGAATATATAGAAATTATTAGTAAAGGTATTCATTACAATAATAAGTTTTTTGGAGTCAAAGGAAGGGCTAAAATACTATCAAGAGAAACAAAAACTTTTGGTGCCTATATATGTAAATATTTTTAATATAAATTTGAAATATATTTATATATAAAACTATAATATATAATATATATATCAAAAGATGTCTGATATTGAAAAGATAGCCAAATCAAGAAAAATATTGAAAGAAATATTAGAAGAGGAATGGAATACAGAAGAACTACCTATATTATCTGAAGAAGAAATAAGACATTTATATAATACAAGCGAAACAAAAAATGTAATTTATAATAATTTTGGAAAAGGTACAGTTTGTAATTTTACATTAGATCATAAAATGTTAGATATTAAATTACACGTGATATACTATAACTTTCCAGATTTTAACAAAAAAAAAATAAAAATTACAAAATCTATTGAAAACAAAATTAATATACTATATGAAGATGGTTTAATTGGACCATTAGATAATTTATTTATAATCATAAATGAAAATATAACTGATAGTATTATTCAAATTAAAAATAATCTCAATAATAAATTACAAAGTAATATTGATATTAGTCCTGTGAAAGATGAAATTAAAAAACAAAATGTAAACTTAACAGAAAAACACTTTAAGTATGTGGACATTTACAGTTTAAATTCTTTACAAATTAATATAAACAAACATGAACTTGTACCTGAACATAAAGTAATAAGAAACAATGATGAAATCAACGAAATATTAAAAAAATGTAATGCTACTAAAAATCAGCTACCAATTATAAATAAAGAAGACCCTATCGCAAAAATAAATAGAATGATTCCAGGTGACATATGTGAAATAAAAAGAGTTAATCAAAAAGGTGAAAATCTGTATTACAGAATTTGTAAATAAATTATTATTTTAAAATTGAATTCATAACAAGTTCATCATAAATGTTACGAGGTATATATTTAATTTCTATATTTTTTTCATTACTAGTTAGTTGTTTAGCATATCCACACACTATTAATATTAACCCCACAAATAACATAAAAAAAGGTAGATTCATTTATTATTTGAATATATATTAAATATATATTTAAATAATATTTTTTCTACATAAAGGACAATTATTATTCTGTATCCAATCATCTAAACAATTTTTATGAAACATATGACTACAACTCAATTTATTAACTTTATCATTAACTATAAATTGTTCTAAACATATTGAACATACACCTTTATCTGTAGTTTTTATTATTATAATTGGTAATTCATTTATTAAATTTGTATTTATTAAATTTGTATTTATTAAATTTGTATTTAATTCATTTGTTAAAGTTATATTTACATTTCTACTTGTAGGAATAAAAGATAAACAAATTGATAAAAATAATAAAAAGCATATACCTATAAATGGTGTCATAGTTTGTGTTTCAATAAAATATGAATTGTTATGATAACTATCATAATTATCATAATTACTATATTTGAAATTATCATAGTCACTCATTTTAAATTAATATATATAAATTAAATTTATATATATATATAATATATATGAATTTAGAAGATAATAAAACATTGAGATTATTAATAGAAGCAGGAGCAGTCGGTATTATAACTGTTGTTGTTGGATATGTAATAACTTGGATTTTATCTAACTTTAGTATAGAAGCAAAAAATGTAAATAAAGAATGGAATAAAAATCATATTATGGAAATATCTTTATTCTTAACAGGTGCTTGCATACATTTATTATGTGAAGTTACTGGTATAAATAGCTGGTATTGTGAAAATGGATTAGCTTGTCAAGTTTAATTACTTGCTTTAATTGATTTATCTATAAATGTTATCTCTTTTTTTGTTAATTTATAATAATCATATAAATTATCTATAGCAAGTATTTTTGGTATTTTAAATGTATTCATTATATGGAATTCATTTTTTTGATTTGCTCCATAATTATATGTAGTTATCATTAATAAAAAATACATTAATTCTGATTTCAAAAAATCCAATATAAAATCTTTATTTCTTTCTTCTACTATCATATACATTGAACTATCTGTTATTCCTAATGTACCACTATCTATGAAGGGATTTAAATATTTATATCCACCTCTAAAATTCATTAATATTTTTAGTTTATCTTGTGATGGATGTTTTTTAAAAGAATATCTGTAAATAAATCCTCTTTTTTTACTAAATGTATGTAAGTTTTTATATTTATAATAATCAGTTTTTTCAACAGATATATTCTTTTTTGATGTAGATAATTTTGATTCTAATTTGATACTTAATTTATCTCCATCTGCTATAAGTATTTTTTTTAATATTGAAATTGATTCACTTGTTAATAATACAGGTAAATATTCTAATTTATTACTTAAATGAACACTACCATTATAGTAAACATCATTGTAATAAGTTTCATATTTTGTTTTATAACTATTAGAATAGTCTCTATTTTGTAACAAATAATAATTAATAAATGGAGCAGATATTCCAAATTCAGTAAATTTATTATTTGTATACATATACAAAATTCGTTTATTTAATAGACTATTTATAATTTTAATTTCTTTACTTTTTCTTCTCCAAGATACCGGATGAATAAATAATAATAATCCATCTTTTTTTAACAATTCTATTGATTTATCTACAAATAAATGATATAAAGGTTTTGCTGATAATTTATTAGGATTTACTTTATTTGCTTTTTGATACGGTGGATTTCCAACTATAATATCATATTCATTTATAAATGTTTCTTTACTAAATACAGGTATATTCTCATCATATGTATGTAAATATACATAACTACCCAAAAATAGATTTAAATTATATTTAGTATGAATAAATATCTCTTTTAAAATATTTAAATAATCTTTATCAAATTCTACAAAATATAACATATTTTCTACTATATGTTTTCTTCTGTTTTCTTCATCCTTTATAATATCTTTTAATGCTTTCATTAATCTAAAATAAATAACTATTCCATAATTACCAGGACCACTACACGGGTCTAACCATTTTAAATCTTTGTTTTTCCATACATTTTTAGGTAGTAAATTGAGTTTTTTATTTATTAACTTAATATTTGTAAAAACAGTACCATTTTGTTTCTTTTTTAATTCTGGTATTATATAATTATCCAAATTATCTAAAATATCTTCATTTAAAATAGTATAATTCATATTATTCAATATAAAATTAATTAATAAAAAAATATAAAAAATTATATATCTTACTTTAATGCCAAGACCCAGAAATAAAAATATTAAATTATCTGAAAATGAGAATGAAGAAAATATAATACCAAAACAAGAAAAACAAGTACTGTTGGAAGACACAGAAGAAAAAGATAACAATGATAACAAGGAAGAAAAAGATAACAATGATAACAAGGAAGACACGGAAGACACAGAAGAAAAAGATAACAAGGAAGACACGGAAGACACAGAAGAAAAAGATAACAAGGAAGAAAAAGATAACAAGAAAGACAAAGAAGACAAAGAAGACAAGAAAGACAAGAAAGACAAGAAAGACAAGGAAGACAAGGAAGACAAGGAAGACAAGGAAGACAAGAAAGACAAGGAAGACAAGAAAGACAAGGAAAACAAGGAAGACAATGATAAAAAAGATAACAAAGAAGACAAGAAAGACAAGAAAGACAAGGAAGACAAGGATAAAAAAGATAAGGATAAAAAAGACAAGGATAAAAAAGAAAAATGGTTGGGTAATTTATTTCCATCAAACAATGACAAAGATAAGGATAAGGATGATGAAGATAAAGATGATGAAGATACAGATTATGAAGGATATACTGAAACTGAGAAAAAATTAGCAATCGAAAATAAAAAACTATTCGAAGAAATACAAAATATAAAAGAAGAAAAAATAAAGGTTGAAAAAGATTTGAATGTAGAACAAATGAAAGAAAAACTAAAAAAAATAGAATCAATTGATCAACTAACAATACAAAAAAAATGTAGGGTTTACTATGATTTATTTATTCGCATATATGATAAATTAATTGTTACAAAAAAGAGACTAGATTTATATAAAAGATATTTAAATAGAGTAAATTCTGTAATTCAATTGAGTGTTATTAACCTAAGTATAGCTAGTTCATTTATACAAGCTTTAGATTCTAGATCTTATAATAAATTATTTAATCCAAACAGTGATAATATAAATGAAGAATTTAATGAAACTATTACAGATAAATTTGATCAATATACTAGAGAATTTGAACATTCTTCTGAATTATCAATAGTTACTCTATCAATTAGTACATATTCTGCTTTGATTATAGCAGCCGAGAGACATTTTGGACTACAACAAAGGGAGACCAATGTAGAGAGATTAAAAGACTTATATACAGAACCAATATCTAGAATAAAAACAATACTCGAATTACTTAGACCTTGGATGTATGTGAGTTATTACACAAAATTTAAAGAAGTTGAAGGGCAATTTGTTAAAGATAAAAATGTTGATGATAATGATGATGATGATGATAATGATAATATAACAATTAGAAGTTATAGAAAAAAAAGAAGACGAAGATTAATATTTAATAGAGGATATGTTTCTTCTGATGATTCAGATTTAGATGATATAAAACCAAATAGAACTCAAAAAATAAAAATTTTTGATGATGAAAAGAAAACAGATTGGATAGCAATGATGGATAAATTAGATAAAGAACATACACATATTGTTGACCTTAAAAAAGAGCTTGACAATTCATTAGAAAAAATGATAAGTGTAACAACTCTTAAAAAATATCAAGTTGCTGTTCCTAGAAAAAGAAGATTTAGTGATACACATTTTCTAAGAAGACAAAAAGAAGAAGAAGAATACTATCATATACATAGAAGTTTTATAGAAAGATGTTGTGATAAAATTAAATATTTATGTAAATTTGGAAGACATAAAAACTTTTTTGGTTATGATGAAGAAGATTTAAATAATTTTGAATATGATGATTCTATTAGAAAAATAAATAGATACATCTAAAAATATTAATAAGCATATTAATAAGCATATTAATTAGCATATTAATTAGCATATTTTCTACCATACTTCATCCATAAAAATATAGACACTGTAAAACCTAATAAAAATCCAGCTATACACTGATCCGGATGGTCTTTCATAAATGGTCTTGTTATCATAGGACCCAAAAAGTAAGTTAAAATTGAATAAAATATCATTATTCCAATCATTGTATTATTTGATAAATGAACCATATATATATATATACTATATTTTAAAAATAATTTGAAATATATTAATCCTTAAATTTAATTAAGATATAATGAAAAATAATGAAAAAAAAACTAATGTCTACAATTGTAATGAATTAGTAATATCTAATATTTTAAAAATAACAATAATGAAACTAAGATTTTATTTTAATAAATTAAAAAAATGGAAGATTAGTATTAATAAAAAAGAGCAATGTAATATATGTTTAAATAACATATCATCATTAGATAGAATAAAAACAATTTGTAATCATACATTTTGTGAATCTTGTTTAAAAACATGGACACAAAAAAATAATAATTGTCCAATTTGTAGAACCACATTTACAGAAAATATGAGTGAATTAGACAAAGAATATTTAATAAGTCTTAATTATTATAGAATATCTTTGAATGATTTAAATACAGAAAATATAGATAGGACAATCAATACAGTTCCAGCAGATACAATTATAGCAGATACTGTTCCAGCAGATACAGTTCTAGAAGATGTAATTACTTCAATACTAAGAAGAGAGTCAAGCTAATAAAAAAGATGAATGTAATTGTAGTAATTGTAATAAATTTTTTTTAACTTACTATATCAGTAAATTTCGTAGCAGTAACTAATACTTCTCTATCACGAAAATCGCTCTTAAAAAAATTTGAAATTTTTGGAGTCTATTTATCACCGTACACACACTACATAGCTCCTGAAATTCTAGAGCTTAAGCACTTACACTCACTAACTACAACAACTCCCGAACCACTTCGAACCGCTTCGAACCGCTTCGACTCCGCTTCGTGACAATGTCCGACACAGCATCCAACGCTATCAAGGCCTACACGAAGGCACTGTACTCCTCGGAGTTCAGTGATTCGCTTCCTTCCAAGAAGGAGCTTTACAAGTTCATGCATTCCTACTTGAAGGAATGCAATGGGGAATCGGAACCGCAACCAGATCCGGAACTCCTCGAACTCAAAGAGGAGTACACTCAAAAACTTGGTAAGAAACCAAGTGGGTCTAAGGTGAACGACAAGGATTGGCTGAAATCCAAGATTGCTGACTTCGAGCGACCAAAGACCGAGGTCGAATTACTCAAAGATGAATACCTTGCGAAGCTTGGCAAGAAGGCAGGTGGTCCAAAGGCCAATGACATCGAATGGCTGAAATCGAAGATTGACCAATATGACTCGCGTTCAGATGAAGAAATCGAGCGCGCTGAGCTGAAGGCTGAATATGAGAAGCTATTTGGAAAGAAACCACGAGGTCCTAACACGATCGAGTGGCTGAAATCCAAGATTGCTGATTTTGAGCGACCAAAGACCGAGGTTCAACTCCTCAAAGACGAATACTTCGCTAAACTTGGAAAGAAGCCAAGCGGACCCAAGACCAATGACATCGAATGGCTGAAATCCAAGATTGATGAGTTTGATTCTCGTTCTGACGAAGACATAGAGCGCGCAGAGCTGAAAGTTGAATACTTCACTAAACTTGGAAAGAAGCCAAGCGGTCCCAAGACAAATGACATCGAATGGCTGAAATCCAAGATTGCTGAGTATGAGGAAAAGAAGAAATCAGATGAAGGGTCTGATGGTGATTCAGATGAAGGGTCTGATGGTGATTCGGTTGGCAAGTTTGGATTCGTGTTTGAAGGTGTGAGTTACACGCGCACTTTCGAATATTCAGAGAAGGAATGGAAGGTAGAGGATGAAGATGGGAATGAAGTTGGTATTTGGATTGATGATGATGCTGATGGAAAAATTGAATGGATTCATGAGGATTGGAATGACATTCACAAGGAACATGAAGATTACGACCCAACTCTATCGACGACAGCTAAAGTCTAAAAACACAAAAACAACAAAAAAGACATATAACAACAAAACAACAAAAAAAGACATATAACAACAAAAACAACAAAAAAAACAACAAAACAACAAAAACAAAAAAACAATGACAAAAATATGCTAAATTGTAGATAATATCTACAATTTTTTATGTAAAATTAAGAAAATTAAGATAAAAAATATTACAAATAATTATTTTTTGTTAAATTAATAATATAATTTTTTAATAAAATCATTCAATGGATCAAATTTTATTTTATCTATGTGTTCTATCTTGATATTATAATATAGTTTAATTTCTGTATAATCTGTTGAATAATTATTAACATCTATAGAAGGCACATTGGCATTTTCATACCATTCATCAAAATTATAAGCATCTAATTTATCAGGATTAAAATATATGGCATCTTCTGGATTATTTATAATATAATTTTTAATAATTTTTTTAATATAGTGACCATTCTTACCTATTATAAATCCAATATCCTGAAATGGTATATGATATACATTTTGTATTGAACGAACACCTTCATTGTTATCATCAACGATTAATTCACTTATAGTTACTAAATCATCTTTTAAGTTATTAACCTTAATGGCTTTCCAACAATTAGTGTCTTTTTTAAGATAAACTAAATCCATTGAAACTAACTGATGTAATGAGACTTTTGATATTAATGATTTAGGAATATATACTTCATCATTACCATAAATACTACCAAACCCAAAATTATCTTTAATAGAAATAATTCTAACTGGAACATCTTTGTATGTATAATTTTTTGTAAATATACCTTCTATAGCAAACCAACTTGGATTTTCAGAAATCTCCAGTTCTTCAATAAATTTATCTTGTTCATTGTAAAAATCATCAATATTTTCTAACATTTTTTCAGATTCATCTTCTTCATTCAATAAACCGGTTTCTCTAGCTAATATAATATCTTCTTCCGTAATAACATAATTTAAATCATCTTCTAAATTTACTTTAGTGGTTTTTAATGACAAAGACATTTTTTTTTGTTTAATATATAATATATCTTATTGTTTAAGTAAATAAAGTGAATTTCAAATTATTAAAATAATTTATTAATAATAGAAGTATATGATTTACTTTTTTGATTATTTAAAAAGAGATATAACCTAATAACTGAATTTATATTTTTTTTTAACAACTTATATTTTTTAACATAATATATTAGTGTATAAAAAATATTACTCTTATTAATATCATAATTAAATAAACATTTTCTAAAATAATAATAAATATTTACATCTATATGATAATTGTTAATAGAATTTATATATTGTAATGAATAACTAATATATTTATTATATTCTATATTAACATTTTTAATTTCTACATTTTTTAATTTTGTAATTGGATATATAACAGAATAAAAGGTATCATAATCTAAATTATAACAATGATTCCTTATTTTTATTCGTTCCCAATAATTCATAAATAATATACAATCATATAATTCTAAAATAGTATTTAGATTACCCGTTAAATTAATAATATTATCAATTATATTATAAAATATAACATTGGTATTTGTGTTATATTTTATAAATAGATATTTAATATCAGCATTTATATCATTGTAAATAAGATTATTTGTAATACTATTTATATCACTATTGATAGAAACATATGTTTGTAAATTACTATTTACATTTATATTACTATGTTTTAATAATTTAATATTTTCTTTGATACTATTAAAATTTGAATTACAAGTATTAATTAAATTTGTAATACCATCATCATGTAAATTAATTTTTTCATTAGTTAAAATATTCTTGACACAATTTTTTAAATTATCTTTTGAATATGTTATTTTTATATGATATGATTTATTTATAATACTATTAAGTTTTTTATTTGTACTATTACAAAAAGTAATAATTACTGGATGATTTAAATTATTTTCTAAATATTTAAAATATCCAACTAGTTCTTTAATATTTTTTTTAATACCAAAAATATCGTCAATTAATATAGCTTTATATTCTTTTTTTGAAAACATCATTGAAATATCTTTTTTTCCTAATAATAGTTTTAAATAATCTTCTATATTTATTGTATTGTAATCAATTAATATAATATTATAATCATTTAGTAGAATATTTGCTAGAGAAGATTTACCAGTACCTTTATTTCCAGTAATTACAAGAGGTTTTACATCTTTTTTAGATATAAAATTACTTTTCCATTTGTTAATTGTATCTAAATTTTTTTTAGATAATTTAAAATTATCTATTGTTAGCATAAATTTTATATAATTATAATGACATTATTTTTAAATTAATTCTGTAAAATCATATGTATATTGTCTCCATTCTGAAGTTGTACTAGGATGATCCATAGGTATTGGTAGAAATTCAATATCTTTTCTATAGGTTTCATACGCTACTAATTCTGATGTAATCTTTTCTAAACAATAATCAATTACTAGTTTATTTAAATATTTCACTTCAGCAATAACATCATTTGTTGATATATTTTGTGAGTATTGTAAATATATAGATCTCATAATTATAAATAAAGAATTATTTATTTGATCTGGTATTGAAACATTATAATGCTTTTTTATATTAGCTTTAATTGCTCTATTTATTGCATCAACATTAGTATCACTAAAAAATACATTTGATATATTATTTATTTCTTGAATACCTTTTAGTAGATCTGATGCACCTATTTTATGAATAGCATTGTGATAAGGAGTACTATGCATATTGGCTTGTTTATTATGTATATCTATCTGTCTTTCAATTTCATCTTCAGATAAACTTTGTCTAATTAAACCATTATTAATTTCACCTATTCTAGAATCAAGTGTTCTGGTATCTTCACTATTTTCAGTTAATTTTTGTGAACTCATTCTTGAAAATATAGAACGTTCACCTTCTAATCTAGTAATTTCAGTTCCCATTTCATTTATAGAAGTTGCGGCTTGTATATCTGTATTATTAATATTTACAGAAAAAGGATTATTTCCTCTTAAATTATTTCTAACCCATTTATCAGAAGAACTCTCAAATTCACTAATATGTCTTGGAACCGTATAATCAATCTGTCTTTGTCTATATTCTGGATCAAATTCTTGTAATCTATCACCTAATAAAAAACTAATATCATTTTGATCACTCATATTATATAATATTATATATTATATAATAAATTTATACAAAGCTTACAATTTAAAAAAAAATATTAAAATAACATATTAGATTTAGAATATATTTAGAATATATTTAGAATATATTTATATCTTTTTACATTCTTTCTCAAGTATATTTAATTCATCTAGCCATAGTTCTGGAATAGTTTTTGTATCTAGACTATTATATTCCTGAGTTAATTTATCTATTTTTTCTTCAAGTTCAGTTATCTTTTCTTCTGTAAAATTATACAAAGGTATTTTAATTAAATAATTATACTTTTCTATATCTGACGCATCTTTAGATTGAAATTTTTCACTTAGCTTACCATTCTGATAATAAGGAATTTTATGTTTCCATAATTGTTTATCAATATAATCTTTCTTTTTTCTGTATATCTCTATTTCTTCATTCATAACTAAATTAATAAATCTAATTTTAGTGTTTTCTAATAATAGTTGTTCTTTTAATTTTTGTAATTCATATTCTTTTCTATCCTCATACAATTTATATCTAACTTGATAAAATTCATCAATTATATCATCAATATTATTATATTTCTGAATTATGTTCTTTGAGTTATATAGATGAATATTAGTTAATGAAGTATTCTTGGTTGTATATAATTTAAATAATTCTTCAATTGTATCCGTTTCTTTTTTCTTATTATATTTTACATTTTTCAATTTAGTATGGTCATTAACAATAATTTTAAAATATACAGTTGTATCAGTTGAATTATTTTCATAACTTTTAATACTAAATTTATCAGTTTTTTGATTATCAATTAGAGAATCTAAAAATTCTTTATAATTATGAGTCCATTTACCAATAGGAAGTTCTGTAATAATCAACGAATTATTACTTATTATTTTGTAAATACCCTTTGTAATAAATTTTTTATCATTTAATTTAATAATTTTACCAGTAAATCCTCTATACCAAGGAACTAAAGTATCCATAGATTCTCCTTTTAATTTTTTTTTAATATTTTTAATAACATCTAGTGGGTTGTATTGAGGTATATTAGAACTGAATCCAGTTCCAATACCAATCATACCATTAACCAAAACCATAGGAATAATAGGAACATAATATTTAGGTTCTACAAATACACCATCATCATCATTGTAATCCAATAATGGAAAATCATTAGAAGGATAAATAATATAGGTTAATTTATTAAGTTGAGTATGAATATACCTAGGACTTGCTGAATCAGCACCTCCCATAATTCTTGAACCAAATTGACCATTTGGTTCCAGTAAATTTATATTATTAGAACCAATGAACTTTTGAGCCATCGCAATAATAGTTGATTGTAAAGATGCTTCACCATGATGATATGCTGAATGTTCACTTACATAACCAGCAAGTTGAGCAACTCGAATCTCGCTAGTTAATTTTCTTTTGAAACAGCTCCACATCACCTTCCTTTGAGAAGGTTTATGACCATCACAAACAGAACCAATAGAACGCAATGTATCACTATTTGAGAAGTGAATTAATTCTTTATTAATAAAATCATCAATGTTAATATCATCATCATTATAAATCAATTGTTCTTCTGGTTTATAGTTTAGTAACCAATCCTTCCTTTTATCTGCTAAATCCTTATTAAAAGCTAAATTAATATTATCGTCTGTAATTTCTGACCAAGCATAACTATTAACAACCATATTACTAAAATATTCAACTGCTTCTTTTGCAGTACTTGTACCCAATCCCTTATAATATTTAACAGACCATTTTTTATAATCTTTTGTTTTATTCTTCCACTCCTCATAATCATATAAATTATAAAATGATATTTGCTTTTTACCTTTTGTAATTTTTACAATAGGTGTTATCATTGATGTAATATAATTTAATTTTAATAAACTTGGCCACAAACTATGAAATATATTTATAATTAAACCCTTAATATGAGAACCATCTTGATCCTGATCGGTCATAATCATAATTCTACCATATCTTAAACTATCAATCTTACTATAATCTTTTCCAATTTCTAATCCTAAAATTTTTATAATATTTTTAATTTCTTCATTTTGTAATATTTGTTTGATATTTAAGCCTTTAACATTAAGAATCTTACCCCTTAATGGAAAAACTCCATAATTATCTCTACCAATTTTAGATAATCCACTTATGGCCATTGTTTTAGCTGAATCTCCCTCAGTAAGAATTAAAGTACAATCCTTTGATTTGCGAGTACCTGCATTATTAGCATCATCCAATTTAGGCACATTAATTCTTTTAACTTTTGAACCATCATTTTTTTTAGCTTCTTTAGTTTGCTTAAACTCTGTAAATAACAATACTTTTGGAATTAAATCTAATTTAGTAGCTATATTTTCTATAAATTTATCATTAATAATAGGCTTAGAACCAAATTTACTTTGAGGAGTAATCAATCTTTCTTTTGTTTGACTATCAAATGATGGATTCACAATAACAGAATTTATAAATACTCTTAAATAATTTTTAATATAATTTTCAGGTACTTCTTTTTTATGTTTTTTATTTATGTATTCAGATAATTTACTTGTTATTTGTTTTGTTATATAATCAACATGCTTACCACCCTTAAAAGTTGCTATTCCATTAACAAATGAATAATTTTCATATTTATCAGTTTTGCTAACAGCTATACCAACATTCCATCTATCATGAATTTTTTCATATACTTTTTCATCACCATCTAAATATAAGTCAATATATTTATCAAAAGTATTACATTTTATCTTAGAGCCATTGTAATAAATATTTACTTTATCACTAGTAATACCAGAAATATCATAAATTCTTCTTACCATTAATTTAATCATATCATCTGAATATTTTTTTATTCCAAATCTTTTAAAATCTGTAATCCAAGATATTTTTGTATATGGTTTACATTTAGTTTTTGTAATAATAGGATCTCCTACATCTTTTTTATTATTTCTAAATTCTTGTTCATATTTTAATCCTCTTGTATGATCAACAGTTTCTATCTTAAAATAGTCTGAAAATATATTTGTTAGTTTAGCTCCATAACCATTTTTACCTCCAACTATTTTTTCTTCATTTTTATCATAATTTTTAGAAGACAATAATACTGAAAATATAATCATTACAATATTCATTGGATTACCATCTTCATCTTTTTCTGTTGGATGATCAGCAATATCAATACCATTTCCATTATTAAATATAGTCCACATTTGAGTTTGTTCATCAAAAGTAAACTTTATTTCAGTAACCGGAATTATATTTTTAATACCTTTGCTTATATCTGTATTTAATCTCTCAATTTGATCTTTTGCATTAACAGCAATTTCATTCCATGTATTAATTACAGCTGGGATATATTTAATTACCTTATTTATTATTTTGTCATCTTCTTTTATTGACAATAATTCTTCTATTTCTTCTACACCTCCAACATATGTATCTGGTGTATTATAAATATGATTTTCAAGTTCTTCAACTTTATAATTCTCCAATTCAGAATCCTTTGACATAGTTAATATATCTATTTATATTTTAATATAATATTATCTTTAATTAATTTCAAATTTTATTAAAAAATAAAACTATTTTTAAATTATCTAATTTTTTTATATAATATATATTAAGTTTATATGAAAGTAGTTCAAGGTTCTATTACACAATCAAATAAGATATTAAAAATAGTAAAACAAATAGCACCTGTACTATTGATAACATTAATTTTATTAACCATTGGAATTGTTATTTATGTTATAGTTATTAGTAATAAAGAAAAATGTAATCAAGGACAATATTTAGATAAAACAGATAACGAATGTAAATCGTGTTATGACTTCTCTGGTCATGATAGCATTGAGGAAAATTCGTGTAGAAAATGTACTGGACCAAATCCAGAAGATTGTCAACGAGCTAATTGTAAAACTGGATACTATAAAGTTTATAGAAATTACGATGAAAATGGAAGTCCAATTAATCATATACAATGCGACGCCTGTGCAACGCAAGATGGTTGTTTCGAAAATGATACAAATTCAGCATGTATTGACTTAACTACTGATGATGGAGGAAGTGAAAAGTACTATAAATGTATCTCAAATGAAGATAATTATTACATTAATAGTGATGGTATAGCGCATCAATGTGTTACTGGTACTTTTAATCCACAAGAAAGTCAGACAGAATGTACAGAATGTACAAGACAAGACCATTGTAAAACAGGAAGAGAAACTACATCTTGTCTTAATCTTGAAGGATATAAAGACAAATTACGATGTAACCCAGATGGGAACGAAAAAGGTTATTATATTGATGATGGTGTAGCATATCAATGTCCGGTTGGTACATATAATAATGAAGAAACTTTAATTGATCAAGAAACATTAAATGCAACTGGGTGTTATACATGCCTACCTCAAGATGAATGTAGTCCTTCTGGATCATCTAATGAATGTCTAGAAATAAGCGGATATGAAGATAAGTTATTTTGTAATGAAATATTATTAGGACAAAATTATCAAAATAAAACTATTGATAATGGATTAATTAGAAACATAAAATGTATTACTCCAGATACAACAGGTTATAAAGTAACTGATAACGATGGTAATGCAGTAACAACAATTGTAGAATTAAACGATGACTTAGAATTAGTAATTGATGATTTAAAAATAATTTATGAATGTGAAGAAGGATTTGGTAGCGAAACTGGGGCACAAATAACAGCTTGCACACAAGATTATGAAGAATATGTATTAAGTGGTTGCGAAAAATGTACACCGCAAATAGGGTGCAGTGAACATACAGAAAAATGTTTAAATGAAATAGCAACTTGCACCGGAACATCCACTGCAACTGCTACTGATACACTTGAGATATCCAATTGTGAAGATGCATTTAATGAAAATACTCTTCGCGAATCTTGTCCACAGGGATGTACTTATAATTCTTATAAATCAAAATTAGAATGTAAACGAGCTGGTGAAGACGAAGGATCACTATCAGGATCTATGGATGGATTTTATGTTGACTTTAATGGAATAGCAAAACAATGTGAAATTGGAACTTTCAGTTTAGCTGGACAAGCTTCTGAGAATGGATGTGACGTTTGTACAGAACAAGTTGGTTGTAAAATCAGTGCTAATTATTGTTTAGATATAAATGGTGTAGATTCAAATTTAGATTTATATAGAAAAAAATTAAGTTGTATAGAAAGTGAACCAGAATATAGAATTCGTAATGGAGTAATTATTGGTGAATGTAATATAAATGAAAAAAATATAAATGGTAATTTAGATACTTGTACTATATGTGACAGTCAACCAAATTGTCATAATGACTTAGATGAATGTATAGATATAACTGGAAATAGAGATTACTATTTAAAATGTAGTAGTTCTGGAGCAAACTTTGGATATAATGTTAATACAAATGGAATAGTAAATGAATGTGAACCAGGAGAATACTTTACAGATAGCGTTTGTACTCCCTGTTTATCACAAACTGGATGTCAAGTGGATTTTTATTATCCAGGAACATATGAAGATTGTATTGCACAATGTATTCCAACGCAAGATAGTAGTTTATCTATAGAACAATGTAGTAGCCTAGGAAGTCAAGCGTGTATAATGACTTCTCAATGTGATTATGTTGAAAAAAAAGAATGTAGTATTGTAGAAGATACATACCATATTGATTCAGATGGATTAGTTAATTTAAATATTATGACTCCGATTATAAATGAAGATGATAGTTTAAATACATATATTGATACTTGTTATAACATAAATTCAATAATTAATAATGATGATGGAACAGTAACATTTGATTTCAGTTTAGAAGAAGATTGTAATATGAATCAACAACAAGTAAAAAAAATTAAAAAAAGAATTAATGATATAGAAATAGATTATATAGTAAAAGAAAATTTTAAGTATACTGTTAATGGATACCTTATTTCGACACAAAACCAAATACCAATAATAGATACAAACCCAGACAATACATTAAAAGTTGATGTTTATTGTGGTTATGGATTTAAAGAAACTAGAGGCCAACAACCAACAGCAATTAGAACTAATATAAATGAAAGTGAATATGATATAACTGGATGTGAATTATGTGAAATTCAACCCGGTTGTTTACAGAATGATACTAATTCACACTGTATTGAGTTGTCAATTGATGGTGGACAATTAGAAACCTATTTTCAATGTATGTCAAATGGAAATGAAGAAAATTATTATGTAATACCATCTGGAGAAGTAAGAAGTTGCGAAGAAAATACATTCTATCCTGAAAATACTCAGTATACAGGAAGCTTAGATATTTTAAGTGATAGTCCTTGTATTTCACCAATTACGCAACCAAATTGTCAATTAGAACAATCTGGAACAGATGTTACTTTCGTGGATTTACAAACAGCTAGCTATCCACTTAACCAAATAGAAACCGTAAATACATATACATATCTATATGAATGCAATGGGTTACCAGAAGATAATATCATAGAAAGATGTGTAAGATATAGAATAGAAGGAGGACAATATAGGTTTGTATCAATTGATGATGGATCATGTCCAGAAGTACAACCTTTTATAGTTGGTTCGCAAACCAGCAACTTAGTAGCTCAAGGCTCTAATCATGCACCAGCACAACCACCAGCACAACCACCAGCACAACCAGCGCAACCACCAGCACAACCACCAG
>MDTD01021124.1_pt1 | contig 20309 bp, 16 predicted proteins | sample 811221 | NCBI WGS metagenome assembly MDTD01 (sample SAMN05326646, study PRJNA326480) | marine metagenome | isolation source: seawater | place: Pacific Ocean: South West | collected 2011
TCTACGGCGATGGCGGCGACGACAGCATCAGCGGCGATGCCGGCCAGGACAGCCTGCTGGGCGGCACCGGCGACGACACCATCGACGGCGGCACCGGCGCGGACGAGATCCTGGGCGGCCTGGGCGACGATGTCCTGTCCGGCGGCGCCGATGACGATCTCATCGACGGCGGCGAAGGTGCCGACAGCATCGACGGCGGCACCGGCCACGACACGATCACCGGCGGTGACGGCGACGACACCGTCGACGGCGGCGACGGCAATGACCGGATCTTCGCCGGCGATGGCGACGACGTTCTGTCCGGCGGCACCGGCCATGACTCCATCGACGGCGATGCGGGCGCTGACCTGATCGCCGGCGGTGCGGGCAACGACACCCTGGACGGCGGTGCCGGCAACGACACGATCGACGGCGGTGACGGCAATGACCGGATCTATGCCGGCGATGGCGACGACGTCCTGTCCGGCGGTACCGGCCATGACTCCATCGACGGCGATGCGGGCGACGACCTGATCGCCGGCGGCGACGGCAACGACACCATCGATGCCGGTGCCGGTGGCGACACCGTCTCCGGCGGAGCCGGCCGCGACCTGATCGATGGCGGCGACGGGGCGGATTCCATCGATGGCGGCGCGGATGCCGATACCGTCGACGGCGGCGCGGGCGCCGACACCATCGACGGCGGCGAAGGGGACGACCGGATCTTCGCCGGCGACGGCGACGACGTTCTGTCCGGCGGCGACGGCAACGACTCCATCGACGGCGATGCCGGCAATGACGAGATCGACGGCGGTGCCGGCAACGACACCCTGGACGGCGGCGCTGGCGACGACACCCTGTCGGGCGGCGCGGGCCGCGATGCGATCGACGGCGGTGCCGGTGCGGACGAGGTCTTCGGCGGTGCCGGCCGTGACACGGTCGATGGCGGCGACGGCGACGACCTGATCGACGGCGGTGCGGACGACGACTGGCTGTATGGCGGTGTCGGCGACGACACGGTGACCGGCGGCGAGGGCGACGACCGGATCGACGGCGGTGCCGGCGACGACCTGCTGGTCGGCGACGGGGTCGACCTGGACACCGCGGACCTGCTGTCGCAGACCGGCGGTCTCTATGCGGTGGGCGATGCCGACCTGATCCGGCTGGATGTCGAATATCTGCAGTCCAACGCCGGCTACAACAGCTCCTACGGCTTCTACCTGGCGGATGCCAGCGGCAACCCGCTGGGCGGCCAGGTGATCTGGTCGAACGTGAAGACCGGCGACAGCACCACGATCGAACTGACCCGGGCGCAGCTGGGCGGCGCGGTGGCGGTCGGCTTCTTCATCATCCCGAACGGGGCGAACAAGAATGCCGGGCTGACCGACGGAACCGATGTCAGCTTCCAGGACGTTGCTGGCAAGTGGACCGCCTTTGCCGACGGCCAGCCGCTGGCGGGCCAGGGCAATCCGGCCTACTTCACCGATGCGGGCCTGAACGCCGACGGCTTCGACCATGAGGGCGACAGCGCCCTGCCGGGCAATTCCAACTGGGAGGACCTGGCCGGCGGCGGCGACCAGGACTTCAACGATATCGGCCTGAACGTGCAGGTCACCGGCATCGTCCAGGGCAGCTACAACGACACGATCACCGGCGATGCCGGCAATGACGTGATCGAGGGCAACCAGGGCGACGACGTGATCAGCGGCGGCCTGGGTGACGACCTCATCGACGGCGGCACCGGCAACGACCGGATCGACGCCGGCGAGGGCGACGACACGGTCGCCGGCGGCGACGGCAATGACCGGATCGATGCCGGCGATGGCAACGACGTCATCGACGGCGGCGCCGGCCATGACAGCATCGATGCCGGCGCGGGCGACGACACGGCCGAAGGCGGCGCGGGCAACGACAGCCTGTACGGCCTGGACGGCGATGACAGCCTGTCCGGCGGCGATGGCGACGATGCGATCGACGGCGATGCGGGCCGCGACACCCTGGCCGGCGGTGCCGGCGATGACCGGATCGACGGCGGCGACGGTGCCGACCTGATCGATGCCGGCAGCGGCGACGACCGGGTCTGGGGCGGCGACGATGCCGACACGATCACCGGCGGCGACGGCGCCGATTCCCTGGCCGGACAGAACGGCGACGATGTCGTCGACGGCGGTGCCGATGACGACCGCATCTATGGCGGCGAGGGCGATGACAGCCTGTCCGGCGGCACCGGCGACGACTATATCCAGGGCGACGACTGCCCGATCGAGCATCCCGATGAGGTGACCTACGGCAACAACCTGGTCATGAACTGGGATTTCGAGGCCGGCGGGACCGGTCACGGCGCCGGCTTCACCGACGTGCCGCACTGGACCGCGGATGGCGGCTACGAGGTCCATCTGGCAAGCGTCTACGGCCGCTCCGATGCCGGCCATGAGCAGGTGTTCGAGCTGGACGCCCATCCGGGCCACACCCAGATTTCCCAGGCGATTTCCGGCCTCACCGCCGGCCAGGAACTGGAACTGGCGTTCGACGTGGCGATGCGGACCCAGAACACCAGTGCCGCCGACGGCGTGCAGGTCTACTGGAACGGCGAACTGGTCGCCGAACTGACCGGCCTGGGCGACTGGGACCGCTTCACCTACACGGTGGAGGCCGGCTCCGGCGACGGCAGCGACACCCTGTCCTTCAAGGGCATCGGCGTGGAGAACTCCTTCGGCGCGCTGCTGGACAACATCTCGCTGCGCACCGTCACCCATTCGATCCCGGCCGATGCCAGCTACAACGACACCATCGACGGCGGAATCGGCGACGACACGATCGACGGCATGCTGGGCGACGACGTCATCGACGGCGGTGACGGCAACGATGTCATCGACGGCGGTTCCGGCGACGACAGCATCCAGGGTGGTGCGGGTGCCGACAGCATCCAGGGCGGCAGCGGGACAGATACCATCCAGGGCGGTTCCGGCGCCGACAAGATCTGGGGCGGCCTGGACGACGACCTGCTGTCGGGCGGCGATGACGGCGACAGCCTGTACGGCGACGAAGGCGACGACCTGCTGGACGGCGAGGATGGCGACGACCGCCTGTCCGGCGGCAGCGGTGCCGACACCCTGCTGGGCGGTGGCGGCAATGACAGCCTCTATGGCGGTGACGATGCCGATCAGCTGGAGGGCGGTGCCGGCAACGACAGCCTGTTCGGCGACGACGGCGCAGACACCCTGGCCGGCGGCGATGGCGATGACACCATGTCCGGCGGCGACGGCGACGATGTCCTGTCCGGCGGTGCCGGCGCGGACAGCGCGGCCGGCGGCGCAGGTGCGGATTCCATCGATGGCGGCGCAGGCGACGATGTCCTGTCCGGCAATGACGGTGCCGACACCATCCGCGGCGGCGACGGAGCCGACAGCATCGACGGCGGGACCGACGACGACACGATCCATGGCGATGCCGGCGACGACAGCGTCAAGGGCGGCGAGGGCGACGACTATATCGAGGGCGGCAGCGGCGACGACCTGATCCAGGGCGACGGCGTGGCGGCACAGTCCGACGCGGTGGTCGTGGGCCAGCAGGGCGGCGTCTATGCCATCGACGGTGCCGACGGCATGCAGATCGATGTCGAATACCTGCAGTCCAATGCCGGCCACGACAATTCGTACGGCTACTACCTGCTGGATGCGAACGGCGAGCCGATGACCGGCCAGGTGATCTGGGCCAATGTGAAGCAGGGCGACCAGACCACCCTGAACCTGTCGGCGGCGCAGCTGGCCGGTGCGGCGGCGATCGGCTTCTTCATCATCCCGGACGGCGCCGACGCCAATCCGGCCCTGACCGACGGCACCGATGTCACCTTCCAGCTGTCCGGTGGCAAGTGGACGGCCTTTGCCGACGGCGATCCGCTGTCAGGCGCCGGCAACCCGGCCTACTTCACCGACCCGCTGCTGAACCCCGACGGCTATGACCATGAGGGCGACAGCGCCGAGCCGGGCAATTCCAACTGGGAGGACCTGGCGAACGGTGGCGACCAGGACTTCAACGATATCGGCCTGAACGTCCAGGTCAGCCAGCTGACCCTGAAGAGCTACAACGACACCGTGTTCGGCGGCGAAGGCCGCGACACCATCTACGGCAACCAGGGCGACGACGTCCTGCACGGCGGCGATGGCAACGACACGATCGAGGGCGGCGATGGCGACGACCTGATCTATGGCGATGCCGGCAATGACCTGCTGCGCGGCGGTGCCGGCAGCGACACCCTGCTGGGCGGCGAAGGCGACGACCTGCTCTATGGCGATGCCGGCGACGACAGCCTGGAAGGCGGTGCCGGTGACGACACGATGGAGGGCGGCGACGGCGACGACCTGCTGCGCGGCGGCGCGGACTATGACGTGCTGCGCGGCGACAAGGGGGTCGACACCCTGTACGGCGATGCCGGCGACGACCTGCTGTACGGCGGCAATGACAATGACGTGCTGTATGGCGGCACCGGCTATGACCAGCTCTATGGCGAGAAGGGCGACGACCTTCTGCTGGGCGAGGCTGGCGACGACCTGCTGTATGGCGGCAAGGGCAACGACACGATCGAGGGCGGCGACGGTTACGACGTGGTCTTCGGCGACCAGGGCGACGATTCCATCGATGGCGGCGGCAGCTTCGACGACCTCTATGGCGGCGACGGCAACGACACCATCCTGGGCGGCGAGGGCATCGACTACATCTACGGTGAGAAGGGCGACGACCAGATCGCCGGTGGCGACGACTGGGACCTGATCTACGGCGGCAAGGGCGACGACACGGTCGAGGGCAATGCCGGCGACGACTGGATGTACGGCGATGACGGCGACTTCGCCAATGGCGGCGGCGACGACCTGATGATCGGCGGCGAGGGCTGGGACACCATCCACGGCGAGGCCGGTGACGACACCCTGTATGGCGGCGAGGGCACCGACTGGCTGACCGGCTGGAGCGGCGACGACCTGCTGTACGGCGGCGAGGACGGCGACCATCTGTGGGGCTATGCCGGCAAGGACACCCTGTTCGGTGGTTCCGGCGTCGACTCCCTGGACGGCGGCGACGGCGACGACCTGCTGATGGGCGGCGAAGGCCACGACTTCTACTATATCGGCCGCAAGAACCCCGGCACCGGCTCCAACGACGACATGATCCTGGACAGCGACGAGGGGGCCATGGCGATCTACGGCAATTACGGGCCGCTGAACGGCGGCACCGACACCGTCGTGTTGTCGGACCTGTCCTTCCAGAAGGGGCCGGGCATGTGGAAGATCTCGCTCGACGACGGCACCTCGGTGACCTTCGACCCGACCAAGATCGTCCAGATCGACCTGCGCGAGGGCCCTGCGCCGGAGGGCAATACCCAGGTGCTGAAGTGGAACGGTTCCACCTACGATGTCTACGACGAGGGCGGCAACACCTTCCTGGGCTACACCATCGACGACCTGATGTAGGCGGGCGGATGTCGGGCGGGGGCGGCACCTGGCCGGCCACGCCCCACCGCCCCGTCCCGGGGGCGGCAGCGATGCCGGGACGACAGGGCAGGGTTGCAATTTCATGAAGTTGGCCACATATTTTGCGCGATTCCGGTTTCGCCCGGCGGGGTTCGTCCTGCCGGGCACAACCGCAAGAGCGGAGAGACGCACGATGGAACAGGAAGGCCAGACGACCCGCGAAAGCGGCGCCGCTGGTGCGCTGTCGCGCCGTGCGGCCCTGACGCGCCTGGGCCTGGGGGCGGCGGTCATCTATGCTGCGCCGACCGTGACCCGGATTGATCAGGCGCGCGCGGCCGCGCCCAGCCACAGCTGCCCGCCCGGCGCTCCGGGCTGCGGCGGCGGACCGCCGGGCCGCCCGTAGCGGCCGCCGGCCGTAGCAGGACAGCGCCTGACGGCAGTACGATGTCGCCAGGTCGGCCCCTCCGAACGATCGGGCTCAAGAGGCGCGAACCAGTTTCGCGCCTTTTTCTATTCCTTTGCCAGTGGCAACTGGCCGCCGCGCTGCGGTTGCCGTGCCGCCCGTCTTCAGTGTAGTCATGGCCTGCCCTGAATGTCCGTTGCCCCGCGGCCGGGCGGTTGGCCGGGCCCGGTCTGTGCCGGCTGCGGCATGCACATGTGATCGTTGCGCAGCGGTCGGCAATGACTCGCCAGGACGATCCCCGTTTGCATTACATTCTTCCCGCGGAAAAATCTGAGCGGACAAGGTCTGACCAATGATCATCGAGACGCGGCGTCTGGCATTCACCGACGACAGCCTGATCGATGCGGTCACGGTCGCGCTGGGGTCCGGCGTGATCAAGGGACCGCGGGTGCCGGTGGTCCGCTATGAAATCCCCGATGTGGAAGGGGTGATGCTGCGGGTGATGCTGAAGCAGCCGCCGCCGCTGGGGCCGCAGCCGATGGATCTGACCATGGCCCAGGTCGCGGCGATCCTGATCAACTATTGCCGCTTCCGCCGGATCCCCGTCCCCCGCGCCGGCAAGAAGAAGCTGGCCGCCCAGGGCAATGCGATCATCCTGTCGATCACCCAGGAACTCGATACGCGCAAGGCGGCATGAGTCCTCCGCATGGCGCGCCATGCACCGATTGCACCTGCATCCCGGCTTCCGGCATAGTCGCGCGAACGGTCCGTGCAAGCGGCCGCCCGGCGCCCGGCGCCGGCATGCGAGGGAAGGGGAAAGGCGTGAGCGAGAGTGCGATACCGACGGTCCTGATCGACAATGACAGAGCCAGGGTGACGGAGTGGCGGTTCCCGCCCGGGGCGGCCACCGGCTGGCATCGCCACGACTATGACTATGTGGTGGTGCCGCAGACCACGGGCCCGCTGAAGCTCGTCGGCCCCGGCGGGGAAGAGAGCGAGGCCCAGCTCACCACCGGCCAGCCCTATTTCCGCAATGTCGGCGTCGAGCATGACGTCATCAATCCGAACCCGTTCGAGTTCGTCTTTGTCGAGGTCGAGCTGAAATAGCGCCACGGCGCCCGCCCCGCCGGGCCGGCGGAGACCGGCGGAAAGCCCTGCCGGAAGCGCGGCTGGTGGCCTGACGCAATGCCGTCCGGCCCGCCGGCCCGCGGGAGGAAAGAACGCCCGAATGCCCCAGACCCTCCCCGTGGCGGCCTGCAAGCCGCCAGGGCGCCGCGTGGTGCGGCCCGTCCGCCCGACATCACGACCCGACGGCCGTGACGCCGGCACGGCCATGCTGCGGGCCGTGCGATGACCCAGGCTGTCCGATGACCCAGGCGATCCGATGACCACGGGGCTTGACGGACTCGGCATCTACCGGTCGCCGCATCGCGGCATCTTCTACGGCTGGTTCGTCGTGCTCGGGGCCTTTGTCCTGATGACGGCGGCGTTCGGCTGTGCCTACAGCTTCACCACCTTCTTCGATTCCCTGCAGAGCGAATTCGGCGCGACCCGGGCAGAGACCTCGCTGATCTTCTCGATCGCCACAGCGGGTTTCTTCGGGCTGGGCATGCTCAGCGGCCCGCTGTCCGATTCCGTCGGGCCGCGGGTGGTCACCGGCTTCGGCGTTGTGGTGATCGCCGCGGGCCTCTGCCTCGCCGCCTTCTCCGGCACCCTGTGGCAGATTTTCCTGGCGATCGGCCTCGGCCTCGGCATCGGGGTCGGCTTCGTCTATGTGCCGGCCGTGGCCGCCGTGCAGCCCTGGTTCGAGAAGCGGCGGGGCATCGCCTCCGGCCTTGCCGTGTCGGGAATCGGCGTCGGCACCCTGGTGGTGCCGCCGGTCGCGGCCTGGCTGATCGAATGGGGCGGCTGGCGGGTGACCTATCTGGCCCTGGCCGGCGCCGCCCTGGTGGTCGGTCTGCTGGCGGCCCTGCTGATGGAGAACCGGCCGGACCGGCGCGGCCTGCCGCCCGATACCGCCCGCCCCCTGCCGCCGCCGCGTCGCGCGGCGGACGACGGGGATGGGGAGGAACCCGCCCGCGCCGCGCCTGCCCTGCCGCCGGTGGACCTGACGGTGCGCCAGGCCGTGCGGACCAGCCCCTACTGGTTCATGTACCTGGCGGCATTCCTGCTCTCCGTCGGGCTGTTCATCCCCTATGTCCATATCGTGCCGGCCGTGCAGGACATGGGCTTCGACAAGGCTGTCGGGGTGCAGGTGCTGCAGATGATCGCCATCGGCAGCATCGCCGGGCGGTTCCTGGTCGGATTCGTCGCCGACTTCGTCGGCCGCCGGGTCGGCTATGCGGGCACCTATATCGCGACAGGCCTGTCCTTCCTGGTCTGGCTGTTCGCGAAGGATCCCTGGCAGCTCTATGTCTTCGCGCTGATGTTCGGGACCGGCTACGGCGCCTTCGTCGCCCTGTCCCCGGCCATGGCGGCCGACTATTTCGGCGGTCGCCGCATCAGCAGCATCCTGGGCTGGCTCTATTCCTCGGTGACCTTCGCCGTGCTGCTGGGGCCACCGCTCGCCGGGCTCGCCTATGACATCCTGACCAGCTACAAGCTGCCGCTGATCGCCGCGGCCGTGGCAAGCGGCTTCGGGGCGGTGATGATCCTGCTGCTGCCGGATCCCGCGACGTGGCGCGCGGCCTGGCGGGAAGCCGCCACATCGCCTGCGCCAGCATCCCCCGGCGCCGCGCCGCCCGTCCCGGAACCGGCGCCGCTGGCATTGCCCGCGCTGCCGCCGCCGCACGCCGCAGCCGATGACCCGCCCACCGATCAGCCGCCCCCCGACGACATGCCGGCCGACGGCCTGCGCCGCGGCAGGTTCAGGTCCTGACGAATTCCGCGATCTGGATCAGGCCCATCGGCGGGTAGAGCCCCAGCGCATCCGCCACGGTGACGTTCACCAGAAGCGAGAAATGGGCCAGCGCATCGGTCGGCAGCTGCGACGGATCCGCGCCGTGCAGCAGGATCTGCTCTGCCTTGTAGCCGGCGGCGACGCCCTGGTCGGCGCGGCGGCTCACCAGTCCCACCAGGGCACCGGGGGCGATCTGGAAGCAGACCTCCTCGGTGGAGAAGCTGGGCAGGCCCGCGTCGAGGGCGGCGGCCGTGACGGCCGGTCCCATCCGGGCGGCGATGAAGGTGTCCGGGCCGATATACAGGAATTCGGCCCCGTCCCGGGCGAGGCCGCGGACCAGTCCGGCGACAGGCTCCGGTTCCGGCAGGCCGTCGGCATTCAGCGGGACAGGGACGGCGATCAGGTCCAGGCCCCGGCCGGCCAGCTGGGATCCCAGCGCTTTCACCGTCAGTGCGGAGTTCAGTTCCGCCGGGTTGTAGACCGTGCCGATGGTGCGGACAGGACGGTAGGTCAGGATCGTCTCGACCTGGCGGTCCAGCGGCGGGATATGGCTGGACCCGGTGACATTGTCGCGCACCGGCGGGTCGCCGGGGCCGACGATGCCGGCTGCGATCGGTTCCGCGACGGTGGTGAAGACGATCGGGATGTCCTGCACGAAGCCGCTGTCGCTGCCTGCATCGAACCGGCCGGCGATGCCCAGGGTTGTCGGCGTCCCGGTGGTGTAGATCAGGTCGGGCCGCTCCGCCTTCAGCCGTTCCAGGATGGCGGGCAGGCGGGCCGGGTCGTCGCCGGTGCTGTACACGTCGAAGGTGATCTGCAGGCCCAGATGCAGAAGGTACTGCCGGAACGCCGCCTCCTGAATCCCCTCCCGCCCGGGCAGCACCATGGCGATCCGTACCGGCCGATGCTGTTCGGCGGCCGGGATCTGTCCGTCCGTGCCGGTCTGTCCCGTGGCCCTTGCCTGGCTCCCGGTCGCTGTCTGCGCCATGGCCGATGCCTGCGCCAGGGCCGGCAGCGCGCCGGCCATCAGGGCCGATGCCAGCACCGCCCGCCGTGACAGCCGGATCATGTCCCCGGCTTTCCGCCGGCGTCATCGGCCGCCGCCGCCGGCCCCCGCCGCAGGACCATGGCGGTCATGTCGTCGGACTGCTCGGCGCCGGCGACGAAGCCCTCCACATGTGCCAGCACGCTCCGCAGAACCTCTTCCGCCGTACCCGCCGCCGGCAGTGCGTCTTGCAGGCGCGACACGCCGAACGCGGTGCCGTCGCCGGCGAACGCCTCGGTGATGCCGTCGGTATACATCAGCAGGCAGTCTCCCTCTGCCAGATCCACCTCGGCCTCCAGGTAGGCGGCACCCGGGATCACCGCCAGGGCGATCCCCCCGGTGGAGGGGAGTTCCGATATGGCGCCGTCGCAGCGGCGCAGCAGCGGCGGATTGTGGCCGCCATTGGCGTAGGACAGGCGCCATGTGGACCGGTCGAGGATGCCATAGAACAGGGTGACGAACATCATCTCCTCGTTCTCGGCCGCCAGCAGCTCGTTCACCCGTGCCAGGCAGGCGCCGGGCGACATGCCGAACAGCGCGGTCGCCCGCAGCAGGGTCCGGGCGATCAGCATGAAGAAGGCCGCAGGCACCCCCTTGCCGGACACGTCCGCGACCACCAGGCCGACACGCCGGTCGTCGATTGCGAAGAAGTCGTAGAAGTCGCCGCCTACTTCGCGCGCCGGGACCATGTTGGCGGCGACCTCGAAGCCGCCCTCCGGCGGCATGCCCGCCGGCAGGATCGAGAGCTGGATGTTGCGGGCGATTTCCAGTTCCTGTTCCAGCGCGATCAGCCGTGTCTTGTGCTCCAGCGCGTCCCGCAGTTCGCGCACCAGTTCCTCCAGCTTCACCTGCTGGTCCCTGACCCGTTCGCTCATCTGGCGGAAGGCGACGGCCAGCAAACCCAGTTCCCGCGCCAGGGTGTCGCCGGTCTCGCCGTGCCCGCCGTCCGGTTCGACGATGCTGGCCAGGTCGGCGAGCACCGCCTGCCGGGCCTCGCTCTCCAGGGTGGCGGCCAATGTCTCCATCTGGCGCCGGATGAAGGCCTGCTGCCGGCGCTGCTGGCGCTGCAGGGTCTTGTCCACCCGTCGCAGTTCCAGCAGGCGGGCGCGGAACACCTCGATCGCCATGGCGATGCGGCCGACCTCGTCCCGGCGATTCGCGGTCAGGCCCAGGCTGGTATCGCCGCGGGCAAGGCGGTCCAGCACCGTCACCGCAGCGTCCAGCGGCTCGAAAGCGCGGCGGAGATAGCCGTACAGCAGCCAGACCATCAGGGAGCCGATGACGATGGAGACCACCAGGGTGGCGAGGTTCATGAGGTCGCGGCGCAGGGCGAACACGGTGACGTCGCGCATGGAATGCAGCCAGGCCGACACCTCGCCGTCCACCCGGTGCACGGGGAAGCTCGTGATCTCATAGCTGCGCGCGCCATAGCTCACGATGCGGTCGCCGGGGCTGTTGGTATCGATCTTCTCCAGCAGGACCGGCCAGAGTTCCTGGTTCAGCGGATCGCTCAGGATCTCCTTGCTGCCGGGGGCGGTCAGGACCGCGTCCCGGCCGAGCTGGTAGCGCAGGCTGCTGATCCCCTCGTCCAGCGGGATCCCGAACACCACGGCACCGCTGATGCGGTGGCTGAGGTCCGGGTCATCCGCGCGCTGTGCCCAGCGGGATTCCGTCAGCAGTTCGGAATCCCTGGCAGGGATCGGCAGGATGAACAGCAGGCGGTAGTCGCCGCCCGGGAAGCGGTGCAGGCCGTGCAGCGAGACGCCGAAGCGCAGCACGTTGGTGGCCGGCCAGCCGGTGATCAGCGGCGTCTCCTGGCCTGTGCCTTCGCGGTACAGGACGGCGCCGTTGCTGCCGATCACCTCCACCGTCGAGACCGGGACATAGCGGCGCAGGGTCTCCAGCTTCCCCTTCACCGCCCCGGCGACCCGGGCGCTGTCCAGGCTGGAGACCGCATCCTGCATGGCATGATCCTCGATCAGGATGTCGGCGATGTCGTTCAGGCGCAGCGACAGCATGTTCAGGGTGGCGCTCCAATGGCGCTCCTGATGTTCCAGCAGCTGATGGACATAGCCATCGCTCAGCAGCCGCAGCCGCTCGCTGCCGACGATGTAGATGCCGGCGCCCAGCAGGATCATCGTCACCAGCACGAAGGCGGCGATACGGTTCTTCAGGGTGATGGTCCGCCGGATCATGGCTTCGACTGCAGCCTGGCGGCGATCATCGGCAGGGCGGCGGCGGCGATCCAGGCTTCCAGCGTGTCGGCTACCACCGACGGGCCGCTGACGGACCAGATCGCGGCGGCGCAGATGCCGGCGACGACGTGGACAAGCAGGCGCGGCGTCTCGTGCCAGGCCGCGCTGACGGCATTGCCGGTGATGCCGACCGGCCCGCCATGGCCGCCCTCCCCCGGCGGCGGCTGCCTGATGGTGGCGCCGAGGAGGAAGCCCAGCAGCAGGGCATTCGGCAGGATCCAGACGGCACCCGGAACATCGTCGGTCTGCAAGAGGAACGGCATCACCGCGCAGACCATCATCACCATCGCCATCGCGACGCAGCCGCCGGACAGCAGGCCGCGCACCAGCGCCCGGTGGCGCTGCGCCAGGACATACCCGCCGACGCCGCCCGCCAGCAGGCTGGCGGCCATCACGATGCCGGATATCAGCCCGGGCCAGTTGCCGAACGTTACGGCGGCCAGGAAGGCCAGCATCAGTGCCGGCACGCGCATCTCGGCCCCGAATCTCATGTCGGCGAGGTCGCTGCCGCTCTCCACCCGGAACGGCCGCAAGGCGGGACGGCGCAGGCGCTCGATGGCCCGGGCGACCGCCGGGTCGTCGGCGGCGGCGCGCGCTTCGCCGGCAAAGGCCTCGAACTGCGCGTTGCGCTCCTCCAGGCTCAGCACCTCGTTGTTCCAGAGCCGCAGCAGGCCATGCAGCTCCGGATGCACCTCCCGCAGCGGCATGGTGTGGAAGCGGCCGGCGGCGGCCTCCGCGAACAGGAAATCCAGCTGCCGGATCGGCCGGAACAGGAACCGGCGGGAAAGGTCGTACAGGATTGGCAGGCCGAGCAGGAACAGCACCGCCATCATCGATGCGAGCATGAAATATTCCGGCGCCACGGTCGGCGCCTGGATCGCCGGCTCCACGCCGAACAGCAGGGTGGCATCGCCATCCCGGGTGTCGACCGCGATCCGGTTGATCGCGACGCCGCCTGTGCGGCGTTCGATCGGCCGGTCCTCCGCATTGTCGCCGGGGCCCAGCGCCAGCGCGGCCAGGCGGCCGACAAGCGACTTGCGGCTCTCCTGCGGCCCGCTGAAATGCATCACCTCGCCCCGGGGGGAGATCAGGGCGAAGAACCGGATGCTCGGATATTGCGCGCGCAGATCGGAGAGATGCTGCTCCAGGCCGGGGATCCGGTCCAGCGGGATGCCGGCCTCCGCCGCGCGACCCAGCTCGGTGGCAAGGTCGCCGGCGACGGCGCTGGCCTGGCGGATCTGGGAATCATTGCCGATCTCGATGCGCGTGACACGGGTCAGCCCGCCAAGGAGCAGCGGCGGCAGCAGCATCAGCACCACCGCGAAGCCGACCAGCGGCCAGAGGATGCGCCGGCGTTCCGCCGCCGTCACGATATCCGGCCCGCAGTCATGCCGGCTTCGGCCCCCGGGCCGACTTCGCCGCCGGAGCCCACCTTCGCCAGGGCGGCCGGCCCTTCGGTATCCAGCAGGATCACCCGCCGCTCAAGATCGGCCAGCAGACGCTCCGCCGCCCTGTAGCCGCCGCGTGCTTCCTGCAGGCGCTCGATCATCCGCATCTGCAGACTGGCCAGTTCGCCGGGATCGGCGCCGTCCCAGTAGGGATCGCCGCGACCGGTGACGTTGTCCGGGAACAGCGGCTGCTCGCCCTGACCGATGGCGCGCAGGGCGGACGCCACGATGCCGATGCTGCGGGTTGCCGGATGCAGCATCAGCCAGGTCCCCGCAAGGATCACCGGGGCCAGGACCATCACCAGGATCATGGCGCCCCGCAGGAGCAGCGCGATCAGCCGCTCCACATCGGGGGCCAGGCGATCGTTCGGCACCTTGATCACGATCTCGCTGAGCGGCGAGTTCGGATCGAGCCTCAGGCCGACCCGGATCACGATCTCGTCCGCATTCTGCCGGATCTCCGGCGCTTCGGGTGGCGGCGCGTTGCCCGCCATTGCCGGACTCAGGAGGCCGCCCGTCTCGCCGCGCCCGGCGGACAGCAGGACGGTGCCGTTGCGACCCAGAACGGAGACCATGTCGATATCGGGGTCGCGCGCCACGGCTGCGTCCAGGACGCCCTGCAGGCTCGCCGGCCCGCGGAGCGAGGCGCCCAGGCGGACATTGCGCTCCACCGTGTCCCGCAGGAACCCTGCCAGGACGACCAGGCGCGCGCGCGTTGCCGCCTCCACGGCGGATTGCGCATTGAGCGCAATGACATAGCACGAGGATGCCGCGCTCAGGGCCAGCAGCACCAGGATGAAGACGGCGATGCGTGTCCGGATCCTTCCGCCCATCGCTGCTGTCGCCCCGCACCTGTCCAGGAAATGTCGGCCGCCCCGCCGTCGGGGGAGGGATAGCGGCTTGCGTCCGGCACGATCTTCCTACCGTTACGGCGATCTGCTATGCAAGCTGTCGGTGGTCAGGGCCGATCGGCGGAATGCGACAGAGTTTCCGGAACATGCAGATCAGCGAGTCGCGGCAGGGCAACGTAATGATCCTGGAGATCAGCGGCCGGCTGGACACGGAAGCGACGAAGCCGTTCGAGATCTCCGTGCTGCAGCATCTCGATGAGGGCGAGGAGATGCTGGTCCTGGACATGGGCGGCGTGGACTATATCAACAGTTCCTGCCTGCGGGTGGTGCTGATGGCCGCCAAGCGGCTGCACGGCGCGCATGGCCGGCTGGCCCTTTGTGCCCTGGGCGACACGATCCGCGAGGTGTTCGACGTCAGCGGCTTCTCGCGGATCCTGGAAATCCATCCCTCGCGTTCCCGCGCCGTCGCCTCGATGCACTGACGGGCCGCGGGTCCCGGGCCGCGGGGGGTCGGGAAGGGCCCGCAGGGGCCGGCGACCGGGCAACGGCGCAAGAACCGGGCAAAGCAAGGGAAGGAGACGGGACGATGAGCAGCACCCTGGAAGATGTCCGCGAGGCAGCCGGCGACGGCGCCGCCGGCGATGGCCATGCCGGCTTCACCGACATGGCGAAGAGCACCCGCGCGGACTGGGAGATCATCGGCGCCCATTTCAAGCAGCTCGCGGCCGGCCTGCCCGACCGTGTCCTGGGGGAACTGGGAAAGCTTGCCGGCGATTATGGCGGCATGCGGATCGACCGCCTGCAGCATAGCCTGCAGACCGCCACCCGGGCGCACCGGGACGGCCGCGACGAGGAATATGTCGTCTGCGCCCTGCTGCACGACATGGGCGACCTGCTGGGCACCTTCAATCACCCCGATATCGCCGCCGCCGTGCTGAAGCCCTTCGTTTCGGAGAAGAACCACTGGATCGTGGAGAAGCACGGCATCTTCCAGGGCTACTACTTCTTCCACCATATCGGCCTGGACCGGAACATGCGGGACCAGTTCCGCGATCATCCCTGGTTCGAGGCGACCGCCGAGTTCTGCGAGAAGTACGACAGCCCGGCCTTCGACCCGGAGGCCGAGATCATGCCGCTGTCCGCATTCGAGCCGATGGTGCGGCGGCTGTTCGCGGCACCGCGGAACTCAATCTACCTGGACGCGATGCAGGACAGGTCCTGAATAGCGCTGGGCGGCGCTGAACGGGGCGGATCGGGGCCTACCGGCCCTTCGCAGAGCCGCCGAGTTCCTGTGCCACCTCGTCGATGATGGCCGCATTGCTGTCCTTGGCGGAAATCAGCAGGGACCGGATCATGGCCTGTTCCTGCGGCTGCATCCGCGCAATCATCTCCTCCCGCTGCTTTTCCGGCAGCGCGCGGAGAAAGGCAACCAGCTTGGTAGCGCTCATGCCGCTCGGGTCCTTCGGCTTGTCGAACCCCTTGAGTGTATCGCCGGGAGCCCCGGCTGCGAAGTCCGCCCTCCGGACGAGCGCGGCGGCGATGCGGACCTTGCGCAGCCGCCTGCGTGGAGAGGACGGACATGGCCGGCATTGACGACAGGACGGACACGGCAACCGCCCCGGCGGCGCAGCCGCCGCAGGAGCCGCGGGTCTCTGTGGTGCTGGACGAACGCAGCTTCGCCCGCCCCGGCGGGTTGTCCGGCATCGCGCCCCTGGCGCATCTCAGCCTCGTCGGCACGCCGGAGGGGCTGCTGCGGATCGAGGCGGGCTATGCCGATCCGGCCTCGGGCGCCGATCCGCTGTTCGCGGTGATCCACCGCGACGAGGCGGAGGCCCTGTTCCGGCTGATGGTCGACGCCTATTTCCGCGGTCTCGACGAGGTCGTGGCCGAGGAACTGGTGGCCCTGCGGCTGCGCTTCGGCGTCACCGGCTTCGAGATCTCGGTGCGGCGCGACGGCGAGGAGCGGGCGCTGAGCTGCCCCCCCTCGGCGATGATGCGGGTCGCCCATGGCCTGGGCCGCGTGCTCGACCGGATGGCCGCTGCCGACCCGCTGCCAGTCGATACGGGGCCGGTCGATGCAGGGTCGGGAGGCAGCGCCCCGTCCACTCAGCCGTAGGGCTTCTCTGCGTGGCGCAGCCGGCGGATCAGGCTTGAGGTGTCCCAGCGGCCGCCGCCCATGCGCTGGACCTCGCCGTAGAACTGGTCGACCAGGGCGGTCAGCGGCAGCGGCACGCCGCGGCGCGACCCCTCGCCCAGCGCGATGCCCAGATCCTTCCGCATCCAGTTGACCGCGAAGCCGAAGTCGAACTTGTCCTCAATCATCGTCTTGTGGCGGTTGTCCAGCTGCCAGGACTGGGCGGCGCCCTTGCCGATGACCTCCGCCACCTGCATCGGGTTCAGGCCGGCCCGCTGCGCGAAGTTCATGCCTTCCGCCAGGCCCTGGACAATGCCGGCAATGCAGATCTGGTTGACCATCTTGGTCAGCTGCCCGGCGCCGGCCGCGCCCATCAGGGTGACCGCCTTGCCATAGGCGTCCATCACCGGCTTCGCCTTGTCGAACACCGCCTGCTCGCCGCCGCACATCACCGTCAGGGCGCCGTTCTCGGCGCCGGCCTGGCCGCCGGACACGGGTGCGTCGATGAAATGCAGGCCGGCTTCCTGCGCGATGCCGTCCAGTTCCATCGCCAGGTCTGCCGAGGCGGTGGTGTGGTCGACGAAGACGGCGCCCCCGGCCATGCCGGCGAAGGCGCCGTCATCGCCCAGGGTGACCGCCCGCACATCGTCGTCATTGCCGACGCAGGCGAAGACATACTCGGCGCCATCGGCGGCCGCGGCCGGCGTGGCGGCGTGGCGGCCGCCATGCTGTTTCACCCAGGCCTGCGCCTTCTCCGTCGTGCGGTTGTAGACCGCGACCTCATGGCCCGCCGAGGCCAGGTGACCGGCCATCGGATAGCCCATAACACCCAGGCCAAGGAACGCGACGCGTTTCGACATATTATTTCCCCCATGATGAGCCGGACCCGCCGACGCTAGCACGCACCCGGCGGGGGACAAACCGGCGGGGGAGGCGTTGCCGGCGGCCGGTCCGGGCGCAGCATCGGAAATCGCACAATTGGGAATTGCACGGGGGCGGACGGATGGACGACATCATCGACGGGGCGGATGCCTTCCAGGCGCGGGCGCTGGACCTTGCCGTGGTCTATGGCAGCAACCTGCTTGCGGCCCTGCTCATCCTGGTGGCCGGCATCGTCATCGCCGGCTGGGCGCGGGGCAAGGTGGCCTGGCTGCTGCGCCGCAGCGGCCGGGTGGATTCGACCCTGGAAGGGTTCCTGTCCGGCCTGGCGCGCTATGGCGTGCTGGCGCTGACCGCACTGATCGTCCTCTCCCAGTTCGGCGTGGAGACGGCCAGCCTGCTGGCGGTCCTGGCCTCTGCCGGCCTGGCGATCGGCCTGGCGCTGCAGGGCACGCTCAGCCATGTGGCCGCCGGGGTGATGCTGCTGTTCCTGCGGCCGTTCCGGGTCGGCGAGTATATCGATGCCGGCGGGACCGCAGGCACGGTGCAGGGCATCGACCTGTTCGCCACGGAGCTGCGGTCCTTCGACGGCATCCAGACGGTGGTGCCGAACGGCCGGATCTGGGGCCAGGTGCTGAAGAACTATTCCCGCTCGCCGACCCGTCGCGCGGACATCACCGTCGGCATCGACTATGCCGCGGACCTGGACCGGGCGATGGCGGTGATGCGCGACATGGTGGCTGCCGACAGCCGCATCCTGGCCGATCCCGCGCCGCAGGTCTTCGTCGGCGCGCTGGGCGACAGCGCCGTTGCCCTGACCGCCCGCTTCTGGGTGGCGAGCGGCGACCTGCTGGCGGTGCAGTGGGACCTCACCAAGGGCCTGAAGGAGGCCTTCGACCAGACCGGCATCGGCATCCCGTTCCCGACCCGCACGATCCACCATGTCGGTGCGCCTGCGGAAGCTGCCGCGCCGGCGGGACCCGTTCCGCTGTCGCGCGACGACGGGCCGGCCTAGCGGCTGCCGCCCGGATCGGCGCCCGAGCCGCCGGGTTGTGTCGCCCCCTGGCCGGGCGTCAGGGGCTCGCTGTTGCGCAGGGCGACGATCTCCGTCCGCGCCTCCGCCGAGGCCACGGTCTGCAAGCCGGCGCCATCGTCGCGCAACAGCTTGAAGATCCCGGTATAGGGCCCGGGCGGAAAGGCGTCGCCCGGGCGCCGGCGGCCGGCGAAGATGAAGGACATCACCTTGTTGCCGTCCAGCGGCTCGGTGCGGGAACGGGCGACCACCTCGCCGTCCGGCCCGCGGATCTCGATGTCCTGGATGTCGCCGGCCCGCAGGCCATAGGTGCGGACCCAGAAGACCAGCAGCGGTGCCCAGGCGGAGGTGGCCGGCATGCCGCTGCTGTCGCGGCGCAGGTCGTCCTGGCTCAGCTCCCGGTCGGCGAATCCGGCCGCGATGACGCCGGTCGCGCTGTAGGGCACGGGATCGCGCCACAGGGCGGCCGGCAGCGGGCGCCCGCCGGCCGCTTCGGGTGCGCAGGCCGCGCCCATCGGCCGCCCGTCCATCGGATCGATGGTCTGGCCGTCGTGGCGCAGCTCGAAATGCATGTGGGGGAAGGCCGCCTGTCCCGACTCGCCGACCTGGCCCAGCGGATCGCCCGCCTTCACCCGGGCGCCGGGCTGCACGATCAGGCTCTCCTTGCGCATGTGGCAGTACTGGGATTCCCAGCCGCCGCCATGGTCGATGACAAGGCCGTTGCCGCACTGCCGGCCGGCCACGTCCGGGGCGCCGGGTGCGCCGTAGCGGGCATCGTCCATGCCGTCGCGGACCCGCAGGACCACGCCGTCGGCGGCCGCCAGGACGGGGATGCCGTCGGCGATGCTGTCCTCGTCGATCAGGGCGATGTCGGTGCCCTTGTGCCCGTCATATCCCAGATGCTGGCACGCGACGTCCTGCCAACCGGGCCCCGGGTCGCGGTCCACATAGTTCTGGATGTAGCAGTCGGTGCCCAAGGTGCAGCCGACGGGGAAGGAAAGCCGGGGGCCGGTGGCATCCTGGGCGGCGGCCGGGCCGCCCGGTGGAACCGCCAGCAGCCCGATGGCCAGAAGGCCGGCGGCCAGAAGGCCCCTGGCCGGGCCGTGGAGCGGGCCGGCGGCCGCAGGTATGGCTGTCCGCAGGCCGGGCATGCCTCTCAGGCGGCGTTGGATGCGCGTTCCGTCGTCAGGACCGAGATGATCCCGTCGGCGGTGGTCTGCGCCCGCAGCTTCTCCAGCAGGGTCGGATCGCGCAGCAGGCGGGAGAACTTGGCGAGTGCCTTGAGATGGTCGCCGCTGGCTTCCTCCGGGGCGAGCAGGACGATGATGACGTCGACCGGGACATCGTCGGCGGAATCGAACTCCACCGGATGGTCGAGGCGGGCCACCATGGCAAGCAACCGGTCCAGTCCGGCCAGCTTGCCGTGCGGGATTCCGACACCCTTGCCGATTCCCGTCGAGCCCAGCTTCTCCCGTTTCAGCAGGGTCTCCAGGATCTGCCGGTCGGCAATCCCCGTCACCTCTGCCGCATGATGGGAGATCTCCTGCAGGGCGTGTTTCTTGCTTTTCGCTTTCAGGGACGGAATGACGCCGTTCGGCGTCAGAATATCTGCCAGTTCCATCCGCGCCACCTCATCAGGTCTTGATCTTGTCGAGGCGGGGCCTTGATCCGGCCGCCTGCCCATTGTTCGTCCGGTTCGTGCATCGGGCCGCCATCCATGGCGACGGCCCGGCGGCCGTGAAGGCCGGAATGGCCTTCTGCCGCGTCACCTTCCGCTGCGTCACCTGTCGTGGCGCCGACGCCGGCGCCGGACGCCGGCGTCGGGAATCAACCCCGATTGCCGTCGTCCCGCTCTCTTGCTGTCGATGGGGCCGTGCCTGCCCCGGTCCTACCCGGCATGCTCACCGGCCGGCCCGCA
>MDTD01081060.1_pt1 | contig 20308 bp, 18 predicted proteins | sample 811221 | NCBI WGS metagenome assembly MDTD01 (sample SAMN05326646, study PRJNA326480) | marine metagenome | isolation source: seawater | place: Pacific Ocean: South West | collected 2011
AGTTGAGGCGCTAAACAATTGGACAGCTAACACGGTGTTTGATTTCACAATAGTCAGAGAAGATAAGGACCCCTGCGCTGTAGATGGGTTTAGCACGATTGATTTTAGCGAGGACTTCTGCGGCTCTGACTTCGGTCAGAACACCCTGGCTGTGGCAGTTCGCCGATTTGAGCGACAAGAGCTGGGCCCGGATAACATCATCGAGTCCGACATTGTGGTCAATGCCGCGGAAAAATATGATATTTTCGATGGGCCCTTGTCCAAGTTTGGCCTTCAAAACGGGGGACTTGACTTCAAGCGCATTGCGCTGCACGAACTAGGTCACGTGATCGGCCTTGATCACGAGGAAACTAACACGGCAATAATGGCGCCTACAATAAGCGATGTATTTGAGCTTCAGGAAGATGACATCAGCGGAGTAGAGGCCCTTTATAGCGGCTTGAAACAGTGCGCCATCAAACGATTGATCTTTGGTAGCACCAACGAGTCGCTCAACAACAATGATTGTATGGTACAAGAACTCACAGTCGGCGGATCAGACGACAGTTACATTGATTTATACCAATTCGAGGTATCCCAGCAAGCTCAGTTTGAGTTCTCGGCAAGTTCCAAGACGCTAGATACGGTTCTTCTGCTTGCAACTGAAGATCTGGAATACTTGGCTGTCGAGACTTCCTCTATCGATGACTGTGACTCAACTCTGATTCAAGAGCTGGGCGTGGGTTCTTACTTTTTAATGGTTAACACCTGGGATATTCCGGTAAAAGCCGATTGCGGCGTAGTCGGAGACTATACCTTAACAGTGAATTTTAGTTCTCAAGACCAACCGCAGCTGGGTCCGCCCACCAGTCTTCTTGGCTCTTTCAGTGAAGCTAGTTTCTCCGGAGGTATTTCTGCCGATGGTGGCCTCTCTTTTAGCAACGCGTTCAGTCCTACTGACTCTTTGGACATCGCAGCCAATATTACAGTTGATACCAGCCATGTCGGGCAGCCGGGATTCCTGGTGGTGGCCGCCTTGTTGCCCGATCAGCTGCTCATGCTAAACGATAGAGGCCAGTTTGTTGACCGCGGTTCTACAGCCAGCCCCCTGGTTGTCTTCAAGCGCAAGCTTCTCGAGGAAAGCGAGCATCTTACGATCGCTCAGGATTTAATACCTCTGGAGGTGGGAGTTATTCAGCTTGAGGCAAATATATTTGTCGGCTATGGTCTGGAAGCGGAGCCTGATGAGGTTCATTACCATGCGACGCCCATGAATTTGATCGTTCGGTAATCTGACGCGGTTGTCATTTTAGTCCCACAGGTTCCGGGCAATATCTTTCCAGTCAAACAGAGCAACTATATACTCTTGCTTTGTAGTTTCTATGGATTTCGCGATCTTGTGGGCTTCAATATATTCCTACATCACACCACAAAAACTCTGTGGGTTTCAAAAAGGAGTGCTAAATGAGATGCATGTTTTTGGGAAGCTGTGTAGCCAAAACATCGATTATGTTGTCTTTGACTCTGCTCGTTTTTCCAGCTTCAGCTCAAAATAGCGTGAATAACATCCGTCCTGTTGGCTCAGTTTGTCTGGCAGGACAACCCTGTGTTGGCACTATTGCGGGAACGGTTGGTAAATCGGACTCATCTGAAGGGAGCGCAGAAAATACTCCTCCAGAGACTGAGGACATATCTGCCAACAGTTTTGAGGCTTCCTCGGGGGAGATTGGCAACTCGGTCCTAACTAAGGAGCTGGCAGAAACGATATCTGCCGGGGAATTCGAAGTAACCATGCTCAATCAAGGTAAGGATGGAGCAATGGTATTCGAACCTAGTGTTCTGAAAATAGCCGTGGGCGACACTGTTACTTTTAAGCCAACCAACCCAGGGCATAATTCAGCGTCTATTGCCGGCATGATACCCCCTGGCGCAAGCTCTTGGGACGGAGGTATGAGCCAAGAAGTGAAAATAACATTCACGGAAGAAGGCACTTATGTTTACCAATGTACACCGCATTTAATGATGGCAATGGTGGGCGTTATTGCGGTTGGTGATGCGTCCGTCAACCTTAGCGCGGTTAAAGCCGCTGCGAGTGATAAAAAATCGGAATTTATGATGTCAGCTCAAAGATTAGACGAATATCTAGAAGAAATCTAATCGTAAAATTGACGATAAAACGATCCGCAAGTCATCTAGATTTCTTCAAAGCATCAAACAGGCAATTAACCGAAGACGTTCGGAAGCGATTGGCAAATCCACGCTTGCTGAGGAGCTCGCTTCAACCATCCCTGCAAGGGTTGTGAGCCCACCTGACGGCAGGGTCGCCGTTCGCTCACGCGAGTTTTGGCTTCAACGCTGCTGAGCAGGAGTTTGTAGCTTCCTGCTTTGCTTCCCGCAGCAGCGTGGCTATGGGCGCGCTGAAGGTGCGCGCTTGTATAACGGTCGAGCGCGTGTCTCGCCTAAGAAAGGGTCTGGAAAGGTAGTTGGCAATGAAGTCAACGGTTCTAACGTTATGCCTGCTTATAGATAAGGAGGACCGCTAGGAGCATCCAGCATCCCTCTCTCTAGCGGTTATCATCGCGAATCGCTTGGGCAACGGTCCACTTGGTCATCGTCAGGCTGCTCGAGGTTGTTAATCCGTAATTCAAGATCAGTGATGAGTAACTCGAGTTCCCTCACCCGCTCTTGTGCTCTTGCTAGCGTGCGGGCTTGGGCATCGAACTCTTCACGCGTCAGCACGTCAAGATCTTTGAGTCTGTTTTTAAGGGTCTGTTCAACTTTCGCCCGTGCCTCCCGACGGAGTTCATCGGTTGCGGGTATCAGGTCGGCAAGGTGGGCGGTAAGTTCATCAATCAGACTCTTGTTCATGCTGCAATTCCTTGAAGAAAACTTGTGGTTGAGGTGTTCGTAAACCTCTCGAACAGTGTACCATTTTTGCCCGAAATAGCCGGTAGCCAAGTAGTTTGGCGACTTTTTTCGCGACATCTGTACGAGAAATTGGGCTGAAAGAGAGATACGCTGGCAAATTAGCCGCATATAAGGTGAAGGGTACCGATCAGAAAGCGGGCAGACCTTAAGATCAGTAGTCATCACAAAAATTTTCGTAAATTCTACCGCGATTTTAATACCGTCAGAATATTCAAAAAGTCTCTTCTATAATTCAATCAACATATTAAGCCTCAGAGAACTAGACGGAAAGAACGGCTTGGAAAATCAAAGCTATCCTTACTCTAATATTTTTCGAGGCGTACGCATCTCAAATACCTCAAAAGTAAATACTTTCCTTTTTAACCGTAATTGTGTGGTGGGTCCGTAAGCCCACACCGTTAAGCCAATCGGAGGAGTATCGTCTTTACGGCTAAACTTTATTTTCGCACTAAATTTGTGCCTTCGACACGCCGGTGCACCAATCTGAAATATTCGATGATACGATTTAGGCGCACAAACAGGCGTTGGGAGGACTTCGACATGCAGATGCGCCCGCAATATGGGGCAAAACAGGAGCTGGCACGGCCCCTGCATGTTCTGGCGAGTAACAGCTTAGCGGATGGACGGTTTAAAAACACTGCCGGATCAACTGTCACTGTTCGTGAAGCATTGGAAAGACGAGGTATGGAGTGAACCGACATGAAGTTTGTAGCGGCGATAATAAAGCCTTTTAAGCTGGAAGACGTTCGAGAGTCGCTTTCCGAAATCGGCGTTCAGGGCGAAACTGTGACCGAGGTAAAGGGCTTTGGACGTCAGAAGGGCCACACAAAGCTTTATCGGGGCGCCGAATATGTTGTGGATTTCATGCCTAAAGTCAAACTCGAAGTGGCGATTTCCGATGACTTAACCGTGCGCACGCTTGAGTCCATTGTCGGGGCAGATTCCACAAGCAAGTTCGGTGATGGCAAGATGTTCGTAACCGATTAAGAACAAGTCATTCGTATTCGCACTGGCGAGACCAGTGAGAATGCTGTTTGACTTGACGGAAAGGCACATAGCTTAAATATTTTTTAAGTTTCTTAGTTGACCGGAAGATCAAAAACTGGTGAAAGACTCTTACTGCGAATCGATCATGCTTTAAATTCTTTTCCAGCACTTGCCAGTTGATTGTTAGTTTCTCTCCCTTGACGTATGTTACGTAGGCGCTTCTGGCTTTCAGAAGCGTTTTTTTTCGTGCAGAAATTACTCAGAGCAGGCGGAGGCTGCGAGTTGGCAGACTTCTGCCACGCGCTGGCGGCTTAGATGCGTCTAACTGGGCTGGAGCGGGACAGTGGGACTAGTGTCCCAGATAATGCTGAATGACCGCGAGCGCTACGACGGGAGCGGTCTCTGTACGCAGTACTCTGGGACCAAGCGTTATCGGGATGAAGCCGAATTCAACGCTGAGCTTAAATTCTGCCGAAGATAGCCCGCCTTCTGGTCCTACAAGAAGTGCGATGGAGCTGCCAAGCGGGGTTTGGCCAAAGCGGTTGGCGCCTCGGGAGTCGAGGCACAAAAGAATTTCCGATGATTGCCGTTCTAGCCATTCGGGCAAGTTCAGGGGCTCGGCAATGTTCGGCACATCTATTCGGCCACTCTGCTCTGACGCGCTTATAGCGATTCTGCGCCAGTGCCTGAGCTTGTTCTCGATTCTGGAGGCCGCCTTAAAGCGCACGTCGGCATACTCACAGTTCACTGGCGTGATAAGTGTAACCCCGAGCTCGACGCTTTTCTGAATACCGTAGTCCATGCGATCGCCTTTTGATAGCCCAAGACCAAGCTCGAGCCGGAACGCTCGCTGCTCTGGTGACACCGCCGCTCTATGTTGCCCGCCCAGCGTGACGGCAAGCGCGTTTTTGGTCACGTCACTGATAGCCGCGTGAAACTCCCCACAGTCAGCGTTAAACAGCGCGATTTCGTCACCGGCCTTTAGCCTCAGCACATTGGCAAGATAGTGGGATTGGTCTTTTGGCAGATTGAGGCGCTGGCCTGTCGCCAAGGTTTCTGGGCAGTAGATTCGGGTAGTGCGCATGGCTCAGGCGTCTCTTTGCTGCAGGGATAAGTTGTTCCAGATCTGCCTCACGCTTTTTGCCAGGTTCATAGAATAGAAATGGATGCCGGGTGCGCCGCCTGTGAGCAAGTCGTCACAAAGTTCAGTAACGACATCAATGCCGAACTGCTTTATGCCATTTGTGTCGTCACCGAAATCTTCCAGTCGGTTGCCAAGCCACAGGGGCACCTCAGCCCCACACTTGCTGCTGAAACGCTTGAGATTCTCAAAATTGGTAATCGGCATTACGCCTGGCACGATGGGGATGTCGATACCCCGGAGCTGGCAGTAATCGACAAAACGAAAATAGGCGTCCACGTTGTAAAAATATTGGGTGATGGCCGCATCAGCGCCAGCATCTACCTTCTGTTTAAAGTAAGCCACATCTTGGCTGAAGCTGCGAGCTTCTGGATGGGTTTCCGGGTAGCAGGCAACTTCGATGTGGAAATAGTCGCCAGTTTCTTGCCGCACAAATTCCACCAGCTCGCTGGCGTACCGATGTTGCGCAGGGGCGCCGGCCCCCGAAGGGGTGTCCCCGCGCAGCACGATCAATCTTCTGATTCCTGCGCTGCGATAACTTCGCAGCAGATCACGCACGTCGGCTTCATCAGTGCCCGCGAACGAGAGATGCGGTGCTACTTCGGACCCCGCGGCTTGATATTTCAACACCAGCTTTCTGGTGCCGGCGCGGGTAGAGCCGCCGGCACCATAGGTCACCGAAAAATACTCCGGGCTCAGCGCCGACAGTTCGGCGTGAACGGCATCCAGCTTGGACTGACCCTCTGCCGTACGCGGCGGGTAAAACTCAATGCTGAAAGATGCGCTTGTTGAACCCATAACGAAGTCATTCTTTTCCGTGACGACTAGTACTTATAGCTGTCGTTTTTGAACGGACCTGCAATCGGTACATTTATGTAGTCAGCCTGAGTGCGGGTCAGCTCGGTCAGGACTCCGCCGAAGCCGGCAACCATCAGCGCTGCGACTTCTTCGTCGAGGTGCTTGGGTAGAACGGTTACGGTGATGGCTTTTTGCTTGGCGCTGTTGTCGAGATCTGCGAACCTGCGCTCATAAAGAAACATTTGCGCGAGCACCTGATTGGCAAAAGACCCATCCATTATGCGCGAAGGATGGCCGGTGGCGTTTCCTAAGTTAATCAGGCGACCCTCTGAAAGTAGGATCAGGTAGTTGTCCTTGTCCTGACCGTCACCCCGGTAGATTTTGTGAACCTGCGGCTTTACTTCTTCCCAGATCCAGTTTTCACGCATGTACTGTGTGTCGATTTCATTATCGAAGTGACCGATATTGCAGATTATCGCGCCGGCCTTGACAGCTTTCAGCATGTGCTTATCGCACACATTGACGTTACCGGTGGCGGTCACAATCATATCCATTTTGCTGAGCAGTCCGTCATCGATAGCGCTGCCTTTGCCAGTGTTTTTACCATCGACATAAGGTGATACTACTTCAAATCCGTCCATGCAGGCCTGCATGGCGCAGATTGGGTCGATTTCAGTAATTCTCACAATCATACCTTCCTGCCGAAGGCTCTGCGCGGAGCCTTTGCCCACATCGCCGTAGCCGATAACTAGCGCTTGCTTGCCGGACAGGAGCATGTCTGTTCCGCGCTTGATGCCATCGTTTAGGCTGTGGCGGCAGCCGTATTTGTTGTCGTTCTTGCTTTTTGACACGGAGTCATTGACGTTGATGGCGGGCACTTTCAGCGAGCCCTCCGTGACCATTTCTAGCAGGCGATGCACTCCGGTGGTGGTTTCTTCGGTGATGCCATGGATGGCGTTCAGCATTTCTGGGTATTTCTCATGCACCATAGCTGTAAGATCTCCGCCATCATCCAGAATCATGTTGGCATTCCAGGGCTCGCCGTTCTTCAGGATAGTCTGTTCGATGCACCACTCCCCTTCCTCTTCAGTCTGTCCCTTCCACGCATAGACCGCGATGCCTTCCGCGGCGATACAAGCAGCAGCATGATCCTGAGTGGAGAATATGTTACACGAAGACCAGCGCACCTCTGCGCCCAGCTCGACAAGTGTCTCGATCAGCACGGCGGTCTGAACCGTCATGTGGATACAGCCGAGTATTCTGGCGTCAGCCAGTGGTTTTTGTAGCGCGTATTTCTTTCTCAGAGACATCAAAGCCGGCATCTCGGCTTCCGCTAGGGTGATCTCGCGACGACCAAAGTCAGCTAGGCCGATGTCAGCGACTTTATAGTCGTGCAAGCTAGTAACGTTATTTTTTGCAACTGCGGTATTCATGGTTTGCTCCTGCGTGAATTCGTAATGATGTAAATTGGTTAAAGTCCGGCGTCGGCACGAAGTGCGTCAGCCTTGTCTATCTGCTCCCAAGTAAAATTTGGCTCTTCTCGACCAAAGTGTCCGTAGGCTGCTGTGTCACGATAGATCGGACGCAGCAGATCCAGCATCTGGATCAAACCCCGCGGTTTTAGTTCAAAGTGCTGTCGAACCAGCTGGACAATTTTGCTGTCAGCGAGTTTGCCAGTACCAAAGGTATCAATGCTGATTGAAGTAGGCTCCGCCACACCGATTGCGTAGGAAAGCTGCAGCTCGCAGCGTTCTGCAATGCCTGCCGAGACCAGATTCTTGGCCACATATCGGGCCAGATAGGCAGCTGAGCGGTCCACTTTTGAGGGGTCTTTGCCCGAAAAGGCGCCACCCCCATGACGGGCCAGACCGCCATAGGTATCGACGATAATCTTGCGGCCGGTCAGACCACAATCGCCGTTTGGGCCGCCGACCACAAACCGGCCGGTTGGATTGATGAAGTATTTGGTATTCGCGCTGCACCAGGCAACCGGTAGCACCGGTTTGATGATTTCTTCCATCACTGCTTCCTTCAGATCCTTAAGTGCGATGGTATCTTTATGCTGAGTTGACAGCACGACAGCATCGATTCCAATTGGCTTGCCATCTTCATATCGGAAGGTCAGCTGGCTCTTGGCGTCCGGCTCGAGCCAATCCAGCTTGCCGCTTTTGCGCACGTCCGACTGCTGCTTGACCAGAAGGTGAGAATAATAAATGGGTGCTGGCATCAACACGTCAGTTTCATTGGTAGCGTAGCCAAACATTAGACCTTGATCGCCAGCGCCCTGCTCGTGGGCCTCAGACTCGTCGACGCCCATCGCGATGTCAGGCGACTGTCTGCCAATCGCATTCACCACTGCACATGTATTGCAGTCGAAGCCGCTTTCTGAGTGGTTGTAACCAATGTCGTCTATCGCGCCGCGCACGAGGCTTTCAATATCTACATGGGCGTCGGTTGTGATTTCTCCCGCCACCATCACCATGCCGGTTTTTACCAGTGTTTCGCATGCTACGCGTGAGTGTTTGTCTTGCGCTAGCAACGCATCGAGGATTGCGTCGGAAATTTGATCTGCCATCTTGTCGGGATGTCCTTCCGAGACGGACTCAGAAGTAAATAAGTGCGGTTCTGCCATTATGGTTTCCTATTTCCCTAGAATGTTGCGTTTACGTTCTGTTAAGTGCCATGGGTCTCTTTACGAAACACACGAATTTGTATTTGAAATCCATTGCGCAGACTCAGAAAAGAGCTTTGCCCGACCTTTAGGTTGGCCTTCAATGCCCAGTGGTTTAGGTCATTTTCTTCAAAGCCCAGCCACAGATCGCCGCAGGTTTCGCGAACCCAGTCCTGGTTGTGGGGGCTGAGTTCAACAACGAGCAGGAAGCCCCTTTCCTCCATTAGCGCAGCGCAGTCCTGAAAGGTTCGGGCTGGGGAAGAAATATGATGAAGCACCATATCGAAGACAATCAGATCGATGCGCAACTGCTTTTTTTTCGCAATGGCAGTGTCTCCAAGTATAAAACGCACGCCTTGAGTACCGGTTTTCTTAATTGCTTGCCTAGACCGTTCCAGCATGTCGCGGGAATTATCTAGGGCGGTCAGGGCACTGAATTTACCTGCCAGCTGCGTAAGTAGCTGCCCTTCCCCTGGGCCAACCTCCAAGACGTTGGCATTATGCTGCAACCCCAGACCGTCGATCACGCCGAGCAGAGTTGAATGATAATCTCTGTGTTCCACAACTAGGCCCTGCTTCTCTCGAAATTTTTCCGCGTTTTTGTTGAAGAAATCTAGCGAAAGCTGCGAGCGCTCAATCTGAATCTGCCTAATCTTCTCCTCCTGGTCACGCGGCAGCCTGAGCTGATCAATCTGCTTAAACAGAGTTGCTTTGATATTGCGGCAATGGTCTTCGTCCCTGAGGAAGTTGCGTCGATAGAAAATAGAGTTTCCTTCCCGTCGGGTTTTTACAACGTCGGCGGTGGCCAGAATCTTGAGGTGATGACTTAGCGCTGATTGCTTGATATCCAGAATCCGGCACAGCTCAAGCACGCCGAAGGACTCATTGCGCAGCAGACGCAGTATCTGCAGACGAAGCTGGTCGGCCAGTGCCTTGTAGAGAAGCGCCAACTGGTCAAAATTGCTTTCCTGAGTGGCAAGCTGAGGCCGAAGGGCGTGGATGGGCATGAGGACTGGTGCGATTGGTGATGCAATTAGTAATCAAAACTTAGCAGTTTCATTGGCCAATTACAATCTATATCAAAATATTTTGATATAGAAGTCACGGCTGACTCTCCGCACTGTAGCTTATTCGTTGAAGGTGAGGGACAATACGGTAATCCATCTTTTGACCTTTCTTCGGCCACGCTGTCCCAAAAGCCGTCGCGAAAGACCGACATCTAGTCAGGGCATCGTAGGAGTTTTTAATGACCGACGCTGTATCTCGTCGAGATTGCGCCAATGCCATCCGCGTCCTGAGCATGGATTCTGTACAGGAAGCGAAATCTGGCCATCCCGGAGCGCCTATGGGAATGGCCGATATTGCCGAAGTGCTTTGGCGTGATTTTCTGAGCCACAATCCTGGCAACCCAGACTGGTTCAATCGGGATCGTTTTGTGCTGTCTAACGGCCACGGTTCCATGCTTATATATTCTCTGTTGCACCTGACGGGCTATGACTTGCCTATGTCGGAGTTGAAAAATTTCCGTCAGCTCAACTCAGCCACCCCGGGACACCCGGAATACGGCGACACACCTGGTGTAGAAACCACCACCGGGCCGCTCGGTCAAGGTTTGGCCAACGCGGTCGGTATGGCAGTTGCGGAAAAAACGTTAGCGGCGCAATTCAATCGTGAAGGGCACGAGATCGTTGATCACCATACCTATGTGTTTGCCGGAGATGGTTGCCTGATGGAAGGTATCTCCCATGAGGTGTGCTCTATCGCAGGTACCTTGAAGCTGGGCAAACTCATTGTGTTGTACGACGACAACGGCATTTCTATTGACGGAAAAGTGACAGAATGGTTCTCCGACGACACGGCTAAGCGCTTTGAATCCTATGGCTGGCAGGTGCTTTCAGTAGATGGTCACGATCCTACGGCTATTTCCGCCGCGCTCAAGGCGGCGCAGGCAGCACCGAACAAGCCTTCCTTGATCAGCTGTAAAACCGTGATCGGGTTTGGCTCCCCAAACAAAGGCGGCACTGCCGCGACCCACGGGGCGCCACTTGGGGAAGAAGAAGTGGCTGCAGTGCGCAAGGAACTGGGCTGGCCACATTCGCCGTTCGTGGTGCCGAAAGACATCAAGGCGGCCTGGGATGCCACTGAAAAAGGTTGCAAGGCTGAGTCCGTATGGAAAGAAAAGCTGGTCGCCTACGAAGAGGAATATCCCGAGTTTGCGGTGGAGCTCGTGCGTCGACTCAAAGGTGAACTGCCCGGAGAATTTAGCGCTAAGGCAAACGAGTTCATTCAGAAGTGCCAGCGATCTGAGGACGATATCGCTAGCCGCAAAGCATCCCAAAACTGTATTGAAACCTTTGGTGCCTTGTTGCCTGAACTGATCGGCGGCAGTGCTGATCTCACCGGCTCAAACTTGACCACCTGGTCTGGTAGCACTCCCGTAAGCCGTGATGCTGGCGGCAACTACATTTACTATGGCGTGCGAGAATTTGGAATGACCGCAATGGCTTCGGGCATTGCTCTGCATGGCGGCTTCATTCCTTTCACTGCTACGTTCCTGATTTTTATGGAGTACGCCCGTAATGCTGCCCGCATGGCTGCGCTGATGAAGCAGCGCAGTATACTGGTTTACACCCACGACTCAATCGGCCAAGGCGAGGATGGCCCGACGCATCAGCCGATTGAGCAGCTCACTGCGCTGCGGGCGACACCGAACATGTCGGTTTGGCGACCCTGTGACAACGTTGAGTCTGCAGTTGCTTGGAAGTTAGCGCTTGAGCGCAGCGACGGACCTTCGGCGCTGGTGTTCTCCCGTCAGGCGATTCCCCATCAGGACCGGAATTCGGAGCAGCTAGCCAACATCAGCCGCGGCGCCTATGTCTTAAAGGATTGCGAGGGCGCGCCGGCCGTGATTGTTATCGCGACCGGCTCCGAAGTACAGATTTGCATGGATGCGGTGCTCAGGCTGCAGTCCGAGGGCGTTGCCGCGCGGCTGGTCTCGATGCCGAGCGCTGATGTCTTTGAAGCACAGGGACAGGATTATCGTGATGCTGTTCTGCCGCCATCGGTGCGCAAGCGCGTAGCCGTGGAAGCGGCTGCAGTTGATTACTGGCACAAGTGGGTCGGGATGGATGGCCAGATTATCGGCATGCGCAGCTTTGGCGCTTCAGCGCCAGGCGGTGTCCTTATGGAGCATTTTGGCTTGACTGCCGATGCGGTCATCGCGGCGGCCCTGGCTTGAGAATTCTCAGACCGCCTTAGAGTGAAACGTTAGCATGGCTTATCGACTTGCAATTAACGGTTTCGGCCGTATCGGGCGTTCAATCCTGCGCGCGCTTTATGAATCTAACGATTACCCGGGCTTGAAGATTGTCGCGATCAACGACATCGCCAGCATTGAAACCCTCGCGCATCTCACACGCTACGACAGTACCCATGGGCGCTTTTTGGGGACGGTCGAAGTTGAGAAAGCGAGCGGCGATCTGCTGGTCAACGGCGATAGAATCGCAGTGAGCCAGACCTGCGATTTGTTTGCATTGCCGTGGCAGGATCTGGACATCGATTTAGTCATGGAGTGCAGTGGGGCTTTTACAAACCGGGTTCAGGCTGAATGTCACCTGCAGGGCGGCGCTCGCCGAGTGCTATTCTCCCAGCCGGCCGAAAGCGATGTTGATGCGACCCTGGTTTACGGCATAAACCACGAATTGCTGTCCGCCGAGGCCAGAATCGTCTCAAATGCTTCTTGCACCACCAACTGCATCGTGCCGGTCCTTCAGGCGCTTGATGAATCTTTTGGCTTGCTCTCTGGCGTAATTACTACCATCCATTCGGCGATGAACGATCAGCCGGTCATTGACAGCTATCACAACTCCGATCTGCGTAAAACGCGCAGCGCCATGCAGTCAATTATTCCGGTGGACACCGAGCTGGCTAGAGGAATAGATCGAATCCTGCCGCATCTGCAAGGTTTGCTGGAAGCGCAGGCCATACGCGTGCCAACGGTGAATGTCTCGGCAATGGATCTCACTGTTACCATTAGACGCAGGTCCACTGCGGAACAAATTAACGATGCGCTGCGGGCCTTTAGTCAGCAGCTGCCGGCCAACGTTCTGGGGGTGAGTGATGAATTGCTCGCTTCCTGTGACTACAACCACGACCCCCGCTCGGCTGTGGTTGACTCTAATCAGACTCGGGTCGCGCCCAACAATCTTGTGAAGCTATTGATCTGGTTCGACAATGAATGGGCCTATGCTAATCGGATGCTAGATGTCGCTAAGCTCATGAGTCGACAGTAACCCGAGGTAGTATTGGAGGTCTTGCCGGCGGGTTTGAGCCTACTCCTGCCACGGCTGATCGATTGAACTGAGAGGTTTGACTATGTCTTATCTGCGCATGAGCGAACTGGACCTTACAGATAAGAGGGTCCTAATTCGAGAGGATTTCAATGTGCCGCTTGCCTCGAGTGAAGTCAGCAACGACACCCGAATTAGGGCAGCGCTGCCAACCTTGGCGCTGGCTTTGGAATCGGCGGCACAAGTGATCGTCATGTCTCATTTGGGCCGTCCAAGTGAGGGGGCGGCCGTGGAAGGGTTCTCGCTCGCTCCTGTTGCTAGGTGCCTCGGTCAGCTGTTGAACATGGAGATCCCTCTGATCTCTGGTTATCTTGAAGACCCGGCAGCCATAGGTTCGGAGCGTCTCGTCATGTTAGAGAATGTACGAATTAATCAAGGCGAAAAGTCGAATGATCCTGAACTGGCCAGGGCATACGCCAAACTCTGCGACGTATTCGTAATGGACGCGTTTGGCACGGCCCATCGCGCCCAAGCCAGCACCCACGGCGTTTCTGAATTCGCGAAAACTGCCTGCGCCGGCCCCTTGCTAGCAGGAGAGCTTGATGCGCTGCAGCGCGCTCTTGCAAGTCCCGCGCGCCCGATGGTAGCCATTGTTGGCGGCGCCAAAGTCTCCAGTAAACTCGAGGTACTGCAGAATCTTGCAGGCACTGTCGATCAGCTTATTCTTGGCGGTGGCATTGCGAATACCTTCCTTCTGGCGCGGGGCATCAATATTGGTCAGTCGCTATGTGAGCCCGATTTGGTTGACACCGCGATCAAACTGATGGAGCGCACCCATATTCCGCTGCCTTCTGACGTCGTCGTGGCCAAGACTTTTGGTGCGGGCGCCGAAGCGACAGTGAAGTTGGTCGCTGAAGTTGCCGACGATGACCTGATACTGGATATCGGTCCTGAGTCGGCTGATTCGCTTGCAGCGCTGATCGCCGAGGCCTCAACCGTCCTGTGGAATGGCCCAATGGGGGTCTTTGAATTCGATCAGTTTGCGGTGGGCACCCGGCGGCTGGCACAGGCTATTTCGGAAAACGAGGGTTTTTCACTGGCTGGCGGTGGCGAAACCATTGCCGCAATCGATAAGTTTGGGATCACGGAGTCGTTGTCTTATGTCTCGACTGGCGGCGGCGCGTTTCTTGAGTATGTTCAGGGAATTGAGCTGCCGGCAGTAGCGGTTCTGAAAAGCCACCGGCAGAAATAATCCGGAGGCTCTAAGTACTGGGGTAGAAGGACAAGCAGAGGAATTAGGGACATAGGACAGGCTTAATCATTGCCAAGTCGTTACAGTCGGAAAACATCTATAAATCACCCGGTGTCAGGCTCAGCTTTGCCCGCAACAGCCACGATGATCGTTCTCTGCAATTTCTCAGAAAAAGGGGCTGTTTGCAGGCTCGGACGCTACCAATCGCATGGGTCCCTGCAATGGTTGATTATGGGCAGCGTTTTGCCAAGGCAGCCATGTCTGAGGTGCGTATTTGTATCATTCAGGTGACGAAGGACGGGACCGTCGACTGGTGGAAAAATCTGCCGTTGATTAAGCAAAAAATCCCGGCAAGCCACGCTGATCTGCTCGACGAGGCCCGTACCCACCTTGTGAATGAGTCCGTATCCTTCCGGGAGCCACTCTTTGCCAAACTTGCCGAGATTGTTGGTCCATAGGCAGAGCTTGATCGCGGTCCGGCAAGGCCGGCCCTTTTTACCTAGAACAAAACCCGACAGCGAATCGTGCCGTTGACCTGATTTAGTCGCTTGAGGGCCAGATCACTGTACTGCTCGTCAATATCAATCACGACATAGCCAACCTGATCATTGGTCTGCAGGTATTGAGAACTGATATTTATGCCGGTTTCGGAAAAGACATTGTTGATCTGGGAGAGGATACCTGGCACGTTTTCGTGAATGTGCAGCAGTCGGTGATGGCCCGGATGTGCGGGAAGTGCTACTTCGGGAAAATTTACGGACGTAAAGCTGGACCCGTTGTCGCTGTACTTCACCAGCTTTTCGCTGACCTCGATCCCGATATTCTCCTGAGCCTCCATGGTGCTGCCGCCGACGTGTGGCGTAATAATGCAGTTGTCAAATTCCCTCAGAGGTGACAAAAATTCTTCGTCATTTGATTTTGGCTCAGATGGATACACGTCGATAGCTGCACCGGCAATGGCTTTGCTCGCCAGAGCCTCGGCGAGAGCATCAATGTCTACTACGGTGCCGCGAGAGGCATTAACTAGGATTCCCGAATCTTTCATTGCCGCCAGCTCATTGCGTCCTACCAGGTTCCGCGTGTCAGACGCCTCGGGTACATGCAGGCTGATGACGTCACAGAGGCTCAGCAGTTCAGTCAACGACTTCAACTGCTTGGCGTTACCAAGTGGCAGTTTGGTGACCACGTCATAAAGATAAACGTCCATGCCCATGGCCTCCGCCAGCACGCTGAGCTGTGATCCGATATTGCCGTATCCGATTATGCCAAGTTTCTTACCGCGTGTTTCAAACGAACCCGCGGCTACTTTCTGCCAGATGCCACGATGCATCAGCGCGTTTTTTTCTGGAATCCCGCGCAGTAGCAGAATTGCCTGACCGATCACCAACTCAGCCACGCTGCGGGTGTTGGAAAAGGGTGCATTGAATACCGGCACGCCACGCTTGAGGGCGGAGTTCAGGTCCACTTGGTTGGTGCCGATGCAAAAACAGCCGACCGCCAAAAGCTTATTCGCAGCAGCGAATACCTCCTCGGTCAGTTGGGTGCGGGATCGAATCCCCAAAAAGTGTACGTTGGCTATACGTTTTTTCAGTTCGTCTTCTGCCAGCGAGGTATTCAGGTACTCAATGTTGTCGTAACCGGCCCGATTGAGTTGATCGAGCGCGCTTTGGTGCACTGCCTCTAGCAGCAGGAATTTAATTTTGCTCTTTTTGAAAGAAGTCGCTTGTGAGGCCTGAATGGTTGACATGTCTTCAGATTCGCCGGAAAAGTCAGTAAAGGCTGTGGGCGCGCATGGTATCACAATCAATCCTGGCCCGGGTTTTAAACCGAATATCCAGCAAAACTGCCTTAAGATTGGGTGAAGTAATGGCGCCGCCTAGCAATTGCTGACAGAAAGACAAAGGAGGTAATTCCGAGCCGTATTTCATCACTTACGACGTCCACCTGGGCCAGCCATAAAGGCACCAGCGCCGAAGTGGTTTATACTTTGATAGGCTCGGACGGGATCTTTGACTATCGAGCCGCTCATGGTCGCAGCGGTTTTGGGCGGCTTCGCAGAGCAGCGCTATCGGGGATGCTTCGCGGGACTGAGACGGGCGCACTTTGCTGTCGACGCCTATTGTGTCGAAAAAAGCTTCGATGATACAGATCTTGGCGTTGGTCGTAGTTATCCGTGTGAGATACAGAGTGTTGGTTGGAGTCCGACTTGACACCAGTTTCAGAAATTGACGTGGTCGAGAGTGCCGCGTCGTAGACGGCCCCGCTGTTCGTTCCGTATTCTAAACAGCGGGCTGCAAAGCGCGCCTAGTTTATTTGTCCTGAAGCGAAGGCTCGAGTAATTGATTACAGATAGAAATTTATGACTACCGACACCTCAAGCCTGATTTCTGCTCTATCGGGAATCGTTGGCGGTGATTGGGTTAAAACCGATCACGCCGACCTTCAGACCTACGGCACGGACTGGACCAAACAGTTCCCCGCCGCACCTTCCGTCATCGTCTTGCCAAAGACTGTTGCCGAAGTTCAGGCAGTGGTGAAACTGGCGAATGAAGCCCCTTTTAAACTGGTCCCCTCCGGGGGTCGCACCGGGCTTAGCGGCGGGGCGGTTGCCACTGACGGAGAGGTGGTTCTGGTACTGGACCGGATGAACCAAATCCTCGACTTCAATTCAGTGGATCGTCAGGTAACTTGTGAAGCAGGCGTTGTCACTGCACAGCTGCAGCAGTTCGCGCAGAGCCAGGGGTTATTCTATCCGGTAGATTTTGCCTCCTCCGGTTCCAGTCAACTTGGCGGCAACGTCGCGACTAACGCGGGCGGTATAAAGGTCATTCGTTATGGCATGACGCGCAGCTGGGTGACCGGTATCAAAGTGGTAACGGGCCGGGGGGATTTACTGGATTTGAATCGTGGTCTAACCAAGAACGCCACCGGCTATGATTTCCGCCACCTATTTATTGGCTCAGAGGGAACGCTTGGCATAGTTGTGGAACTGACCATGGCCTTATCTGTGCCGCCACAGGATCCGGCTGTGATCATTCTGGGCGTAAAGGACATCGCCCAAACTATGCAGGTACTTGAGGCGTTTCAGAACAAACTTTCACTGACCGCCTTTGAGTTTTTTTCGGAATCAGCGCTCAGACATGTCATAGCGGAAAAAAATCTTGCCCGACCCTTCGATACGGTATCGAGCTTTTATACGCTTATTGAATTCGAGCAACGCGGAGACGAAGATCTGGAGAGCGCCATGGATCTTTTCCAACATTGTCTGGAGCAAGGCTGGATTGTCGACGGCACAATCAGTCAAAGTCTTACGCAGGCCGAAAGTTTGTGGCGCCTGCGCGAGGATATTTCTGAGACTATTGCCAGATTTACGCCTTACAAAAACGATATCGCCGTTCGCGTGTCCGCAGTGCCGCAGTTCCTGAAGGCTGTCGACAGCTTGGTGCGAGAGCAGTATCCGGAATTCGAAATCATATGGTTCGGCCACATTGGTGATGGCAATGTTCATCTCAATATTTTAAAGCCGAAATTCCTTGATGAGCAGGCGTTCTTCGAACAATGCGGAAGTGTCTCGAATCAGGTGTTCAGCCTAGTACAGCAATACGGCGGCAGCATCTCTGCCGAGCATGGCGTCGGTTTGCTGAAGAAACCTTATCTGAACTATACGAGAGATCCTGAGGAGATCGAATACATGCGCCTGATCAAAAAGGCGTTTGATCCCAATGGCGTGCTCAACCCTGGTAAAGTGTTCGATTTAGAGGTAACCACGCACGTTGAAACGGCCTGAATAAGCGCTTAAGCGCTATGTTATCGCCGAATTGTGACCAAATCCCGTTAAAATAAGGTTTCCATCTGGTTGACAGAGGGCGTAACATGTCGAAACCGACGGCTGTCGGTGGGTCAGAGCAAAATCCGGCCCTGTTTTTTGTTTTATGAGTATGAGAAGAGTATGTCTGATTTAGTAGAGGGTACCGTCAAGTGGTTTAACGACGAGAAGGGTTTTGGCTTCATAGAGCAGGAAGGCGGCAAAGATGTATTCGTACACTTCAGCGCCATCAACGGCTCAGGAAGGCGTACGCTTCATGAAGGCCAAAAGGTAACGATGGAAGTCACCCAAGGTCAAAAGGGCCCCCAAGCGGAAAACGTTAACCCGCTCTAGTCGTTCCTTCGATTAGATCCTTCGCAAGAGTCCGCAAGCAGCTTAGGCTACATTGACGCATCAGACTCCAACAGTCTGTAACGTTTCCTTTGTAAATCTGCCGCTTGACCAGCTGCGACTTCGGGCGTGAGCTCATTGAGACATCCATTCTCAGCGAGTCTCGCGGGTGAATCGCGCGCGGTTTCTTACTGCCTCAGGAAAGTGGAACAGCCCGCTGTGTTTCAACGCCGTTTTCGTTGCCGAGGAGTAGTATGTCCGCGCCCCTTTCCGCAAATATGCCATTGGTTACTACTCCGGCGATTTGATTTAGATCCCGCTCTAGCTTCCTTGGGTCGAGGATCTCAAGGTTGTAGACATCCAAGATGATATTGCCATTGTCCGTCAAACAGCCTTCCCTGTAGACAGGGTCCCCGCCAAGCTTGACTATTTCTCGGCCCACGTAGCTACGCGCCATCGGGATTATCTCGACGGGTAAGGGAAACTCACCCAGCACGCCCACCATTTTCGATACATCAGCAATGCAGACGAACTCCTTCGAAGCAGCGGCGAGAATCTTCTCTCTGGTCAAGGCTGCGCCGCCGCCCTTGATAAGCTGCAGGTGCGCATTGCTTTCGTCTGCTCCGTCCACGTAGATTGCAATTCTGCCTACGGTATTAAGATCATAGACTGATATATTTTGCGCTTTGAGGCGCTTGGCTGTTTCTTCAGAACTGGCGACGGCGCCTTCAAGTCGGTCGTTGATTTTACCGAGCTCTTCGATGAAGAAGTTGGCGGTAGACCCGGTGCCCACGCCAATAATCATGTCGTCTTCCAGCTTGCTCTCGACATAATCCAGGGCAGCTTTTGCTACCGCCTGTTTGAGTTCATCTTGTGTCATAGTGGCCTCTGTGGGGTCTGGGCGTTAAGTGGAAATCGCAAGGGTTTGACCCATACGTACGGCGGAACCGGTCCGGAATGTTGGGTTGATTTGTACCGCGGCTGATTCGAACAGCACAATTACCGTCGACCCTAGGCAGAATCTGCCGAGCTCAGCCCCCTTGACTAGCTCGATCGCTGGGGCTGTCTTGGAATAATCAATTAGCTGGCGCGGGTTTTCCGGCCGTGGGCAGACCCGACCCGACCATACCGTTTGGATACCTGCGACAATCATCGCGCCGACCAGCACCACAGCCATCAGGCCCCGATCAGTCTCGAACATGCACACCAGGCGTTCATTGCGTGCGAATAGCCCGGGCACATAATCGGCGGTGACGCGATTGACGGAAAACAGTTTGCCCGGAACATAAATCGTTCGAAGGAGCCTTCCTGCAAGCGGCATATGGACCCGGTGATAGTCTCGCGGCGAAAGGTATACGGTCGCGAAGGTGCCACCGACAAACCGATGGGACTTCACATCAGTTAGCAATTGAGTGACAGTGTAGTGCTTTCCTTTGGCCTGCAGAATCCTGTCCTCATCGATGAGGCCCAGTTCACTGATTGCACCGTCAGCCGGACACACCACTACACCATCAGAGTCGTCAATGGGGCGAGTGCCGGGTGCTAGCGCTCGGGTAAAGAAAGCATTGAAGCTGTCGAACGTCGTCGGGTCCTGAACTTCAGCTTCGCTCATGTCGACCTTGTAGCGGCGGATAAACCAGTTGATCAGCCACCCACTGGCCCAAGAGCTTTCGGCCAGTCTACCGGCCAGGCGAGACAGCGCATGTTGTGGCAAAGCGTATTGCAGGAGTATAAAAAGACGCGACAAACTGAGGTCCCAATGCGCAGATGCCCTTATTCTACTCCGTCCGCTGGCTCGACTGATAGACGAAATCGAAAGTTTGCGCTCAGCTGACCCGCATTTGCCTGCAGTGTTATCATCGATGGATGAGATGCTTACAAGATAGAAGGCTTTCTTAGACACGCGTTATGAAAAGACTTTTTAAACCAGCGAATAAGAGACCCTGTGTCAGCGCTAATTACGCGTCGTGTGCAAGGTGGATAGGCAGCTGACTTCCGCGCTCGCCATTTGGATACATGAAGCCTGCCTTACGGCTGTATCCGGAAATTGTTATGACCGATGAACAAAAGCGTACGTATTCCCTGGCCGATATTGGCTGGCAGTCGA
>MDTD01113983.1_pt1 | contig 20306 bp, 18 predicted proteins | sample 811221 | NCBI WGS metagenome assembly MDTD01 (sample SAMN05326646, study PRJNA326480) | marine metagenome | isolation source: seawater | place: Pacific Ocean: South West | collected 2011
TGCATTGTTAGCACGTTCATCAATATAAACTGCCATCTCAAATTGTCCTTTCAAAAGGTTTTGAGGTGCATTTAGCCACATAGAAACATTTAATCCGCTGACATCAACATTACCAACGTGACCTTGTTCGATGTTCCAAGTTAAGAAAGCTTTACAGTAACCCTGAGTTGGGTCTAAAAGAAGGAGACATGGACAAATAGTATCACATGTGCAAGATTCAAAGTACGTACCACGAAGATACATCTCATGATCTGCTTTTGCGGCTTGCGCATCATCAGAACCAAACATAGATCCGATTATTGGTGTAGCTGCAGCTACTGCGCCTAATCCTTTTAAAAAACCTCTTTTAGAATCTGAAACCTGAGTTTTATCTTTTTTCATAATTCATTCCCATTTAATTAAATAGTATTCAATATTAGCATTTGCTAATAATGATTTACCCCACCTAACATTTTAGTCGTATTTAAACATAATTACAAAACTATTTATCTGATAATGAACATTGAAGTGAGAGATATTGTTAAATAACTTACTTATTTTGTTTAAATATATATCCAAGATTATTTTAATTATGATAAAGTAATAAATGTAATTACGACTAGGGGGTCAAATGAGACATTTTAAACTTCTATCTGTACTACTCTTAACAGGAATTATCACTGCTTGCGGTGGTGGAACGAGTGCTCCTTCTGAATACATGGTGAAGGTGTATCCGATTGAAAATGATTTTGATCGTTTCGAAACAATAGGTCCTGTATCATCACGTGACGAGTGTGCAGCTAAGGCTATGGAAATGAAAGCAGCAGCTTACGAATGCCAGCCTAACTAAAATTTACGTTATTTAAATTACGTAAGATTATAAACCGCTGAATTCTAGATTCAGCGGTTTTTTTATTTGAAATTATTCCTGATGTAGTCTTGTGTGTGATTGTAGAGATCCATAGAAATCAAGCCTGCTGAGTCAGATATAGTCTTATCATCCAGCTGTGTGATAGGTACAACAGGGTTAGTAGAACTTGAGCAGAAAATCTCATCTGCATCAAATAGCTCACTCTTTGAAATATCACATTCTGCATATTGAAGTTTATGTATGCCAATAAGATCGGTTAGAAATTTCCGAGTAATCCCTGGTAGAAGTTTGTTGCTTAGCAATGGAGTCTTAATGACCCCTCCTTTAACAATAAAGACATTGCTAGCAGAACCCTCTGTCAAAAATCCGTCTCTCAACAATAGTGCCTCATATGAATCGCATTTGTTTGCCTTGTTCTTGATTAGAACATTTGCAAGTAACGACGTAGATTTAATATTTGATTTTAACCAACGATAATCATCTTCACATATTGCCTTTTTACCTCTCTCAATATCGCTTCTACTAAATGGCTTATAATTTTCACCCATCACAAGTACGGTAGGTATGCAATCATCTGAGTAAACATGATTTCTTTTCTGTTGTACTCCACGTGATATATGAATATAGATATAGTGATCGCTGTAATCATTAATTTCGATGATCTTGTTAATAATCTTAATTAGATTCAGAGTGTCCAATAATGAAGGAGAAATGTTAATTTGTTCTAGGCTACTCCTTAATCTTTTCAGGTGATCTTCTATATAGAATATTTTTTTGTTGTAGATAGGTATTAGCTCATATACACCATCACCAAACAAAAAACCTCTGTCTAATATAGATAAAGATGTTGTTTCTTTCGAAGAATATTCTCCATTCAAATATACGAACTCTGAAGCAGACATTACAGATCCATTAAGAGTGAATCGACTGTCCTGCGATATAGTGATCCTTGATTGACATCCTCAAGGGCAGTCAGCTTATAAGTATGAATAATCTTATCTTTTAATTTTATGTGCATAAATCCTATCGTTTGATTTTGTTTCACAGGTGCAGTAAGTTGTCTGTCGATGATATATTTATATTTCAAATTCTTCTTTTGCCTTCTTGGTATAGTTACTTTTGCGTCTTCAGTGACACCAAATTTTATTTCTGTTTCCTCTCCTGAGAAAACGCGCGCAGTTGATATGGGAGTGTTACTTTTAAACAAAGTGTGGGTTTCGAAAAATCTAAAACCGTATTCTAACAATGTACGACTTGCTTGAATTCGTACTTCAGGTGTTGGCGCTCCCATTACAACAGCAATCAACCTTCTATTTCCTCTTTTAGCAGAACTTGCAAGGCAATAACCTGCGGCTTTAGTAAAGCCAGTTTTTATTCCATCGACATTGTCATCAATAAAAAGCAATTTATTTCTTGAATATTGCTTAATGTCGTTAAACTGAAATGACTTTGTTGAATATAGCTTGTAGAGATCAGGAAACTCCTCAATCAAGGCGCTAGATAGTAAAGAAATATCCTCGGCAGTCGTATATAAACTATCATTTGGTAATCCAGTTGCATTAGTATAATTCGTGTTTTTTAATCCAAGATTTGATGCCATTTGATTCATGTATGTTGCAAAAGTTTTTTCATCACCTGAAATATGCTCTGCAAGCGCAACGCTAGCATCATTTCCCGATACGGTTATAACTCCTTGAAGGATGTCTCGTACCTTTATTTTTTTCCCAACCTCTATGAACATTTTAGAACCACCGGTTTTCCATGCTTTTTTACTTACAAGTATCTCTTCATCTAACGAAATATTATTCTCTTTCAGCTCGGTAAATGCTACGTAGGCTGTCATCATTTTTGTGATGCTTGCTGGTGGAAGAGTTAAATCTTTGTTTGATGAGGCTAAAATCATTTTACTGTCAAAGTCCATTATCACGTATGCTTTAACATTTAAGTTTGGTGCTGGGGGAATTGGAGAGGCTTGTAGGAAAGGAACGAATAAACTACAGAGAAATATCAAAAGAAGCTGCTTAATCATTTATATATAGTAACATAACTAACGCTACTGTAATGTCATTTTTATTTCTTGCGCCAGCGTATATACTGCAAGTGCATATAACCGACTTCTGTTGTATCTGGTGATTGTGTAGAAATTTTTGTGGCCAAAACTATAAACATTAATTTCTCCTTCAAGTCTTTTTATAACTGAAAGTATCTCACCACTATCAATGGAGGATGTGGCTTTAATGTTCATTCTTACGTACTCTTGGTATTTTGTATGCGGTTTGTATGTTTTTTTTGACAATTTATCCAATGTTTTTTTATTATTTCGAATCTCGATATCAGTTAGGATTAGACCATCTCTTTTCCAGCCATTTCTCTTGAGATAATTTGCCACACTTCCAATAACATCCGAATTTGAACTCCATAAATCTGCATAACTATCACCATCAAAATCAATTGCGTAGTTTCTATAGGAGCTTGAAATAAACTGGGGTTTACCAAGTGCGCCAGCATAAGAACCTTTGATAGAAGATGGATCTAAATTATTTTCACGGCAGAGCAATAAGAAATTTTCCAGCTCTGTTCTATAAAAATTTGCCCTTCTTCCCTTGTTAGGTCCGACAGATAATGATGCGAGCGTATCGAATGTTTTAAATGAGCCTAAATTTTTACCATATCTTGTTTCAATACCTATTATTGCAACTATAATCTCTTTAGGCACTCCGAATATGTCTTCTGCTTTCTTCAAAATTTTATAGTTATCATTAGTAAATAACTTTCCCTTTTTGATGTTGTGCTCAGTCACGAACAGCCCTTTATAATTAATACACTGCTTCTCGCTGGGCTTACAGCCATTCCATGTAAGTCTTCTCTCTGGTGCTTTTTTAAAAAATTTTTTTAATTTCTTTTCTTCCTTGATATTATCAAAAAGCACTCTAAGTTCTTTACTGTCAAAATCATGTTTGTTTACCATATATTTGATGAACTCATTCACGCCTTTTGTATTGTATTGAGTACTGGCTACTGAATTAAAGGCTATTAACGTAAGAAATGGAATTAATATAATATTTCTAATCATTTTCTCATCAGCCTTTGGTGAGATTTAATTGACATAATGATTCCTAGAGCGGCGAATACTGTCAACATTGATGTTCCTCCGTAACTCATAAATGGTAGCGGTGCACCTACGATCGGTAGAATACCGATGACCATTCCAATATTCACTAGCACATACAAAAATATAGTCAGAATCAAAGTTCCAGATAAGATTCTTGAGAAATTATCAGTTGCTTTGATTGAGATACTCATACCCCTAAAAGTAGCAAGTACGTACAATGAAATTAATATCAAGACTCCCATAAAGCCAAATTCTTCTCCATATGCAGAAAAAATGAAATCTGTGTGATTTTCAGGAAGGAAATCTAATTTAGATTGAGTGCCATTCATGTATCCCTTACCAAATAAACCTCCAGAACCTAAGGCTATTTTAGATTGTACAAGGTGATAACCAGAACCTAATACGTCTTGATCAGGACTAAAAAAAGATAAAATTCTAGATTTTTGATAATCGTACATTTGTGACCACAAAAGAGGTATGGCGCCTATGACAAAAACTAGACCCAGAAAGATATGTGCTAATCGGATTCCTGAAAGAAAAATCGCAATCGCACCTGAACTGGTTATTAAAATTGCTGTCCCTAAATCTGGTTGTTTAGCAATTAATAAGGCTGGTACGATTATGATAAAAACTGCAACTACTAAGTTTTTGAACTTAGGTGGTAGCGATTTGTCAGAATAGAATGATGCTATCATCAAGGGAACAAATATTTTCATTAACTCTGATGGTTGAAATCTAACGAAGTAAAAATCTAGCCAGCGGTCAGCTGACTTACCAACGCCAAAAAATATCGTTAATATCAAAAGCAGCAAACCAATAAAGTACAAAGCAGGAGAGAATAGTCTAAAATTGTCTGGATGAATTTGAGCAAGTAAAATCATAGCAACTAAGCCAATAATAATTCTTACACTTTGTTTAAACATAAGAGTGTTGTCTCCATTTGATACACTGAAGAGTGTAGCCATACCTAAAGATACTATCATCATCACAATCATAAATAGTTTTAAATCAATTTTTAAAAGCGAAGATATACCGCTAAATTCGTTTGATGCATATCTCATTGCATTGCAACCTTAGGTTTAATATTTTCAAAATAGTAGTTAATAATATTTCTAGCAATGGGTGCAGCTACTGCTGACCCACTTCCGCCATTGTCAACTATGACTGACACCACAATTTCAGGACTCTCAAATGGTGCAAAGCTTATAAAAAGAGCATGGTCCTGTAATGATTTAGTTCCTGTCTTCCCTTTATCTAAATTATACACTTGAGCAGTTCCAGTTTTGCCAGCAAACTCTAGGTTATCAATTTTTTTTATGTGCGATGCAGTGCCAATACTCTTATCATAAACGACGCGCCACATTGCTTCATTGACAACATGTAAACTGTCAGTGTCAATCTCAATTTCATTCTTATTATCACCATAGCTAAAGTTGGATACTTCATTGTTAATCCTATCAATACTTCTTAAAAAGAAATGTGGAGTGACGGATGATCCACCACTTGCAAGAAGCGAGGTAGCATTTGCGAGCTGAAGAGGTGTTGCTAAAAAATAACCTTGTCCGATGCCAACATTCAATGTCTCACCTGGGTACCAAGCAGATTGTCTAGACTGAGATTTCCATTCTCTCGATGGTAGTAACCCTCGTTTTTCTCCATATAGGTCAACATATGTTTTTTGACCGAATCCAAATTTTTGCAATTTGTCATGAATCATGTCAATGCCTGAGATTTCTGCTAAGCGGTAAAAAAATACATCGCAAGAGGATGCAACTGCTGAGGATAAATTGACGTTCATGTGCCCATCTTTTTTCCAACACTTAAATGGTCTTTTGTAATTTTCTAGTTTGTATGCTCCAGTGCATGCAAAGACTTTAGATTTATCAATTATGCCGTCCTCAAGGGCTACGATTCCAAAAAAAGGCTTAACAGTAGAACCTGGTGGATATTGACCTACAAGAGCTCTATTGAATAGTGGCTTAGCTTTATCTTTAAGTAATTTATTATAATCTTTCGAGGAGATGCCTCTTGCAAATAAGTTAATATCGTAACCAGGGTGACTGACAAAACTTAAAATATCCCCGTTATGGGGATTCATAACTATGATAGACCCTCTCTGTCCTTCTAGTAATTCATAAGTGTAATTTTGAAGTTTAGCATCGATTGTCAAATAAACGTCGCTACCCCTAGTAGCCGATTTTTTCTCTAAGACTCTTATGATCTCGTTATTTGCATTAGTTTCTAATTTCTCAAATCCTGGCGTTCCGGATAAAAGATTTTGATAAAATCTCTCTACACCTATTTTGCCCACAGTTGTCATTCCCTCTTTAATCTCAATAGGTGAATTAAAATCGTTCTCTGATAGTTTTCCAGTATAACCAAGTACATGTGACGTAGACTTTGGGAAAATATAACGCCTATTAGATTTTACAATTAGCTCCATTTCAGGAAGAAGGTATTGGTCTACTGATAATTTAGTAAATTCTTCCATTGTAGTATTTTCTTTAAGAGTAACTTCTTTAAGTCTTGAGTTTTTAAATTCACTTTTAAGTCTATCGATATCATTTTTTGCAAATTTAAAAACTTTTTGTGAATTTAGTATGAAATTTTGTTCCGAGACTATATTCTCTTTTTTTGCAATTATATCAAATGTGTCAAAACTCTCAGCTAGAGTAATACCGTTCCTATCTAATATATTCCCTCTAATAGGTTCTATTGGCCTAACACGTATACGATTATCCTCGGCCTTTGTTGTATATAATTCATGATCATTAATCTGTATCTGGTAGATATGATCAAGATAAAATATAGAAATTACGAAAACTATACCTGAGGCAAAAAGTGCTCTTAGCTTATGTGATGCTCTATCACGAACAGGATCATTTATATCCTCCCAGCCAGTTTTTTCTTCAAACCTATGTCTTTTTCTGATAGTCTCATTGCGATGCTTACTTACCATATCTGTATTATAAGTAAGAATTTGAAAAGGAAAACAAAAAAAGGACAAACGGTGATTTAATATGAATTTTGTACCTATAATACTTGGATTTACGGGGCTTTTAGTAGCATTTCTGCTTTATGTACAAGTGAAAAAATATCCTGCTGGTGATAAAAATTTAACAGATATCTCAGACGAAATACATCTCGGCGCAATGGCTTTCATGAAGAAAGAGTATTCCATATTGTTCATGTTCTCACTAATACTGATATTTGGAATTTACATAGGATTAGGATTAAGTAGTACTGTAGCATTTGTAGTGGGCGCCTTAAGCTCATCAATAACAGGCTTTATTGGCATGTACACAGCAACTAAAGCTAATGTTAGAACTGCCACAGCGGCGCAAAACTCGGGAGTAAGCGATAGTTTATCCGTCGCATTTTTTGGTGGTTCAATAATGGGTCTTACTGTAGCTGCTATGGGATTATTAGGTTTGGGTCTACTTTACATCTTATATGGTTCAGACCCTGAAACTGCTTCAACAATTCATGGATTTGGTATGGGGGCATCGACGGTTGCTCTGTTCTCAAGAGTTGGTGGTGGTATTTTCACAAAGTCTGCTGATGTTGGTGCAGACCTTGTTGGTAAAGTAGAGAAAGATATCCCAGAAGATGATCCAAGAAACCCCGGAGTAATAGCGGACAATGTTGGTGATAATGTAGGTGATGTCGCAGGTATGGGATCCGATATATTTGAATCATACTGCGGCGCAATAATAGCAACTATAGCGATCGCATCGACTATGGTTGGATCAGATTTAATTCAATTAGGCTCCAGAGAAACCCTTATGTCTCTTCCGCTTGCCCTAGCATCGCTTGGATTGTTCTGTTCAATTATAGGTATAATTATTATAAGAATCCTTGCATCAAGGGAAGGAAGCGACGAGACGAACATTGCAAATTCTCTCAGAGGTGGGACGTTCGCCTCAGCAATATCCTTTATAGTACTAGCATACTTTGTAATAATATCACTAGGTTTAACAGCAAATGCATGGTACGCAGTTCTCTCGGGAACTATCGGAGGCATAATCATTGGGCTTGTAACAGAATATTATACAGGTGGTGCCCCCGTCAGAAAAATTGCTGAACAAGGACAAACAGGCTCAGCTACGGTGATTACCACCGGACTGTCTATTGGTCTTCAATCCGTTGTAGTTCCTGTCCTTACCTTAGTTATAATTATCTTCTTATCAAATCATTTTGCTGGACTTTACGGTGTAGGTATTGCTGCTGTGGGCATGTTAGCAACAGTTGGAATCACAATGGCAATTGATGCGTATGGTCCGATCGCTGATAATGCGGGTGGCATTGCTGAGATGGGTGCCCTGGGTGAAAGTACTAGAAAAATTACTGATAGTTTAGATGAAGTTGGAAATACAACTGCTGCAATAGGTAAAGGTTTTGCTATAGGAGCTGCTGCATTGGCTGCTTTAGCAATTATTACAGCATTTGTTCAAGAGGTAAACCATAGCAGACAAGAGCCAATTCAATTACTCTTGACTGACACAAATGTTCTAATTGGTTTATTCATTGGAGGTATGATCCCGTTTCTTGTAGGGTCTTTAACAATCACAGCTGTGGGAGACGCTGCTTACAGCATGATAAACGAAATTAGAAGACAATTTAGAGAAATACCTGGATTACTAGAAGGAACAGGTAAACCAGATAATCAAAAGTGTGTAGAGATTGCAACTGGGGCTGCTTTGAAGAAAATGGTTATGCCAGGAGCAATTGCGGTCTTCTCACCCGTACTGGTTGGATTTTTATTTGGGCCAGAAATGCTTGGAGGTCTTTTGGGCGGCGGACTTGTAAGTTGTATATTATTGGCTCTCACAATGTCAAACTCTGGTGGCGCTTGGGATAATGCTAAAAAATTTGTAGAAAAAGGTAATTTTGGTGGCAAAGGATCAGATACACACAAAGCCGCAGTTGTAGGTGACACGGTTGGTGATCCGCTTAAAGATACATCTGGACCATCAATGAATATATTGATTAATGTGATGGCTATTGTAAGTCTTGTGATTGCACCATTACTATAATTTTATTAGGGAGATAAGACATGAATATACTTTTCTTGGGAGCACCAGGTTCAGGCAAGGGGACACAATCAAAAAATATTGAAAACAAATTTAATATTCCCCAAATATCTACCGGAGATTTGCTAAGAGCTGAAACGTCGTCAGGGTCCGAAATGGGTCAAGAGCTCAAAAAGATTATGTCCTCAGGACAATTTGTTAGCGATGACATTGTTTTACAATTGGTATCAAAAAAAATTAGCTCTAGTGAATGCGAAAATGGTTTTATACTCGATGGTTTTCCAAGAAATATTTCACAAGCCTCTAGCTTAGATGAACTGTTAAAAAGTCTTAATCTGTCAATAGAATATGTTTTTCTTATTGATGTGCCAGCAGATTTGATAATCAAAAGATGTGTGGGAAGAATAACATGTAATACATGTGGAAAAATAGAGAATGAGTTTTTCTCAGATTTCAGAGAGGGCGATAAGTGCGGTGAGGGGGTCTTTGTAAAAAGAGCTGATGATAACGAGGAAACTGTATCAAATAGGTTAAAAGTCTATTCAGAACAGACTGAGCCCATAATTAATTTCTATCAAAAAAAAGGTGTCTTGCATAGAATCATTGGAGGCGAGGATGGGCCCCAAAGATTGACTGATGAAATTATTTCTATTATTAAAAACTGATAATTTTTTTGATAAAGTCAGACTAGTGCTATAATTTCCTTGATGATTCTAAATAATCATATAAAAAAATCGCTTGCAATAATTTCTCTAATAATTACACCTACAGTTCATTCTGGTGTAATGGATATTTTCAGTGGAATTCAAAAAGAGATAGGAGACACTCTTTCTGATTATGAAATTAAGCCTTATATTATTCCTCTCGAGCAAGGCCGCCTTCTTAATGATAAAAACTTTAACCGTCTAGAAATTGGCTTGTCAAGGGAGCAAGTAAAATACCTCCTAGGAAAGCCTTCATCTAGCCCTTTCAATAAGGACCATTGGAATTATTATCATTATAATAATCAAGAAAGAAAAGAAGTCAGGAGTATTACTGTAATATTCAAAAATGAGAAAGTTTCAGAAATCATTGTAAATAATAAGCTCTACAAGAAACTTGGGCAAATGGATATGGACCGAGTTGATATTTCAGAGGCTCCAATCATTCAAGCGGAAAAGAATGACAACGGGATAGTCAAAGAAAAAATTATCAGCATTTCCCTTAATGATGTTGATGCTCAAGATTTAGGATTATGCGTATTAAATAATTATGAAACTTTCGAGGACGTAAAGACGCTTGCCGTTGCAGATGAGTCTACACTTGAAATTAGAGCCGATAGACAGAGTCAAACTGACGATGAATTTCTTGCGGAAGGCAATGCAGAGGCTGAAAGACAGCAAGATATGCTAAAAGCAGATAGTATAAAATATTTCCCAAATACTAAGAACGTCACAGCATCTGGAAATGTAAAATATTTCAATGATGAAATTACGGTGCATTCGGAAACAGCACAGTACCAAGGTTTAGATAGTGATATAAAATTTTCAGATGCAGAATACTATAGTTCTAAAAAAATCGGAGCAGGAAAATCTAGGAATATCTTATTTAAAAAAAATAAAGATATTCATTTAGAAGATGCGACTTACACAGCATGTAACATAGATGATCCTGATTGGGAACTTACATCTACGTCAACTAAACTTTTTAATGAGGACGAGAGAGGACACTCATATAATATGCTACTGAAATATAAAAACATTCCAATTTTTTACTCGCCATTTATAAGCTATCCATTAACAGAAAAACGACAATCAGGAATATTGACACCATCATTTGGATCTGCAGGCGATAGTGGTACATCACTTTCTATTCCATATTATTTTAATCTATCGGAGAATTATGATGCTACTTTTGAAATTACATCTCTGAGTGATAGAGGAGTCCTATTTGATAATGAATTTAGATATTTGGGAAGTAATAATTCCTCAAGTTTATTAAATTTCACATATCTTGAAAATGATGATGAGTTTGAGGGAGATCGTTATCTTTACAAAATTAACGATCAAAGAGTACTGTATAATACTCTCACTTCAGGTAGCCGAGACATTATTGGATCAATCCTCAGTAGCGAAATATCCTACAGCCGCATCTCTGATCTTGACTATTTTGACGATTTTGGGAACTCACTGAGCACATCTAGTCAATCAAGTGTCAAGAGAGAAATTAGACTTTTTGGTGAGAAGCATACCGAAAATAATATTATGAACTACGAGTTGTCAACATCAACATACCAGCCATCCCAAACCGGAATTTCAGAGCAATACCAATCAGTTCCCTCATTAAAAGTAGGCTACAGGAATAAAAGTAGCTCTCCTTTTGGTTACAACATAAAGGCAAGTATTGATAAGTTTGAGCATAAAGATACTTCGATAGTCGAAGGCACAAGATACTTACTTTATCCGAGCGTGCAAATGTCATTTATCTCAGATGGTTGGGAGTTAACTCCTAAGTTTGGGATACGATACGTTGATTATAGTTTAGATAATAATACAAGTACCTCAGAATCAAAAACCACCGCCGTAGCCAGTGTTCGAGGTAAACTATACTTTGATAAGTATATTGGTGATAAGCTCTATACCTTAGAGCCCGAAGCCTATTTATTATACATTCCCGTGGGCAATCAAGATAATAATCCTATTTTTGATACTGGGCTTAAGGAATTCAAATATTCTTTACTATCGGAAAATAAATTTTACGGAGAAGATAGAATAAATGATGCAAAACAAGTTTCACTAGCTTTAACGCATAGAATTATAGATGAAAATTCAGGTGATGAATTATTTACTGGTACGATTGGTCAAATAATATACTTTGACGATCGAGATGTTCATCTAACAAGTAATACAAAATCTCATTCTGATGCCTCAAACATCATCGGTTTAATGAGTGCTAAGTTAAGCGAAAAAACTCAGCTATCTATAGGATCGGTCTTCAATCCACACAAAGGCCATGGAATGCGGAATAATATTAGATACAGATTCAATGATAGTACCAATTCAAGGAATAAGTTATTTAATGCAGATTATAGATTTTTTAGAGGTAATGGTGAGGAAATTGATTTATCTGGGGTATATTCATTCAATAATCAATTTTCTTTGGTGGGTAAATATAATTATTCCTTCTCCAATAGCAGAAGAGATGTTGAGGATTTAATCGATACCATGATTGGGATAGAGTATGATAGTTGCTGCTACTCTCTTAAGATTGTTGCAAGAGATTACTGGACGGGTGTAAAAAAGGATAATGCACTATTTTTTGAGTTCTTGCCAAAAGGTCTAACAACAACAAACAATAAGACTGCGTCGTTACTTAGAAGGGGTATTGCTGGATATAAAGATAGGACAGATTATGAATAAATTGAAATTTGCAGTTGTAATATCAGTAATGATGTTTATAGATACAAGTCAGTCTCTGGAGGATAGTGTCGTAGTTATTGTAAACGACAGGGTGGTTTTGCAATCACAGCTGAATGAGAAAATGAGAGAAATAAAGACTGAAAATCTTAGCAGGATTCAAATGGCTAAACTAAAAAATGATATCCTAGACCAGCTAATTGAGGAAACTCTTTTGGACCAGGCAAGTTCTAGGATGGGAATAAGGGTATCTGACATAGATCTCCAAAATCGACTCAAGGCAATTGCAAGTAGCCAAGGGCTTACTGTGCTTCAGCTGAAGGATGTAGTAGAAAATCAAAACTTAAGTTATATAAAATATCTCGATAAATTAAGAAGGAATATTCAAAGGCAAGAGTTATTTAGAACACAGTTCACTAATAGAGCATACGTATCAGAAGAGGAAGTAATAAGTTTCCTAAAGAATAACAAGATGCCCGAAATAGATGGAAGGATAAAAATAAAAGAACATATTATTCTCAATAAGACTGATGAATTAAACTTGAGTCAAGCTAAAATAATTCTCGAAGGCCTCAAAGATTCGGACATAGAAGAGCAGAAAAAAAAATATCCAGCGTATAGAATACAAACAACTTTACTGGAGGATACTCAGATACATAAACTTCCAGATATTTATCAAAACAATCTTCAGATGCTTGATGAGAGTAGATTTAGTCGAGTGTTTAAGACTGGCACAGGTTACACGATGCTAGAGGTTATTGATAGCAACATCCTAGTTGATGAGTATAAAGTCAGTCATATACTATTGACAACTAATCCGATGGAGGGCTCAAAACAAATAAAAGAGAAATTATTTCAAGTTAAAAAGAGTGTTATCAGTGGAGAAGAATTTTCAAAATATGCTGGAGAACTCTCACAGGATAAAGTTTCTGCTTTAAAGGGTGGTTCGCTTGGTTGGATTACAAAAGAATCAGTTGTAAATGATTTTAGAAAAGTTATGGTAAATACACCTGTGAAAGGTGTTAGTGAGCCATTCAAAACGAGGTTTGGCTGGCATATTCTTTACTTAGAAAACAAAAGAACGAAAAATGTTACTAGTACAATTAAAAGAAATCAAGCAATAGCAATATTAAAAGATAGAAAAGTTGCTGTAGCGAAAAAGGAGTGGCTTGCCAAACTTAAAGAACAGGCATACATAGAGTATGTTAGATGAGTAAGAGGATAGCCATAACCTTAGGTGATCCAGGAGGTATAGGTCCTGATATATGCGTGATGATGGCTCAATCTCATATCAATCGTAATCATATTGTTATAACTGACCCAAAGCTTCTTTTAGATAGCTCCAAAAAGCTCAAAATAAAGATATCGATTAATATACTAAATAAATTGGTATCCAAGACCGTAAGTGGATCAGGTGTAATAAATGTATATCCGGTTAGGCTGAATACTAAAAATAAACCAGGATACATGAATCCAATTAACGCCTCGTTTGTCATAGAAACAATAAAGACTGCTGCGAAGGGCTGCCAAGACGGATGTTTTGATGCTATGGTTACAGGACCAATATCCAAATCAGTTCTAAATAAGGGGGGTTTCAAAATCTCTGGTCATACTGAATTTTTGGCAAAGCTTTGTAAATCTAAATCGATTATGATGTTGATGAACGATAGGCTCAAAGTCACGCTTCAGACAATACATATTCCATTAAGTAAAGTTACAAAACAAATAAGCAAAAGCGCAATTATAGAAAAAATAAAAATTATAAATAGTGACTTGCAAAGTAAGTTTGGACTTAAAAAACCACGTATCCTAATATGCGGGCTTAATCCGCACGCTGGTGAAGAAGGCCTGCTCGGTAAAGAAGAAATAGAAATCATCAAGCCTGCCGTTGATTCACTTAGAAAAACAGGTATCAGTATTGACGGACCAGTGCCAGCAGACACTGCATTTATAAAGAAATTTATAAACGAGTATGATGTAGTTCACACGATGTATCATGACCAAGGCTTACCTGTAATAAAATATGATGATTTTAGTAAAACTACGAATGTAACCCTTGGGCTACCAATTATCAGAGTCTCTGTAGACCATGGAACTGCAACAGATCTTGTAGGGACTGGAGATGTTGATATATCGAGTTTTACTCAAGCATTAAAAGTTGCAAGAGATATTTCTAAAAGTGCGACATAAGAAAAAACTCGGCCAACATTTTCTTATAGATCAGAACGTCATTGATAAACTAATTAAACATATTAATCCATCTGAAGGTGATCAAATAATTGAAATAGGCCCTGGCGATGGTGCGATGACAAAATCTATCATAGATAAAGTATCAAAAATTATAATGATAGAAAAAGATTCAGATCTAGTTAACAATCTCTCTGATATATTAGCTAACTATCCAGATAGCAAACTAATTAATGATGACATTCTAAAATATGACCTCAATCAATTACAGAATCCGATGAGATTTATAGGAAATCTTCCTTACAATATATCTACAGAAATTATATTTAAAATGTGCGATTGTGAAAATGTTATAGACATGCATTTTATGCTACAGAAAGAAGTTGTGGATAGATTAGTTTCACAACCGAATTCAAAAGTTTATGGGAGACTGAGTGTAATGGCTCAAGCATATTTTAATATACATAAACTATTTGATATTAGTAAATATGTTTTTTCTCCAAAACCAAAAGTCAAATCTTCATTCGTGCGCTTAGAACCTAAAAAAAATGTATTTGATGGTAAACATCATGAGGCTATTTTTTATGATATTGTCAAATCAGCTTTTGAGACAAGACGTAAGATGATAAAAACTTCTCTAAGTTCGTACCTTAAGAGCAATGATTTTCTAGCCTTAAAAATAAGAGATAAATTAAGAGCAGAAAATCTAACTGTTAATAACTTTTTACAAATAAGTGAATATGTTCAAAAAATATAGCTTATATTTACTATTAGGTAATATGTTATATCACTACTCGTATTTTTTTAATTGGTACCTTGGTGATACACAAATGCAAATTGAAAATGCTTTTGTACTAGGGCTTGTAGCATTCATCTCGGGACTGGCTTTTATAATGTTTGTTCATGTATCATATTTCCCTAAAAAATTGGTGAACTCAGCAGAAATACCAACTTTTCCACCGTTGATTATGCTTTTTTCTCTTAATTTAGGTTTTCTGATAGGAATTAGTAACCTTTATGTCTTTCAACTTTATAAGCTTCCAAGTATTTTTGATGTTTTCAGATCTTATGAATTTGGCATTCTTATTTTAATTATATCATTTGGCTTAATTCATATGTCAGTAGGACTTTTTAAAAGATATAGTGAAGATCCAAATCCAACAACTGAGTCTAACAAACTTATCACAGGGGGTATTTACAAATATACTCGAAACCCCATGTATCTCGCTCTTGTAATCTTTCAGGTGGGTGTAGGTATGTCGCTTAGCTTCATTCATATAAGTCTTACGGCTCCATTAACTATGATAGTTTTACATTATTCTGTGATTAGAAAAGAAGAAGCTTATCTAAAGATTAAATTCGATAATGCGTACGAAAACTATAAGACAAAATCAAGAAGATGGATTTGATTGTATTTGTTTTTGATTTAGAGAATGGATGAGTTTACCATTGACAATACTTATATTATAACTTCCACCTTTAATTATATCATCAGAGATAATCAATTTAGATAACTCATTCTCAATCTGAGTTTGAATTTTTCTTTTGATTGGTCTTGCTCCATAAATATTATTTTCATCTTTCATCGATAAGTGCCTAATAACAGAAGTATCAAAAATAGTCTCAATTGCCATATCTTGATAAATTCGCTGAGATAGCCGAGATAACTGATTAATTGTTATAGTTTTAAGATTCTCTGAACTGAGTTTATTAAATGCAATAATATCATCAATTCTATTTATAAATTCAGGTCTGAAACTACTCTGTATAACGTCTTTAATTTTATTTTTTAGATTGATGTTTGATTCGCTAAAATATTCAGCACCAAGATTTGAAGTCATGACAATAATCGTATTTTTAAAATCAATGACCCTACCTTGACCATCAGTCAATCTGCCATCATCAAATAATTGAAGAAGAATGTTCAGAACCTCTGGATGAGCTTTTTCTATTTCATCAAGTAACACTACAGAATATGGTTTTCTCCTAACTATCTCAGTAAGTGTGCCACCTTGTTCATAACCTACATAACCAGGAGGTGCGCCGATAAATCTCGAAACATTGTGTTTTTCTGAAAACTCAGACATATCAAGTCTGACTAATGCATCAACACTATCAAATAGTTGTTTTGATAATTCTTTCGTTAGTTCTGTTTTACCAACGCCAGTGGGCCCTAGAAATAAAAATACACCGTTAGGCTTATTTGGATCTGAAATACCTGCCCTAGCCCTTCTAATTGCATTGCTTACGGCGATAGCCGCCTTCTCTTGTCCTACAACTGAATCCGATAGCCTCTTTTCTAAATTTAAAAGTTTATCTTTTTCAGATAGCATCATTGATGTGACTGGGATGCCGGTCCATTTAGAGACGACATTTGCTACTATCTCTTCAGTTACCCTGTTTCGAAGCAGTGTTAAATCCTTATGATTAATATTTTCTGAACTCTTTATTTGGTTCTCAATTTTTGGGATAACGCCATGTCTCAACTCAGCCATCTTCATTAAATCTCCGTTCCTCTTAGCACCCTCAAGTTCTAACCTTGATTCTTCAAGTTGAGATTTTAGAGCTTTTGACTTATTCAAAATTTCTTTCTCACTTTGCCAAACTTTTTCCAGTTTATTATATTTTTCCTCTAAATCATTTAGCTTAGATGTAATCTCATCTATAACCTGCCCTTCATTATCCTGACTTTTGCTCAATGCTTCTTTTTCTATTTTGAGTGTAATAATTTTTCTATCGAGTTCGTCTAAATCCTCAGGTTTCGAGTCAATCTCCATTCTAATTAAGCTGGCAGATTCATCTATCAAATCTATTGCTTTGTCTGGAAGATTGCGATCTGTAATATATTTTGTAGACAACCTGGTCGCTGCAATGATTGAAGAGTCAGATATAGATACGCCATGATGTATCTCATATTTCTCTTTTAGGCCGCGCAAGATGGCTATTGTTTCATTTTGTGAGGGCTGTTCAATTAAGACTTTTTGAAATCTTCTCTCAAGAGCGGGGTCTTTTTCAATATTCTCTCTGAATTCATCTAATGTAGTAGCACCGATACAATGAAGTTCGCCGCGTGCTAAAGCCGGCTTTAACATATTTCCAGCATCCATTGATCCCTCTGCCTTACCTGCACCTACCATAGTATGTATTTCATCAATAAATAGAATATATTTACCGCCATTCTTTTCGACTTCTTTTATAATCATTTTTAATCTTTCTTCAAAGTCGCCTCTAAATTTTGATCCTGCTAAAAGAGCAGCAAGGTCTAATTGCATAATTGATTTACCTTTCAAACCTGATGGGACTTCATTGTTTATTATTCTTTGAGCCAAGCCTTCAATAATGGCGGTTTTACCCACTCCAGGTTCTCCTATCAATACGGGGTTATTTTTTGTACGTCTTTGAAGAACTTGTATGGTTCTCCTAATTTCTGTATCACGACCAATAACAGGGTCAAGCTTACCCTCTTCTGCTAACTTTGTGATATCTATTAAATACTCAGATAATACGTTCTGCATATCCTCAGATGAAGCCTGTGAAATTTTACCGTTATCACGAGTCAATTCTAGATTCTCTTTTAATAATCCAACATTAAAATCGCCACCGCGATCTATTCTGCTAAAGCGCTCACTTGAAATAATTTGTAGAGCAAGTATATCTGTGGCTAGGTAACTATCACCAAGCCTTAGAGACTCACTCTCTGAGTGCTTTAAAACATCGTATAAGTCAGATGTGATTTCTGTTTTTTCGCTGATACTAGTTACGACAGGTAATGAATCAACTTCTTTATTACATAGCAATCTTAATTTATTCAAATCAAATTTTGATGACTCTAATAACTTTTTCCCAAGACATTGTGTATCTAGAATAGTTGACAGAATATGAAAACTATCAATGCGTTGATGCTTGCAATCTTTAGCTTTTTGATCTGATAACGAAAATATTTCCCTTACCTTATCAGTGAACTTAATGTTGTTAATATCCATACCTGAAATGTAAGGATGATTATTAAAAAAACAAGTCTAGATAATATCAGTGGTTATGGTGGCTATGGTCATTACTTCCATCAGCTTTAGATTCTCTGAAGTCGACTACATTAAACTTGAGCATAAATCTTCTTTCAAGACTGTCTTGTGCGATCATCAGTATCTGTTCGCCCGCTTTGATGTCTCTTCTTGGCCCAATTAACATGAGATGGGTTCCGCCTGGTTTTAATTCAATGCTTGTATTTGCCGGTACAAGAATCTTTTTTGCCTGCTTCATTTTTGCTGTTCCAGATTTATATTCCATAACATGCATTTCAACGCTATCATAAACTGGACTTGTAAAACTATGAAATTCTACATCCTTATCAGATGTGTTTGTGAATTTGACATAGCCTGCATTGACAGATGCGCTAGGTGGCGCTAATGGAATTGTTGCACCAATTATATCTATCTCGCCTTGAGTGTCACGAGTTGGATCAATGCCGCTCATGAAAGCGTGTGACGATAAAGTAAACGCAAGAGTAAAAACTGATATAAGAAATTTCATCGAATTAATTATTACATATTAAAAAGAGTAAATCACTTGAATTTTGATTTATATGAAATATATTTCTAATGTATGAATGAAGATCTGTTAGATGTTTTAGTTTGTCCTAAATCAGGTGGAAAACTTGAATATGACAAAATTAAAAACGAATTATTATGTAAAGAGTCCGGGCTGGCATACCCCATAAAAGACGGTGTACCTATCATGCTTATTGAGAGTGCTAGAGTAATTAAATAGGAGACGATATGGCAAATGGAAAAATAAATACCAAAGCAAAAAACATGAAGATTGAGTGTACAGATATCAAAAAAAATGAACTTTATGATTTTTTAGACAAAATATTAATATTATACTTTTATCCAAAAGATCTCACTCCAGGTTGTACAACAGAAAGTATTGAATTCAATGACAACCTTACTAAAATTAAAAAATTGAAAGCAAATGTAGTCGGTGTTTCGAGAGATAAAATAAGTTTGCATGAAAAGTTCATAGAAAAACATGGGTTTAAATTCCCATTAATATCAGATCCTGAAGAGAAACTTTGCAAGAGTTTTGATGTAATTAAAGAGAAAAGCTTGTATGGAAGAAAATATATGGGTGTTGATAGATCTACATTCATTATAGATAAAGATGGAAAGGTTTTACATGCTTGGAGAAATGTTAAAGTCAAGGGTCATGTTGATGAAGTATTGGATACTTTGAAGGAGCTTCAATAATGAAACTCGTAGCTTTCTTACTCTTCATAATGGTTATTCTCACTTTGGTTAATGGTCTCATTTTCATGAGAAAACTAATTAAACTTCAGAATGAGAACAATGAGTTATTGAAGAAACTAATAGACAAAGAAGGCTCACCGGACAAGAAAGATAACGGTCCGATGCCTCATACAGAACTAGAAAAGTATAAAACTCAATTCATGCAGAATCCATATCAGCCACCAAAATGAATGAAAAATCTATATTCACGAAGATTATTGAAAGAGAGATACCTGCAAATATCATATTTGAAGATGATAAATCAATTATTATTGAAGATATAAGTCCTCAAGCTCCGGTTCATTACTTGGCTATACCTAAAAAAGAAATTAAGGGCATATCTGACTTATCTGAGTCTGATATAGGTATAGTGGATCATCTTATGATTGTTATCAAAAATGAGATGTCTAACCAAGGAATCAATGACTACAGACTTGTTATTAA
>MDTD01138070.1_pt1 | contig 20301 bp, 10 predicted proteins | sample 811221 | NCBI WGS metagenome assembly MDTD01 (sample SAMN05326646, study PRJNA326480) | marine metagenome | isolation source: seawater | place: Pacific Ocean: South West | collected 2011
GCCGGAGATTCGGTCGCGTTGGGTATCACGCCGATCTATGCCAAAGGTATTGAGCGTAACAGCAACTGGTTTGCCCAGACCGCTTACCAGCTTAACTCGCCATTGCTCGAATCGGTGACCAGTGGCGATACGATCACCGCGGAGCTTGCGATCAACAATCAACGTGATGCCTCCATTCGTGGCCAGGTTCAGGTTGAGTTGCCCACCGGTTGGAAAACCCCTGAAAAACAAGTCGTTTTTGCATGTGATCCGGGCAAGCAGTCTGTCGTGAAATTGCCCATCACCATTGCTGCCGATCAGGCCAACGGTGAATCGGTGGTGAAGTTGCATGTCACTGAAGGTGGCAAAGCCATCAAGACCGTGCCGCTGCGTGTCCGCGTGCAAAAACGGTTGTCAATCGTCGCCAGTTCACTGGTCGGCGAACCGGGTAAGAGCACGACAAATGTGCAATTGGTCAACGCCTCTGCATCACAATCCGTTGGTGGCAAGCTTCACGTCAAACTCCCCGGCAGTTGGCAGACCCCGCAGCCGGTGATTGCGATTGATGCCATCGCGCCGCGTCAGACATTGGAGTTGGATGTGCCGGTGACATGGTCGCCGAGTTGGAAGCCTAATGAGTCAGCATCACTGTCATTTGTTGCTACCAATGGCGAAACCGTTGATACGAATATCAACCCCGGGCAGATGACGTTACACAAGGCCTCAAGCATCAGCATTGATGGTCAACTGTCGGATTGGGATGCAGCCCATCAGTTACCCGAGTGGGTCCTGGGCACGACCGCGCATCATGGCAATGCCCAGCTTTACATGGCATGGACTGAGGAGGGCTTGCTGCTTGCAGGACAAGTTGAAGACTCGATTCTGCGCAACTCCGATCCCAAGTCGTTCTGGCATTGTGATGTGCTTGAGTTGTTTGTCGACACCAACGCCAACCATACCAAACGGAAGTTCGTCAAGGGCGATCACCAGTTCTGGTTTGTACCCAGGCCTGCGGAAAATCGCATGTATGTCGGGCAATGGAAACGCGGCGAGGAGTTGGACAAGACACAGTATGACATGCCCGGCATCCAGTCGGCTTGTCGCAAATCCGGCAACGGTTATGTCTTTGAATTGTTAATTCCCAAGGACAAACTCATTGGCTTTACCGCCCGTTCACAACGCAAGATCGGCTTGAATCTGAATCTCTCGGTGCACGGTGAACTGGGCCCGCGCGAAGTCTATTGGCCGCAGTCCAAGAAACGCAGCGATGTCTCCAACCCGCAAGGTTGGGGCACGGTGATTTTGGAGTAAAGCAAAAGCCGTGACACTCCTGGCAACATATTCAAATTTCGCTGTCAGTGCTTATTTTGAGATGACTTACGTCCGTCATTCCCGCGCAGGCGGGAATCCAGTGGCATACAGTTGACGCTTGCAGGCCTCACTGGACTCCCGCCTGCGCGGGAGTGACGATGCTGTCATTGCATTGTGGCTGCACACACAAAAAACAATAACAAGAGAGTGCTAATAGCAAAGATTGAATAGGTTGACTCCTGTGGCACGGGTCGAAATTTCATCATGCATCAAGACAACCCGCGACTCCGGAGAGTCGCGGCTTTGGGGTGACATCACTTACCGATGCGAACCGTGGTGAGCATGTAGGGACGGTAATCCACGCAGAGTTCTTCGCTGGGCTTACCCGTCGGTTCACCACGCAGGTCGGTCATGACCGCTTTGTAACCATCCACGAGTTTGAGTTGCATCTGCCCACGTTGGCCGAGGGTTTCGTTCAGTCGTAGCAGCATCGAGCCGTCTTCCATGGGTTTGATCCATGTGGGGATGAGGCTCTGGCCACCTTCCATGTCGATGATGGGGCTGGTGACAGGTTTGCCGGTGTAGGTCACGGTTTCACGGAAGCGTGTTTCAGCGAGTACCGCAGGATTCATCTCACGCGGTGCATCGGCAGTGAAATGTCCGATGGCAAGGTTCACGTGATGCATCCCGATATCCGAAACCTCCATGGACTTGTTGGCACCAAAGCTGGTGGTGTCGGCATCGCCGCGAGTCGGGGTGACCTTGGGGCTGCGGACCAGCGAGACATGCATCATGCCCGACAGACAGCCAAAGCCGTAACGCGATTCGGTCATCACCATCAAACCATCACGCTGTGAGTCATCGCTGACAACCGCCCAACGCGAGCCGGGGACTTCGAACATCGACTCGGTGGCAATCGGACCAGGATGCTGCGGGCGAAGTGTCGCGCCAAACGGTGCACCGTAAATCGCATCCTTGCCCTGATAGTCCGTGGGGAAGGCGAGCTTGACGAGAATCTGCGGGTCCTGCAGGTCAATGTCAGTCTCGATGTCGAGGATCGGGCTATCACCCCTGAGCACGTATCGCACGGTGATGGTCGAAGCTTTTGCAAACTTGCGGGTGAAGCTGATCGACGCGGTGGTATTGCCATCCCCATCGACCTTGACGGTTGCGTCATCTGTCAGATGCGTGCCGGTGCTGAAGGTATGACGTTCCAATTCCCATGCATCATAAATATTGGGCACATCGTTGATACTCCAGACTTCACCCAGCGGGCGATTGATCGCAATGGCTTTGCCGTCCATGATCAGTTCGGTGATCTCGCCGCGACTGTTGAAGGTCGCAGAGACGCGTTCGCTTTGGAGTTTGGTTTCGGAGGCAAAGACTTTTTCGGTGATCCGTGCTGCGTCAGCAAGCTTGACACCTGAGAGTGCAGGAAGCTTGATTAACTCATCGTTGACCGTTGCAACCGTCGAAATCGGCAGGGGGTTGAAGATACACTTTTCACCATCAGCTTCGAGTGTCCTGCTGGTGTCACATAACGCCTTGTCTGCAATCTCACGCAGTTCGGGAATGGTTTCCTCGTAGACACGTTGGATGGACGAGCCGGGGATGTAGTCGTGGAACTGTGCGAAGATCAATCGCTTCCACGGGTCAATGTCGATAGCACCTTCACCGAGCAAAGCATGGGCTGCTTCGAGTGTTTGCAGGCTGCGTTCAGCGCGACGGAACTGATGTTTGAGATGGCTTTGCGATGTTTGCACACCACGGTGAAACTCCAGGTAAATCTCGCCGCGCCAGGTCGGCAGTTCATCGCGGACTTCTGCCATGCGATCAAAGAATTGGTCGATGCGACCCCATTGCATTTGCGGGTAACCGGCAAGGTCTGCCATGCGCCGTGCACGTTCGAGCATTTCCGCGCTGGTACCGCCACCGCCATCACCATAACCGGTGGGCATGAGCGCTTCATTGTGAACACCGGCCTGTCGGTGTTGGTTGGCATAGAAGCGTGTTTCTTCGGGAAGTGCTGCCATGTTGTAGTGTCGCCATGAAACATGGGTGAGGACTTCCGTGCCGTCGTGTCCTAACCATTTGAAGCTGGAGAACGGGAACTTGGTGCCTGATGACCAGTGTTGTTTGGTGGTGTAGAAATACTTGACGCCGAACCCTGCCATGAGTTGGGGGATGCACGCCGAGTAACCAAAGACATCGGGAATCCAGAGGACGGAGGTGTCGATGCCGAAGCGCTGCATGAGATTATCCTGGCCGACTTCAAAGGCGCGAAGCAGGTTTTCACCACAGGCCAGTTGCGTGTCGGATTCGACATAGGTCGCGCCCGCGTGTTCGAACTTACCTGCTTTAACTTTCTCGGTAATGGCTTCCATGAGCTTGGGCGTGCGCTTGTCCAATGCGTCATAGCTTGCAGGTTGGGAGTAACCAAAGAAGAACTCGGGATAGCGATCCATCAGGTTCAACGCATTGGCAAAGCTGTGTGTTGCCTTGAACTCACCCGCGTTCTCCGGCCAAAGCCAGACCAGGTCGATGTGTGCATGACCGGTGAGAATGAGTTTGACCGTGTCATCGCCCTTGCCACGCAGTTCGGTCATCAGGTAGTTGACGATGCTTGCTGCCTGTTCGAGATGGCCGCGTTCAAATGCTTCGCAGGCTTTGTCGAGTTGGACGATGATTTTCTTGGCCAACGGTTCGGCTTCATCAAAGGGTTTGCGAAATCCGCCACGCCCCAGGGGGGTGTCGGCAGGCGTGTCACGTTCAATGAGCATCACCGCCAGGTCGAGCAGGACTTTGAGGTCGTGGGACATGTTCCATGCCGTGTTATTGCGGGTTGCCAGGAAGGCGCCTTCGAATCGCGAGCCTTGCGCGGTGATGCCTTGTGATTCGCCGGCGACCCAGACACCGGTGCGGGCGCAGATGGATTCGATTGTCAGCTTGGTGAGACCTGCTGGGAGGGGTTGATACTTGTGCCCTGGATCAAAGCCAAAGAGCGGCATTTGGTCATCATATGCGGTGGCTTCGCCCTGGTCGGCCCAGAACAGGTACTTGCCCTGCGTGTCCACACCCGAGAGATCCAGTTGCCAAAAGCATTGCTCAAACATCTTGCCCCAGTGATGCGGGGTGTTGGTGATCGGTGTGTAATCAAGGTCCGCAGCCTGGGCGATCGTGAGATGTTCGTGCATCGCTGGGCTCTGCGTGACCGGCAGCGTTTGGGAGTCAATCTGCCAGATCAACGCGTTAAGGTCCTCCTGAACACGACCAATACGGGGAGCAAGAAATTGGAGATAGGGCGTACGATCAAGCATGTGAATGGATCCGTTTGAAGGCAAATGGGCGTACAAAACCTCCCATGATACCCAAAAGAGCAACATGTCGCGTCATCCCCTGATTCTGTGATACAGGCTGGTTGGATAACAAGGTTCAAAGCTGTTTTGACAACTTGCAGAATCTTTTTGCAAACAATTGCTAAAAACGACAGTTGAGTCTTTAGGGTGTGTCAGCTGTATTGGGATTTAAGTGCTTGTTTAATAGGTATTAGAAATTATTTTCACAAAGTGCTTGAACTGTGATTTTTCGTGTCTAAGATTTAGCATACGTTTGCATTTTCTCGTGTGGGTATTCGTTATGGCAACATTATCAGATGTCGCTCGGCATGCGGGGGTCTCCGAATCGTCGGTCTCCCGTATTCTCAATGGTCAACGCAAAGCCAACCGGCCATCCAGTCGGAAGCAGGTGCAGCGCGTGTTGGCGATTGCCCAGGAGTTGGGGTATCAGCCCAACCTTGCAGCTCGTGCCATGCGCAGTGGTCGGACGCATCAGATTGGTGTGCTGTTCCCTGAACTGTCCAACCCTGCTTCGGGGCAGACCGTCGAAGCCATTGAACGGGCGTTGCTCAAATCGGGCAATCGCATGGTCATTGGCTTGTCAGAACGCAGCATTGATCGGGCTCGTGAATATCTGCAGGGCTTTGGTTCGGGTATGGTCGATGGGCTGATCAACCTTGATCCGGTCATCAGTCAGGAGTGGTTGGAGAATCATTGCGGGAGTATCCCAGTGGTGACCTACAACCGCCTGGATGGCCAGTCACCTGCGGTGATGGATCATGCAGCAGGGATGCGGATGGCTTATGAGCATCTGGTGGCATTGGGACATCGCCAGATTGGTTTGTTATCCGGTCCACGCAGTGATCTGGGGGCCATGTCGCGTATCAACGGCTTTTTGTCATGCGCCTTGAGCATGCCGCATACCACGCCTATCGAGCCTGTGATTGATGGCGATTGGGAGATGGATTCCGGTGAAGCTGCGGCCAGCGAAGTGGTGGCCAAAGGGTTTACCGGCATGGTGTGTTCCAACGACTTGATGGCCATCGGTTTGATGCGTGGTCTGCGTCAACTCGGTAAACGTGTCCCCGAGGATTGCTCGATTGTCGGTTTTGACAACACGTTGTTATCCAAAGCCGGTGACCCACCCATGACAACGCTGTCACAGGCATTGGATGAAATTGCTCATCGGACGGTTGAAACCTTGATGGCCAAGATCGAAGGCAAAGATGAATTGCCCGTCGAGGCTTTCCCGCCACGCTTGATTGTCCGTCAGTCGACCATGGCGGTTCATGCGACACCCTAAGCATTCGGAATCTCTCCTTGCACTCAGGAAAGGGACGAAACGTGAATTTTCACATGTTCGCAAAATCAGACTCGTACGCTTCACGGCATCAGTCAACCGCATTTACGCTGATTGAATTGCTGGTGGTCATCAGCATTATCTCACTGCTCATTGCCATCCTGCTCCCGGCATTGGGGGCAGCACGCAAAGCTGCACGACTCACGGCATGTGCCAGTCAGGTCAGGCAAATCGGCATGGCGCTGCACATGTATGCTCAGGACAATAAACGTCATTTGCCGGTGGTCGAACATGGTGGCGGGCAACCTTGGGCGAACATGAATATCTGGGTTGATTGGGCATCGAACTATAACGGTTATCGAAGTTTTGGGATCCTGTATGATCAGGATTACCTGGGCAGTTGGAATGCGCTGTACTGTCCGTCGCAGGTCGAATCGCGCTATATGGCATCGGATTATGTCAACTTCCCACAACGCAACAATGGGGCAAGTGCTTCTCGTTGCAGTTACAACATGATGGAATACTGGACATCAGAAAATGGCTGGCATATCCCATTGCTCGATGAGTACGACAAGCTGCCGGTCTTCTGGGATATTTTCTCGGCAACTGAAATGAACGGTAACCTGGCGCACTATGACAAGTGGAACGTCTTTTACAGTGATGGCCATGTCAAGGTCTTTGGGTCAGATATGTATACCCACACGGGTTTTGCCGGCGATATCAAGAACCGCAGTTTTCGTGATGTTATTCTCGCAAGTGACAGTGATTCACATCCAGTTGCTACGCGCATGGCTCGCCGCATGGAACTCAATTATTAACACCAACTGTCACTTTTAAATTCATTCATCTTTTGACAATATCTCGGGAGTGTTTTGCCATGGCCTTACGCCACAAAGCGATCGTTACCGTTTTAATGTTGTTCCTTGCATCCACACTCAACGCGCAGGTCCAGGTACAACCGGATCAAATCAAGAGCAAGGGAAATACGTTTTTTTACGACTACGCACTTGCTGCATCGGACATGATCGAAGGCAGGAAGTTTCCCGCCGATGCCAAGCTGGTCGAAAACGCGGCATGCCATAAAGACCGTGGTACTGTCTTTATCTCTGCTGATAGCGGCGCCAGTGAAGCGACCATCATCTATGAGTTCGACTTCACGCAGACTCAATACCGCCCGACTTCCGTGGACTGGCAGTACGCGTTGAATCTGTTTGGTAAACCCGGCCCCAAGCGTGCAAATGTGATTGCAACCGTCGCATGGAGCATTGATGGCAAGGTCTACAACACCATCACCCAGCAAAGTAATGATCCTGAATTCGTCCTGCCACGCGGGATCACCAATGTTCCAAATGGTAAAACCATCAAGTTCGAATACACCCCCGACAAGGTCTATTACCGCGTCCAGTTCAAGACGGATCAACCGGATGAAAAGTTCCAAGGCGCACAGGCACAATGGAATCGATCCGGTACCAACGCGAAATTGTTTCACGCACGTTTCCACCTGACGCCATTGGATGATTCGGTCGTCAAGGACCATGCCAGCCTGCAGGTGACCTATCCTCAAAAGGTCGCACACATCTCCGGCACGCAGGTCTATCCTGAGTACATTTTCAATATGGACTCAGCCAAGCATTGGAAGTTCCTCGGCGCAACCCATGGCACCAAAGGCGGCGTCGAACTCGTCGATTCACCCAATCGCCCCGGTGAAAAAGCACTGCTCTTTTCCGTCAAAATCAACAAGAACAAAAGCACGCCCGCATGGATGTATTGGCAGACGGTTCTCAAGCCCGAACTCTCCATCGTCGGAACCTACGAAACCGAATTTGATCTTTATCCTGTCACCAAAATGCCCTTCCGTATCATGACCATGTATGGCAATCATCACGGCTTTGGCATCATTCCCGCAACGTGGTCACCACTGGGCAATCACGAGCCGGGCAAGTGGCACAAGATCAAAATCAATGTCGGCATCCAACGCCGTGATATTGATGTCATCCGTTTCACCTTCCCCACTCGACCCGCGGAAGTCACCGATGGTGTTGAAGTCAAATTCATCATCGACAACATCCGCATGACCAAAGTCGCGGACCCCATTGCGGTCCGCACCATCGACAAGATGGCAGTCCATTCGGGCATCGAAGCAGGCTTCATGCAAATGCTCAACCCCACCGAACTGGTCGATGATGATCCCATGAAAATGGCAATGGAACTCAGTGTCCAGAAAACGCAGAAAGCAACGCTCACCATCGACGTGGTCAACACAGACACCAGGCAGTCGACCCATCAGGAATTACCCGTCACCCTCAAAGCACCTTTCACCGAGTTACAGGTCAGTCTACTGCATCTGATGACGGATACCGGTGTCGGCAATCATCAACTGACTTACGCTTTCCATGATGCCAATGGCAAGTTGATGGCAACAAGCGGCAAGCCACACGGCTTTGTTTTCTACAGTGAAGACCACATGCACAAGCAGCGTCACCAACTGCTTACTCGCCTGCGCCAGCTTCAAGACCGCAAGGATCAACTTGAGGATAAGGGCTTTGTCGTCGGGGAGCCCAATGTCACCTTGACCGTCTGTGATTGGTTCCTCAATGACCAAGGCAATGTCGTGGATGACTTTGTTCGTCAACGGGTATGCAGCATCGCGTATGAACAGATGGACTATATCAAGGGGTTGCTTGATGTCGCTCAAAAGCAATTGACGCTCCGCGAGCAGGGCACCGTCAAGGAAGCCAAGGTTGATGATTACCAGGTTGGCGTCCCCGTGCAGATTGCTGACGGTCGCTTTATCCAATCCGGTAAACCCATTTTCCTCATTGGTGCACTGGGTAGTTCGTCGCATGGTTACCTGCTCAAGGACATCGGTTTTAACTCCCAATCTCGTGAAACAGGCATTAACCGCTGGATCGCTCAAACACAGGATAAAGGTGTTGAACAACTCAAAGCGGTCTTCGATGTTTCTCGCAAGTATGGCATCTCTTCGAGCATGCTACTTTCGTCACATTACAAGCCCACACTCTATGGCAAATTCGAGGGTGCCGATTCCCCGCACACCGGCGCGAGCATGTTCCCTTGGGACGTGCTTCACCCGCATGTCGATGAACTCTTTGATCTGTGGTATCAACGCATGATGCCTTATCTGAAAAACGAAACGACATTGGTTTCACTGGGGACCGCCAATGAACCGGGGTATCAGGTTGACCAGGAATCCAAAACCTTTGAAGCAGCCTTTCGAGTCTGGTCCAAAGAGCAGTACAAGGACATTGATGTTGCCAACAAACTCTGGGGAAGCAGCTTTGCTTCCTTTGAAGATATCAACTCGCCGGACTTCTTTGTGTATCGCGAAAAGTCACAGGCTGCCAACTATGATTGGCTTCGCTTTGTCGATGAAAAAATCTCAGCCTTCTTCCAGCGTCGCAAAGAATACCTGCTCAAGGAAATGCCCGGCATGACCGTCTGGGTCAAGCTCATGGGTAACCACAAACACATTGGTTTTGGGCATCTCAACGAAATCACCAACATCCTCAAGGGTCAGAACGTTGCAGGGACCGACGGACATATTCCGATCTGGCTTGACCTGATCAAGTCCATCAATCCTGACTTGCCAATCGTCAACAGTGAATGGCATTTCCTGGGCGGTTCGATCGACATGAACGATCAGAACCTGATCCAACGCCGGATGGTTGATGGCATGACCCACGGTATCTGCAACGGGTTGATCTGGAAGTGGCATCGCAGTGAATGGGATACAAAGTCCAACGGTGCAGAACAAACACTCACCCGCTGGGCGCGCACGATTGATGTCGCAGGACGCACCGCGTTGAAGATGCGAGGCCTGGTCGAACCCATCTCTGATATGGGCAATCTGGATGGCGGCAAAGTCCGTCTGCTTTACGCCATCTCCTCAACCGTGAAGCTGGGTAAGGACTATGCGTTGCAGATGCAGGATGTCTACGACAGCATCGGTCGCAATGCCCTGGGCACCCGCATGCTCATCTCCAATCACATGACGGCATCGCAACTTGACGGTGTGACCTTGATCGCAGCAGGTCCCACGCCTTGTGTTGAAACACCGGCGTTGTCGATGATTGAACAATGGGTCAAGAACGGGGGCACGCTCTGGCTCACCGAGCCCACCATGCAACGTGATCCGTGGGATCGTGAACATACCGGACTGCCTGCTGCGTTTGTCTCTGCCATGAGCACGCAAGGCAAACATGCTTATGGCAAGGGGCAGATCGTGGTCAGTGAAGATGATGCCCTTGTTGCTGCACATTGCACCGGTCCCTGGGCCGTCAATGATCAAGGTCAGTACAACAAGCAGATTGATATCCGTTATCTCAAGCCGCAAAACGGTCAGCCCGGATACCTGAGCATTCTCAACCGTGACAGTGAACCGACCACCATCAAGCTTGTCGATGACAAGGGTTCGTGGAATGGTGCTTCCAAGGCTTACGACGTATGGAACTATCAGGATGTAGACTTGAGCCAGCCTTTGATGTTGCCTGCCAATGGTGTGATGTTGATCAGAATGTGAAGACTTTCGCATCGATCAAATGACAAGAAAGCGGCGAACCCATGAACCGTCGCCCCGGATCGAACAGGCCAATCAACACACAACGAGCAAGACAGCCTTTGCACGCATTGAGTAACTGGTGCTCATCAGCATCAATGTCTTGATGATCAGCATGGCATTTTCAAACACCGTCAGCATACAGGGGTAATGCTGGCGGTGTTTTTCATTTCTCCGTTCACGTTGACAAAGGATTGATCATTCGTCCCCACCCGGTAAGCTGTTGGCAAGTTATCGATACCTGTGTCCTGGTGGTTTCCCGGGCACACACAAAATCCACGCACGCACGTTTGAAAGACGGTACGCCATGGCAGAGATTCAATGGATGCAGGATGGACCCTTTGGCATGATGGTCCATTATCTCAAAGGTATCTTCCCGAAAAATGGTGAGCCGAATCCTGACTTTAGCCAGGCTGTCAATCACTTTGATGTCCAGCGTTTTGCTGATGACGTTGCCAACACCGGGGCGCGTTGGTTGATCTTCACCTTCGGTCAGAACACCGGCTTTTACGTCAGCCCAAACAGCTATCTCGAATCATTGATCTCAGGCTGCTGCTCCCAGCGAGACCTGGTCGCCGAGATTGCAGATGCGATGCACGCACGTGGCTTGAAATTCATTGCCTATCTCCCTGCAGAGATTGATCTGCAGAGTGAAGCTTTACGTCAGGCATTGGGGTGGGAGGATGACGATCCAACCAAGGCGGTCTTTCAAGCGCGTTACATGAAGATGATTCAATGCTGGTCGGAGCAACATGGCGATCGTATTGACGGCTGGTTTTTTGATGGCTGTTACGTTGCCAAAGAAAAAGGCTTCATGCGCACGCACAATTGGGATAACAGTCGTTTTGATGCTGATGCATGGGCGGCTGCGATTCGGGCAGGCAATCCCAATGCGGTGTTCACGATGAATGGCGGTGTGGGTTATCTGCATCACATTCTGGATAACCAGAATTTCGTCAGCGGTGAGTTTAACGATCTGAGTTTCCTGCCTGACGGGCCGACGAGTTTTGGGATGCAGAATCAGGTCCTCACTTGGATTGATTGCTTCTGGATGCACAATCAGGAGCCTGGCGAGATGCCACCCCCCAGGTACACCGACGAAGCACTCTTTGCCTTTGTGGCACATCACCGTCGGGTTGGCAGTGCGGTGACCTTAAACGTCGGCATTTATGAAGACGGGACTTTGGCTCCCAGGACACTTGAGCAGTTGACACGTTTGTCTGATCATCTCGCGCAGCACGGCGTGTCTTGATCGTTTCATAACAGTTTCAGAAATTTGTCCGATCCTGCAGCGTCAAGCCACATTGCCGGGTATCATGTTGGACACGATGAACCACTAACCCGAGGGATACACGCATGAATAACAATTGGAATATGAATTTAACCGAAGAAGCACTCCAGCCCGTCTCCCAGGCACCGGCTGCGGCGCGTGCGACCTTTATCCGCAAGACCTATGTCCACCTGCTCTTTGCAGTGCTCGCCTTCGTCGGACTTGAAACGCTGTTGCAGATGACGCCCGCTGCCAGAATGATGACCGAATCGATCATGGGCGCAGGGCGGTTTGGCTGGCTCATTGTCATGGTTCTGTTCGTGGGCGTGAGTTGGATGGCAGACGGTTGGGCACGCAATTCCGTGTCAATGGGTAAGCAGTATCTGGGCCTTGGCCTGTATGTCCTGGCGCAGGTGTTGATCTTTGCTCCCATGCTTTTCATTGCCAACGTCTATCACCCCGGTGTCATCCAGCAGGCTGCGATTTACACCATGATCCTCTTTGCTGGACTCACGGCTGTGGTCTTTTTGACCGGCAAGGATTTCTCCTTCCTCGGTGGGATTCTCGGGATCGGGATGATCGCTGCCATCGGCTTTATCGTGATGTCCATCATCTTCGGCTTTGGTGTTCCGCTGCTGTTCACCTGCCTGATGATCGTCCTTGCCTGCGGTTACATTCTCTATGAAACCTCCAAGGTACTGCACACCTACAACACCCGTCAGCATGTCGCGGCATCGTTGGCATTGTTTGCTGCGGTCGCCTTGCTGTTCTGGTACCTGCTGCAACTGTTCATGAGTCGTCGCTGATCCGACTGCTGGCCAATCTGAATAAATTGAAAAAAGGCGCCCGTGATGGACGCCTTTTTTCATTTGCAGGTCGTTCGCTTCATGAAGTGGATTGGCATCACTTCCGTTCACCGGCGTGGCGGTGGAAAACCGCCACCATGCGGTGGGCGACGGTCAAAGCTGCCTTGATTGGAGCGACCATCACGACTGGAACGATCTGCACCTGGACCCTGATTGCCTCCCATGTTCTGCGGGGAAAAGCTCGGGAGTTTGGACGTGCTGGGAGTGACGACCTGGACTTCATCCGGGTTGATGTTACGCACCAGCCGGACATAGTTGTCGATGCGGACATCATCACCTTGTGGTCCGTGGCCGTTGGCAAAGCGGCTTGCACTGCCACTCTTGGGATCACTCCGCTGAGCGCCTGCTCCGTGGACATCCATCCACTGTTTGGCTTGATTGCTACGAGGCGGCGAGAAGTACCCCATTGCACGTCCGAAACAAACGTAGTTGGCGTTGGTGAAATTGGGTGCATCGTAATGCGTCGTGCTTGACCAGAAGTAGGATTCGGTTTTCGTGATATCAAAAATCGGGTCGATGGCAGCGGTGCGTTTGCTCGCATCTCTCGCTTGTGGGGCGCGGGTGTAATCGACAAGACTTTGCAGTTCCTTTGAGTTGGGTAAACGCCAATCACTGTAGCCTGCGGTCTTGTTGGTCTGTGCATACTTCAATGCGGACGCCCAGTTCATGGCACGTTTTGAATCGGTTTTGGTCCACATCAAACCGGTCGCCTGATCGGAGATGGTGCCGTCATTGTTGTCGACGAACTTGTTCTTGCCGTACTCGGGATTACCACGGACATAACGGACATAGCGTGAGAAGCGGCGATAGGGATAGCCTTTGATACGGCCGTCTGCAAAGTTCACGCCGAAGACGGTGGGTTGGTTCCCCATGGTGGTGCCGACATATTCGGTTGCTGAGATGTACTGTGCATCGATGATCCGAGCACTTTTGTCGATGGCATTACCCCATTCGAAGTTGAAGTATTTTGTGTCGATGTAGGGGGTGGGGTTTCGACGCGTGACACAACCGTTAAAGTCGATGAGCGAGTAGAGTTCTTTGATCGTTGGTAATCGCCAATCGTCATAGCCGGCGGTGCGGTTGGTTGAAGCGCCGGACTTGGCTTGATCGAAGCTCATATTGCGATGGAATTGTTTTTCCCACATCAGCCCGGTGACCAGATCGGAGATCGTGCCGTCACCGTTATCTTTGTATTTGGGTGGATTGCTGCTGTATTGTGCGTCCTGCCCGAAGTAGGTTGAACCTTGTCGTGGAATGGATTTGAGTTGCCCGCTATTGCCAAAGATGTGGGATTGATTGGTATCCACGATGGGGTAGGGCCACGGGGTGGATTGGCTTTGGTCCTGTGCATGTGTGTTGATGGTGAGGTTGACTGCCAAAAGCACAACGATGAATCCACCAGCGATTTTGTTCATGATTCACTCCCATTATTTTCTCTTCACACCAGCATCTCTTTGAGTTCAACGGGTCGTTTGAAGGTTTATTGCAAAGTTTTTACGGTTTGGTTTGACGATGTCTTGATGGCGTGCCTACTATCCATGAATGCTTTTGTGTTTCATGATGATCATACGTTATGGACAGATGATATTTAAGATGTGTTGGGGCGTTTGATGAAGCTGATATGGATGATGGGAATTTTTGTGATGATGCTTGGTATGAATGCGAATGGGATCGCTCAGTCCAATGGTGCATTGATGGATGCTCTGCAGATGCAGCAAACCATCGAACGTGTCCTTGCAGTTGAGCCGCGTCGTCGCGATGCCAAGACCATTGACTGGTACATGATGAAAATGGATGAGAAAGGTAATTGGCCCGACATCGATTATGCCAACAAGCGCCGCGCCAGTTGGACGCCCATGGATCATACGCAGCGACTCAAGGATATGGGCCTTGCCTACTACCATATGAAGTCCAACGATCCCAAACGCGAGATACTCAAACAGAAAATCATCCTCGGCATTGATCGTTGGCTGGAGATGAAATTGGAGAGTCCGAACTGGTGGCATAATCAGATTGGTGTTCCGCAGGGCTTTGCACTTGCGGGCCTTTGTCTTGGTGAGGCGCTCCCCGATCAAACGCGCAAGCAGATGGTGTCGCTTCTTAAGAAACATGTGCGCATTGGCATGACCGGTGCCAACAAAGTCTGGCTGTCTCAAAATGTGGTCTTGCGTGGATTGCTTGAGGGCAATGCTTCGGATGTCAAAGCGGGGATCAACAGTATCACCGATGAAATCTTTGTCAGTCGCAAGGAAGGCATTCAGCCGGACATGAGTTTTCATCAGCACGGGCCGATTCTCATGTCCAACAGTTATGGTCTGGCTTTTCTGTCAACCAATCTTCGTTTTATGCAGATTGTTGAAGGCACAGCCAATGCGTTTTCCCCGGAGAAAAAGGCGATTCTCACCGACCTGTTGCTGGACGGCACAGGTTTGATGACGTTTAAAAATCAAACCACACCTGCCACCATGGGACGCGGCTCATCGCGCAGAAATACCTTACAACGCAATCTTGCTGGTTACTATCGTCAGCTGCTTGCCTGTGATCCGCCGCGACGTGATGAGTTGGAATATGCCTTGAAGGTGTTGGAGGACAAACAGCCGTACCCGGCTATCAACCGCATGTACTTTGCATCGGATTTTATGATTCATCAACAACCGGATTGGCATCTGGCCATCAAGCTCTTTTCTAATCGCACGTACAACTCCGACGGCCCGGTGAACAGTGAAGGTTTGGAAAACGGCTACATGAGTCATGGCAGCGCTTTTCTGCAGCGCGGCGGACATGAATATCTGAACCTGGCTGGCGTGTGGGATTGGCAATACCTTCCCGGGACCACCGTCGCCGTTTCACCAACGTATCAAGGCCAACTCAAGAAACACAATGGGTCGAACATTGCAGGCGGCGTGAGTGACCAGACAGTGGGAACGCTTGGCTTTACGCTGAATCTCGACGGACTTCATGCTGACCTGGCCTGGTTTTGTTTTGATGATCGGTATGTCGTTTTAGGTTCATCGCTGAAGCATGACCGGAACCTGCCCATCGTGACAACACTTGAACAATGTCATCTCAAAACGAAAGTCTTTGCGCCGGACACCCTGGGCAAGCCCAAAGCTTTGGCAGATGAGGTAACCGGGAAACTCACAGACACCAATTGGTTGTGGCATGATCAGGTGCTTTATGTCAATCAAGGTAATAGCATCACCTGCCTGGGGTCACGTAAACAGACAGGTAACTGGGGCAGAATCAATATCACCTACAAAGACACGCCGGAGGATCAAGCGAGTGTGTTTCGTGCATGGCTTGAGCATACCGATGGGCAGTTTGCTTACACAGTATTCCCGAATGTGTCCGTTGAAAATGCAGCGAATTTGGCAGCATCAACGCAGGTACAGGTTGTCTCGCAGACCGAAACGGCTTTGGCGGTTTATCATCGTGACCAACGACTGGGCATGGCGATTTGCCTTGAGCCGACTACGGTGCAATTCAACGATCAATGGACGGTAGCAGTTGATCAGCCTGTTGCTTTGGTACTCCGGGACTTGGGTGAAAAGACGGCCAGGATTTCGTTGTCATCACTGACCCAAATGGATCAGGAAGTGGTCTTGACGGTCAATGGCCAATCACAAACCATTGCATTGCCCCAGGGACAACAAGCTGGGCAAGCGGTGGCGCTGCACTGGGATTGATGAGCCTGCGCTTTGAAGCTGGTGCTGTGCTATATTGGTGCATCATGAGGCAACACGAAATTCAACCGCTGCTCCAATTTATCGATCGTCGCAAGCTTGTGTTGCAGGGATTATTTCTTGTTGCGTTGACCTATTTAATCTATAGCCCAGCGTTTTGGGGCGGGTTGATTTTTGATGATATAGGCCATCTTTTTGAAGATCGTCGCATTCGTACGTTTTCAGGTTTGATCAAGATATGGATCTATCCTTACCAGGAATACCAGCATCAATACTACCCGCTGACAAGTACCACGTTCTGGCTGATGTACAGCATGTGGGGTTTTCATACGCTGGGTTATCACCTGGTGAATATTGCCTTTCATACTTGTAATGCGCTGTTGCTTTGGCGATTACTTTCCATGCTCAAGGTACCCGGCAGTTACTGGGCAGCCATGTTCTTTGCCGTCTGCCCGGTTAATGTTCAGTCGGTGGCATGGATCATCGAATTAAAGAACGTCCAATCCTGCTTTTTCTACCTGGCGTCGACGGTGGTGTTTGTGAGGATGGTACTCGAAGATGACCGGCGACGATGGTGGCTTTACGTTTTTTCCATCGTGCTTTTTGTCTTTGCGTTATTGAGTAAGGCTGCCACAAGTTCCCTGCCGGTGGGCTTATTGTTGATTCTATTCTGGAAGCGTCGCCAGACATTCAAGCGCGATGTCTTATTACTGATTCCGTTTGTGTTATTGGGAATGAGTTTTGCGTTATGGGTGAAGAATCTGGAAGAGAATTTCAGTGGTTATGGGGTTGATCTTGGCTTATCCACTTTGGATTGCTGGGCGTTGTTTGGCCAGAGTCTGTGGTTTTACGCCAGTCAGTTGGTTCTGCCGATTGACCTGCGATTCATTTATCCCAAGTGGCAAGTGGATGCGGGGCAATTGCTTCAATGGCTGCCGACGGTTGGGGTGGTGTTGGTGTTACTGTTGTTTGTGCGGGTGCGCAAACACTGGGGCGTCGGTCCGTTGACGGGGTTGCTTTACTTCGTCGCAGCCATTGGCCCGCTGGCATTTGTATCGGTGGCCTACATGCGTTTTTCGTGGGTTGCCAACCACTGGGTTTACTGGGCATCGATGGGTTTACTGACACTCTATGCCACCGCGGTGTACCAGATTTTCACGCATCCCCAAGTGCGCGTCGCCGTGCTGTTGCTGCTGGTGCTTGCATATGGCGGACGTAGCTGGTCGCATGCCAGGCTTTACAAAGACTCGCAAACCATGTGGACTCATACGCTCAAGACCTATCCCAATCTGAGCTCAGCACATCTGAATTTAGCCAATACACTCCGTAAGGAAGACCCCGTCAGCGCGTTTCGACATTACCAGCTGGCGTTGATGTGGGACCCTTACAACTTTCGTGCGATGTTCAGCCTGGGAACCTTATGCTTGACCGAAGGCCATCCCAGACTCAGTCGTTTTTATACCACGCAGGCGTTGCTCTACCGCCCCAACCATTCGCCTTACCTTTACCAGAATGCACGCTGCAAGATTGCATTGGGTGAAGTGGAAGAAGGGCGAAAACTGCTTGAAAAAATCATCGAGAAGAATCCGGACCATTTCGAGCCCACTGTGCTTCTTGCCCATTGTTATCTCATTGAAAACAAGCTCGACCAAGCCATCGAATTAGCTGACCGCGCAGTGGAGATTGATCCGGGCGACCAACAAACCCTTGGCATCATTGGCATGATTCAGGCACGGCTGGGTAACTATGAAGCTGCCAGTGAGAACCTGCTGAAAGCCATCAATCTCAATCCACGCTTTATCGACGGCCTGTTGAATCTGGGTGTCATCAATTATCAGCAGGGACGACTGGGAGCAGCGCGCAATTATTTTCAACATGTCTTGGATCAACAGCCCGACCACATTCCTGCCAACGAAAAAATCGGCCTGCTTTATTGGGAACAGGGGCAATGGCAGCAAGCCTTCGAGCATTGTGCCAAAGCTTATGACAACGACCCCGCGCGCCACCTGGCCGGTCGTCGTGCTGCCGACGCGTTGGGGCAGATGGGACAAATCACACAGGCTCAGCAACGCTTTGAGGCGTTGTATCAACAGGGCGATCGCTCCCCGCAACTGCTTAATGAGTTGGCGTGGGTGTTGGCGATACAGGGCGATCAACGCGCCCTTGGTTTGGCTGAGCAGACCGCCAATCTCACCGACCACAAGGTTGCATTGGTACTCGACACCCTGGCGTTGGCGCATGCAGCCAAAGGCAACTACGACCAGGCGATCGATTGGGCCAATCGTGCATTGAGCATCGCCCAGGCCAGCGGGGAATCGGATTTGCAAACGGGCATCAAACAGCGATTGGCGTTTTACCAATCCAACAAAACCTGGACGCTGTACCCCCGTTGGCAATAAACACTGCCATTTTCAAACGTCCATCAATAACGCCCATCAACACAGATGTGAAACCGAGACTTTGTCCTGGGACTTTGCTGTTGTCATGTCCGGATTTCTTGGTATCCTATTCGTTCGTACCGTTAAGAATAGGAAGAAAACCATGAATTACGTTGTCCCGGTTCAAACGCACGATCAACTGGCGCAAGCCGCTTTTGCCGCCCGCAAGTTCAATCCCACCGAATGTCAGCAAGCTGCCAGGTTCTGCAACATGGCTGCCTGGCATGGCATCAAAACCCATAACCTCATCAAAGCACTCCACCTCGACCACCTGTTCGGTTCAGGCAATACCACCAATCCCGGTTGTGTGCCCAATGCCACCATCATCAAGCGTACCTCCAAGTTCGAAGCGGCCCAGAAGTGGGACGCCCAGAAGAAACTCGGCCAGGCTGTTGCCTTCGAAGCTATCGAAGCCTGTGAAAAGATGGCGGACAAGTACGGCGTGGGTATCGTCTCCGTCGACCATGCTTTCCATTACCTCTGGGGTGGTGGCTACGTCATGGAATCGGCCAAGCGCGGTTACATCGCTTACACCAACTGCACCGCAGCACTCGCCGAAGTCGTCCCCTTCATGGGTAAAGGTGCAACGCTCGGCACCAATCCGCACTCATGGGGCTTTCCCACCACCGATGCCATCGGCTTCCCCGTGGTGATCGACTGGGCAACCTCCACCGTTGCCATGGGCCGCGTTCAGCAGTTCAAGCGTGAAGGCAAGCAGCTTCCGCCCAACGCAGCCGTCGACAAAGATGGCAAGCCCACGCAAGATCCCAACGAAGTCTCCGCACTTTTGCCGTTCGGTGCCCACAAGGGCTACGGCTTATCACTGATCAACGAACTGGTCGGCGGCTTCATCGGTGGCTCTCTGCCCACGCTTCGTTCACGTCCTGAAAATGCAGGCGTTGGCGAAAAGACCACGCCCAACTTCTTCTTCCAGGTCATCCATCCCGATGCCATGGACTGCGGCGCCTTTGCCTGTGGCCGAGATCAGAAAGCCAACATCAAAGCCGTCATCGAAGATGTGTTGGGACATGGCAATGAAAACTGCATCCTTCCCGGCCAGATCGAACATCAGGCCGCAGTGCAATCCGAGAAGGCTGACGGCCTGATCTTCACCGAAGCCGAAATCAAGGAACTGGCCGAAGTCGCCGCCGAATGCAAATTTGATTTTGATGTGAGCAGCTTCAAGACCATCGACTGAGATTGAGTTAGAAATAGAGCCGCGCACGAAGTAAGCGGTTGTCTTTTTACATCTGACGAATCGAACCTTGGTGCAACTTTAATCCGCCGTTTCGTCACTCCCGCGCAGGCGGGAGTCCAGTGAATAATACAAGCGTCAACTGCATGCCACTGGATTCCCGCCTTCACGGGAATGACAAACGAGATGATTCGTGAACATTGTTGAGTCAATCAACAACAGTCGAAAACAACAATCCAATTTCATCCACTAAAGGCTGTGAACCGTGCATAAGTTTGGCACGCTTCGCAGTCTTTTTTTGTGGTTTGTTCGCTACGTGATGATGTGAACCACAGAGTCACAGAGTCA
>MDTD01081870.1_pt1 | contig 20300 bp, 21 predicted proteins | sample 811221 | NCBI WGS metagenome assembly MDTD01 (sample SAMN05326646, study PRJNA326480) | marine metagenome | isolation source: seawater | place: Pacific Ocean: South West | collected 2011
ACTATCTCAATTTTTTCTTCAGGTAAGGCGTTTTGAACACATACCATAAATGCTTGAAATGATCCAGGAATTGCAAATCCCTGAATAGATACCAAAATTAATAGATTTACAAAACTAATTTTTAAGTCTGTTAATCCAAACAAAAAAGTACAAAATCCATTTACTACAAATCCAAATATAGCTATCCACATTTGTAATCTAACTTTTGAAATTAAATATCCAAATAAGTTAGCTCCAATAGCTAGTGAAATAGCATTTACTATCAATGGGATGGAGGCTTTTGCAGGAGAAAAACCATATACGCCTATTAGGGATAAAGGTAAAAAAATACTATATACAACAAATTGAATTGGAATGATCAAGTTTCCTAACATTCCCCCTGAAAAGTACTTATATTTGAATAAAGTTATATCTATAAATCCTTCATCTTTTTCTTTGATTTCTAAGTAAATAAATATTCCAAATGAAATAGCAGCAATTAAAAATAAGATAAAAATATAAATAAATATTTTATTAGAATCAATACCAATTATTGATAGTGCAAAAAGAAATGAGCTAGCAAATAAAGTAAAAAAAATAGCTCCTCTATAATCAAATTTTGTTGACAAATCTTTTTCTATTTCTGGGATTACTTTGGAGATTAATCTCATAGATACTATTACTGCTGGAATTATAATGAAGAAAGCCCATCTCCAACCAAGTAACTGGGTAACATATGCACCTAAGAATGGACCCACTAAACCTGCTAAAGTAAATCCTGCTGCTGTAGCTCCCAGCCATTTTCCTCTTTGATTAGGACTCCATAAAAGTGCAATCATTATCCAAACAACCCCAAGTACTCCGGCAAGACCTATTCCCTGTATCGATCTAAAAAATATAAGTAAAAATATTGAGTTACTTAAACCGCATAAGATTGTAGAAATTAAAAATATAAATAATGCTGGAATCATAATTTTCTTAGGACCATAAATTTTAGTTAATTTACCTACAAATGGAGCACAAACAGCAGAAGTTAAAGAAAATCCTGAAAATAGCCAGGCATAATATTCAAATCCTCCTAGATCAGCAATTATTGAAGGCCCAGAAATAGAAACTATAGATTGATAAATAGTCGTTGCAAACATACAAACAAATAGTGTTAGCATTATTTTTACTTTTAACTTTCCTTCGAGAGATGAAAGTATCATTCATTAAATCCTTTAGGTAACTGATTACTAGAATTATTTTTTGACATCAGATATCATTCTAATATATTGATAGTATCCAAAGTAACTATATTTTTTGACTATGTTTATAAATATTTTGTTAGTATCTCTTGGAGGAGCAATTGGCGCAGTACTTAGATTTTCTGTAAGCCCCCAAATTGATAAATTGTTTAGTTCAAATTTTCCTTATGGTATATTTTTAGTTAATATCATCGGATGTTTTTTTATCGGATTATTAGGTAATAAATTATCTGAAAATGAAAGCTTAAGATTATTATTCATAGTTGGGTTTCTAGGATCATTGACTACTTTTTCCACATTTGCGTTTGATAATTATAATTTACTCAACTTGAGAAGTTATTATTATTTATTTGCTAATCTAATTTTATCTAATTTTATTGGAATAATTATGGTTATTATAGGAACTAGGACTATAAAATTATTTAATTGAAAAGAAAGGAAAAGTAATTGGGAACAATTAAGTCTATCGGAATAAATGTTGGTAAATTAACTCCAATGTCTTATAAAGATGAAGTAAAAATAATTTCTAATTATGGAATTGAAGGAGATCGTTTTTCAAAAAAAAATGATAATAGGCAAATTATGATAGTTGATGCTGATTTATATGATGTTCATAATCTTGAGCAAGGAGTACTTAGAGAAAATTTATTAGTCTCAGGTTTAGACCTAAATAATTGTAAAGAGGGTCAAAAAATAATAGTTAATGATTCTATAGAAATGAAAGTAGCTCTAGTTAAGGATGCATGTGCTAGCGCAGATTATAATGATCCTGAGGTAATCAAAAAACTTGAGGGAAATATGTATATTTTTGCTACCCCTATATCTACAGGAATAATATCTAGAGAAGATAAAATAGAAATAGTATGAAAAATTCTTATATATTTATAATTGTAGGTGTTTTTGCTGCATTATTTGGTGTCATAACAGCCTTAGTTATTGACTATTTACTGTCTTAGATTTATTACCAAAATATACTATCGTTACTAAAGTCAATATCACCATTGCAATAACAACAGATATCTTAACTGCAGTAACTGATCCATATTCTCTAGAAAAATATCCTAGTATAAATGCACCTATAGGTTGAGTTCCTATTGTTATTGCTAATATTCCAAGTACCCTGCCTCTTATTTTTTGTTCCGCAGAACTAATTATCAAAATGGATTGAAGAGTTCCAAAGCCTGCCATTCCAAATCCTCCAATTAGCATCAGCAATATGCTAACAAAAAGAAATTCAGAAAAAGTAAATGATATGATACATACTCCAAATAAAAATGAACCTGATAAAAAGATTAGCATGCCTCTTTTAAATGGAAAATTTGCAATTATTAATGTTCCCAAAGTTGCACCTATTCCTTCTACTGCTGCTAAAAATCCTAAAATAATTGGTAAATCAGAAATATTTGTCTGGACTAATACCGTTAATTGACTTTGATAAGTAAAGACAAGAAAATTCATTATTATAGTCACAATTAGAACTGTTATTAATATTTTGCTTGTGAAAATATATTTTATTCCTTCTATCAGTTCATAAAAAAATCTGCCTAGATTACTAGGACTTTCTTCTCTAATAAATTGTTTAGTTTCTAATTTCAAGCATGAAAGAAAAGCCATTAAAAACATAATTGTTCCAAAAAGATAAATTGGAAATAAATTAACCTGTTGGAGAACAATTCCTGCTAAAACTGGGCCTATTATTCGTGCTAAATTACTAGAAGTCATATCTACGCCTATCGCACTTGGATATAGTCTTTTATCAACTATTTCACTCAGCATCGATCTTCTTATGGGGAAATCGAAAGACCAAGCTAAGCCTGCTATAAAAGCTCCAAAACAAATTTGGAAATAATTTAGTTGATCAAGAAATGAACTTATTGTAAGGATAAAGTATATTATTGCAGTAATTATTAGTGTTATTTGAAGTATCTTTTTTTTATCAAACTCGTCGGATATGACACCAATGAATGCTCCAAATAATAGCATAGGAACATTTCTAAAAAAGAAAACGAGTCCAACTAAAAATTCATCTTTAGTTATTTGATAAACATAGTATCCTAAAGCAATTTGTTCTATCCATCTCATACTCATAGCTGTAGTACCAATAAACCATAATTTTTTGAAATCTTTGGTTTTAAGAACTTCTACAATTGGATTCATATTCTACCTAAATGCGCTTATAAAATATTCTCATTATAAACTTTATTTTTAATTTTTCGTTTGACAAATAAGAATTTTTGATAGTATACTTTCCATTATGGAATTATTTGTAAAAACAATGAGCATGAACATGATGATGACTTTCTTGAAGGGGGACGTCTAGTTTTAGTTGTGTAAGTAAATTCCAAAAAATTAGTAAACCCCGAAAAATGGGGTTTTTTTGTTTAAAAGGAGAATCATTATGACGGAAAACTTAAAAAGAGAAACATTAGCTTTACATGCTGGATATGAACCGGATCCTACTACAAACTCAAGGCAGGTCCCAATTTATCCCACAACTTCTTATGTTTTTAATGACCCAGAACATGCAGCGAATTTATTTGCATTGTCTGAATTTGGAAATATTTATTCTAGGTTGTCCAATCCAACCTGTGATGTACTAGAACAAAGAATAGCAGCTCTTGACGGAGGTATATATGCTTTATCTTTTTCTTCTGGACAAGCAGCTATAAATGCCGCAATTCTAACAATTGCTCATAGCGGTCAAAATATTATTTCCTCAACTAGTCTGTATGGTGGAACTTGGACTTTATTCACTCAAACATTTAAGCAGTTAGGTATCGAGGTAAGATTTTTTGATCCAAATGAACCAGAGAAAATTGATGAATTGGTTGATGAAAATTCAAGATGTGTATACTTTGAATCTTTGGGTAATCCTAAGAATGATGTCCCTGATTTTGAGAAAATTTCTAAATTAAGTCATAATCATGGTTTGCCAGTAATTTGTGATAATACTGTTATGACCCCATTTTTACTTCGACCTTTTGAGCATGGAGTAGATATAGTTATTCATTCAACTACAAAATTCATAGGTGGCCATGGAGCGCATATAGGTGGTGTAATTGTAGATAGTGGAAATTTTAAGTGGGCTGATAACCCTGAAAAGTGGCCAGAATTTTGCGGCCCATCGCCTTCATATCATGGAGCAGTTTTAGAAGAAGCCTTAAGACCTCTTGGAAATTTAGTTTATTTAGTTCAAATTAGAACTCATTGGCTTAGAGATACTGGAGCAGCTATGAGTCCTTTTGCTGCTTGGATAACTCTTCAAGGTTTGGAGACTCTACACCTAAGAATGGAAAGACATTGTCAAAATGCTCAAGAAATAGCTGAGTTTTTAGATAAACATGATGAAGTTGAATGGGTTAATTATCCAGGTCTAAAATCGCACCCAGACTATAATAAAGCAGAAAAATATTTGCCTGATGGAAAGGGAGCAATTATTGGGTTTGGAATTAAGGGTGGAAAAGAAGCAGCTGTCAAATTTATAAATAATGTAAAATTATTAAGTCATCTAGCTAATATAGGTGATGCAAGAACATTAGTTATACATCCTGCTTCTACAACTCACTCTCAATTAAGTGAGGAAGAACAAAAAGAAACAGGTGTGAATCCAGAATATATTAGATTATCAATTGGTCTTGAAAATATTGATGATATTAAGGCTGATATTAATCAGGCATTGGGTTAATCAAAATTATTTCGCCCTATATTTAGGGCGAAATAGGAAAGGTGAAATTGAGTATTATAAATAGTTCAGATGACCTTAGAACTGATCAATTCTCAAAATACATTCAAGAATTTAATATACCTTTTACATTAGATTTGGAAAGAGGAGAGCAACTTGAAAATGTAAAAGTTGCTTATGAAACTTACGGTAAGCTTAATTCTGAAAATTCTAATGCAATATTGGTTTGTCATGCAATAACTGGAGACTCTCACGTAGCCAAACATAATAGTAATGATGTTCCTGGATGGTGGGATATTATGGTTGGCCCAGATAAACCTTTAGATACAAATAAATATTTTATAATATGTTCAAATATTCTTGGTAGTTGCAGAGGTACGACTGGCCCTAATTCAATAAATCCTAAAACAGGAACATACTATGGGGCAGATTTCCCTGTAGTAACAATAAAAGATATGGTAAAAGTTCAAAAATATCTTATTGATAATCTTGGAATCAATAAATTATTAGGAGTTATTGGTGGCTCTTTAGGAGGTTTTCAGTGTTTGGAGTGGGCGACTGAATATCCAGAAATGATTAAGGGTTGCTTACTTATGGCGTCTTCAGCAAGACTTACAACTCAAGCATTAGCGTTTGATGTTGTAGCTAGAAATTCAATAATCAGTGACCCGTATTTCAATTCTGGTAATTATTATGATAATGAAAAAAAACCTGATGTAGGCCTTGCATTAGCTAGAATGTTGGGTCATATAACTTATCTTTCTAAAGAATCTATGAATGAGAAATTTGAAATAGATAGAAATAGTCCCAGAAATATTTCTACTAGTTTTGAAAAAAAATTTTCTGTAGGAAGTTATTTAGCTTATCAAGGTGAAAAATTTGTTGAAAGATTTGATGCCAACAGCTATGTTACTCTTTCTACAGCCTTGGACTTGTTTGATTTAGGATCAAACAAAGATATTCTTGCAAAAAATCTTAGTAAATCTTACTGTGAATGGTTATTAGTAAGCTTTTCAAGTGATTGGCTTTATCCTTCCTTTCAGTCATTAGATATAGTAGAGGCTTTAATTTCTAGATCTAAAAAAGTTTCATATTGTAATGTTAGATCAAATGCTGGACATGATGCATTTTTATTGCCTGATGATATCAAGCATTATGGCGAATTAACAAGCTCATTTTTTAGAAATTTATATAGTAAAAATAAAAAAATTAATGATTCTAAAAAGTTAAATTCAACAGTAAAAATTGGATTAAATAATAGGATTGACTTCAAGTATATAGCAGAATTGATTCCTAGAAATTCAACTATTTTAGATCTAGGCTGTGAGAAAGGAGAATTGATTGAGCAATTAAATTCCATTGGTATTTCAAATTCTTTGGGAGTTGAGATAAATCAACAAAATGTTATTTCTTGCTTTACAAAAGGTATAAATATTATTCATAGTGATTTAGATAGTAGATTAGAAAAATTTTATGATTCTCAGTTTGATATTGCTATTTTATCTCAAACTCTACAATCAATAAAAAATGTTGAAAAAATACTTAAGGATATGACTAGAGTTTCAAAATCTAGTATTGTATCTTTCCCAAATTTTGCATTTAAGCCTATGAGAGAAATGTTTTTTAATGAGGGTAAGGCTCCCAAAATATCTGGTTGGTATGGATATAATTGGTACGATACTCCAAACATAAGATTTCCTTCAATAAATGATTTTCTAGATTTTTGTAAAGAAAAAGATATTATTATTAAAAAATCACTTTACCTTGATACGGTAAATAGTAAAGAAATAACTGAGAACCCTAACTTAAATGCAGATAGTGCCATTTTTGTTATTTCTTAGGTCAAGAAATTTGAAGACATAATTCCTAGGATAATCATAAAAGCTATTATAAAAATAATTGTCAGTGCAACTTTTGGTCCAACCTTAATTATTTCTTTCAAATCTACTGATAAACCTATAGCAATCATAGAAATTATAAAAAGAAATTTAGCAACTGATCTAATATTCAAGCCTAGTTGATTATCAATAATTTCAGTACTTCTTAGAATGGCTAATATTATAAATCCTAGAACAAACCAAGGTAAAAATTTTAAGATTGACTCTGATATGTTAGTTTTATTATTGCTTGTCTCTGACTTATAGAAAAATCTTAGAAACAATACCAATGGAGCTAATAAAATTACCCTAGTAAGCTTAACGACTGTTGCAACATTTGCTGAAATAGGACTTACAATTGATGATGCTGCAACGACTTGTGCAACTGCATATACCGATAAACCCGCCACTACTCCATACTGATAATCACCTAGCCCAAAAGCTGGAACCAAAAGTGGTAATAGGATAATTTGAGATGCTCCAAGTATTGCACTTATTCCTATTGCTGAAGCAATCTGATTTGATGAAGCGCCAATAACTGGAGCTATAACCGCAACTGCAGAGTTTCCACAAATTGAATTACCTACACCTACTAAAGTGGAAAGTTTTTTATCTAATCTAAGTAACCTATAACCAATAACATAGGAAATAATCATAGAACCAATTATTCCTAACACTATTACTAAGAACAATTCAATTCCATTCTCAAAAAGATCTGGAAGAAAAATACTTGCACCCATAAGCATTACAGAAAACTCTAAAATATGTTTGCCTGCAAACTTAGCACCCTTATCAATTATTGATAGGTCAGGCAAAAAATTTATATTTTTTATAAATATACCAACTAAAAGACCGGTCAATAATGTATCAATTAGTTTTATATTAAAGTTGTGAAATACAAATAATATAATTATTGCAAATGAAAAACAAAAAAATAATCCTGGTAAATTTTGTTTGATTGATTTTATGCTCATATATACCTGATTTTAGCCTATGACAATTGTAATTTATTATTTAAATTTTTACATCTTCAAAACTATAACTTATAGATTGCTTAATACAACTTAATGTGTACTATTTTATAGAACATTTTATGAAAGAGCTAAATATGTCAAAAATAATTACTGGTTATAGTCTAGTTTTAGGAGTTTTACTCATAGCAATATTCAATTTCTTAATTCCAGGAAATTCTAAAGCTTTTACTCAAAATATAACTGAAATTAATGCGTTTACAGAAAATTTGGGTGCTAATAAAGATATAGCTAAAATATATTTCATATTAATTGGATTAGGATTACTATTTTTTTTGAATGGAATACTAGGTGTTTACAAAGGAATAGGTGAAAGAGAAAAAAAATTTAAGACGGTGGCTATTACTCTAAATATTATTGCTATTACGATGTTTCTAATAACTTTAGGTATAGCAAGTGCTTTTGCTGATTCTGCGGAATTGAATATGATATCTTATCAGATGGCTCAACAATCCGGAATTGCTGCTCAGTCTGGAGATCCTGCTGCAATAGAACAATATAATTTAGCTTCAATAAATTCTATAATTGCAGGGTCGGCTTCTGCCGGAGTATATGCAGTTTATTGGGGTCTTTTTACACTAGCTGCTTATGTAATTTATATTGCGACAACTATAACTGGATATATTATTATAAAATCTGGTAATTATTACTTAAATACTCTAATGAACTCAATTGTTGGATATGGACTTTTAGGCTTAGGCCCTATTTTTCTTATACTTGGTTTGATATGGGAAGTTAATAGTGAAATTGGTTTTAGAATATTTAATATTTCTCAAATTCTTTGGGTCTTATTAATTTTAATACTAGGGGTTAATATAATAATTTCAAAGAAAAAATAATTTATTGTTGATCATGAACCGCTTTCATTGCTTCATGATGAGAAAGTCCATCATCTCTTAATTTAGTGTAAAGATCTTCATCTATATCCTCTCTCTTAAGAAATCCTCTTATATCGTATTTCTCTTTTGATTCTAGATTTAATTTACCTTCTTTAATCATTTCTTCTAAAGGGTACCCCATCTCATTCATAGGGAATCTAATTAATCTATTTTGTCTTGCTGATTCATATATTCCCATCATTATTTCAACTGTATCTGCAGCTATATCACCGGCACCTCTGTGCTTTTTACCTCCCTCAATCCAATCTATTAGTTCTCTAGTTTGAGCAGCATTTGTATTTCCACCTATTGCAACATCTCCTTCTTCTAAATTAATTTCAATATCTTTCCAACCATTTGATTTAGCATTAAAAATCTTAACTTCTGTTTCAGTAATTTTTAGAAAGCCCTCAGTTCCATAAATTTCAAATTTTCCAGCATCAGCTCCATTGTCCATTAAGTCAGATTGAATAAAAAATTGAATATCATTTTCGAAATGTATTAATCCTATGCATGAATCCTCAATAGCTGTATCTCTTTCATATTTATTTGTATATCTTTCTACTGAACCCATTACCCAAATAGGCCTTGGGTCTCTCAATATGAACCTTGCACCATCTATAGAATGAGTTCCCCAATTTAACAAACCATCCTTAACTCTTAATTCCGCTCTATTTGGTATTCCAATATCACCATTTTCTACTAATTCTTTAGCTTTAATCCAACCAGGAGTAAATCTTCTTTGATGAGAAATGGCCAGTTTTACATCATTTTCTTCACAGACTTGAACCATTGATCTTGCTTTTTCTACTCCAATAGCCATTGGTTTTTCACAAATTATTCCCTTTACAGATTTAGATTTTGCAACCTTATTTGTAATTTCATCATGTAGTAGGTGCCAAACACATACTGAAACAATTTCCGGTTTTGCAATTTTGAGCATTTCATTTAGATCATTATACCCTTGAGGAATATTAAATTCATTTTTATAATATTCAACTGCACTTGGAACTGGATCGCAGCATGCAATAACTTCTACGTCTTCAATTTTGTTATATCCTTCCATATGTGCATGTCCTATACCTCCACATCCTACAATTGCTACTTTATATTTTTTTTGATTGATCATTTAGTTGCCCTCATTAAACTTTCTTGTACAAGTAATTCATGAAATAAATCGAATTCCGGTAAATTATTTTTTTTCAGTCTATCAATAAAAATATTAAAAGGTTCATCGTACCTTTTTTTATCAATAATTTTTATTATATTAATTCCTTTTTTATAATTCTCATTTGATTTTTTTAGAGCTAATCTTATTTTATCTGCTGGTTCAAATGGTTCCATGATCGCAGAACCTTTAGATCCATAGACTTCAAATCTTCGAGCTATAGGAGGTGATTCCATTGCAGCAATATCTATTATCGCGAGTGCTTGGTCATATTCAAAAACAGAAATAGTGTTATCAGAAAATTTTTTATTTATGCTAAAAGAATTTTTGAAAAAACTATTTATACTATTTGGCCTTCCAAGTAACCAACAAATTTGATCAATCATATGACCTGCTAAATCATAGAAAATTCCACCACTAAATTTTGATAATCCTTTCATAGAAATACTATTATTATTTTTATTTTCTTCTGGTAAATTTGTAGACATATGTGCTCTTATCATATAAATTTTGCCTAAGATTCCAGACTTAGACATATTTGCAATTTTCCTAAATCCATCATGTTGTCTAAACATATATCCTAATTCAATTATGAGGTCTTTTTTTTTCGCCATATTCATAATTTTCTTAAATTTTAGATAATCATTTCCTGCAGGTTTATCTAGCATAATATTCTTATCTGCATTGATACATTTTTCTAAAATATCTAGGCTTTTATCATTAGATTCTTCTATAAAAACAGCTTTGATTTCATTATTTTCTAAAATTTCATTTGAATCATCAATCCACTTAACTTCACTCCAAATCTTTTCCTTAGAATTTTTTAATTGCTCTATTCTTTGTTGATCTGATTCATAAACTCCAAAAAATTTTATCTCTTTTGATTTTATTAGTAATTCTAACCAACCCTTAGCATGACCATGCTTTGTTCCCCATTGAGCTATCCCTATTTTTTTCATAAAAGCCTCATCTTTTATTTTTAAAACTTTAGTTAATATTAAGATTAAAGAATTAATATTTTAGAAATATATATTCTTTAGTATAAGATTATAAAATAATTTAAAATACATAGGAGATTATGATGGCAAAATATCTAGTGACAGGAAGCTACACTGCAGAATCATGGGCAGCTCAGATAGAAAATCCTCAAAATAGAATTGAAGTTATTGGTAAACAAATGGCAGCTATGGGGGTAAATATCCTAGCAGGGTACTTGGCATTTGGTGACACAGATCTAGTAATAATAATCGAAGGTCCAGATGATATTACAGCTGCTTCAATGCTAATGAAAGTAGCATCGACTGGTGCAGTATCTAATTTATCCACTACTGTTTTAATTGATCCTGAAGATGCAGTTGAAGCAATGAAAAAAGCTAAAGATTTTGGTTATACACCACCAAAAAGTTAAGTAAAAGTTAGGTAATAACTAAAGTTTTGGGTTCGAGTTCTGGCTCCCGAGACAGGATTCGAACCTGTGACCCGCTGATTAACAGTCAGCTGCTCTACCGCTGAGCTACTCGGGAAAAAATAATTCATCTACAATTATAATGCACCTTTAAAATATATATCGCTTATTTTGTAAATATTTCTTTAATTTTTTTTCTTCTATACTCGAAAATTTTTTTTAGATCTCTTTTTACCAAAATTCTATTTGTTATTTCACCAAATAAAACTTTATAATTGACTTTGTCAGTCATTAAAGTTTTATTATTTTTTTTTGAAAAAAGATGGTAATGTTCCCATAATAAATAAGGCCCCTTTATTTGTTTGTCACAAAAGGAAACATTTTTTTTGTATTCAATAATCCTACTTCTCCATGTGAACCTTATCTTATGAAGAGTTAGTTTATACTCAATTTCTTGATTTTCAAAAGTATTATTTGGAATAGGTGGGACAATAGTGAAATTTAACCAACTAGGTGTAATTAAGTTTAAATTTTTTGGAGTTTCAAAAAATTTGAAAACCGTTTCTATATCCTCATTAATTAGTAAATTTGTTTCTAATTGAAAGAAATTATCAGCTTTGGAGAAATTTATCATAATGTCTAGAAATTATATTTTTACCAGTTTTTTTATAAATATATAATAAATTTCAACTATAATTATCCTAAAGTACATAAGAAAAAATAATATGAATAAAGATATTTTAATTTCAGGAGAAAAGATAGAAGAACTGCAGAGCTTAGCTTCTCAAAATTTGTTTATGCATGCACAGCAAATTAATGATTGGGCAGGGGACTTAAGGATTTTTGTAAAAGGAGAAAGGGTTTGGGTTACAGATGTAAATGGTAATAAATATCTTGATTCTACTGGAGGATTATGGTTCAAAGGAGCAGGTTATGGTAGATCAGAAATTGGTCAAGCAATTTACGATCAAATATGTGAGATAGAAACTCCTCCTGCGATGGCAGCTTGTATCCCTCAAATAGAATTAGCAGCTAAAATAGCTGATATTTATCCAGATAAATCTGCAAGATCTTTCTTTACTTCTGGTGGCTCTGAATCTGTAGAAACAGCTGTTAAGATGGCTAAAAAATATCAAATGAATACAGGTAAATCTGGAGCTTACAAAGTTATATCTAGAAGATATTCATATCATGGAGCTACTGCCATGGCTGTTAGTTTGGGTAAGCCTTCAACTTCAGATACTATGGGGCCTGAAATGCCAGGTGCTATCCATGTTCAAAATTGGGATTCGTATCGTATTCCACAAGGCATTAATTCTGTAGATTACGCTATTTACTGTGCAAATCAGTTCGAAGAAGCAATCAAGCATACTGGCCCGGATAGTGTAGCAGCAATGATTGCAGAGCCAATTTCTGTAGCTTTTGGGATACATATACCTCCAAAAGAATATTGGCAAAAACTTAGAGAAATTGCCGATAAGTATCATGTAGTCTTAATTGCAGATGAAGTGATTACAGGATTTGGAAGGACAGGTAAATATTTTGCTACAGATCATTGGGATATGATCCCAGATATAACAACAGTTGCAAAATCACTCACTAGCGGATATTCTCCTCTAGGAGCTGCTATAGCTACAAAAAAAATAGCAGATTCTTTTATTGGGAGTGAAAAAGAAATGTTTTTGCATTTGATTACTTTTGGAGGTCACCCAGCTTCATGTGCAGCAGGATTGAAAAATTTAGAAATTTATGAAAGAGAAAATCTTGTTCAACACTCCAAAGAAATGGGTGAATATCTTATGGATAAACTTCAGAATGTTCTTTTGAATTCCAAAATAGTTGGAGATGTCAGAGGATTAGGATTGTTGGCGGCTATTGAGCTAGTTAAGGATAAATCTACCAAAGAAAAGCTTCCTGCAAATCTAGAAATTCAAAAAAAGATACCAAAATACTTAAATGAAAGAAATATTTTCACTTTTAGAGCAGGAGATATTATTTCACTTTGTCCTCCTTTAAATATCAATAAGGACGAAATTGACTTTTTAGTTGAAGGTTTAAGTAGTACTATATCTAAGATTGAAAAAGAAATTTAATTTTTCCTAAAAATTGTTTTTTTTACTATTTTTTTTTAGTATCTGTGATATGTTTACAGTAACTTTAAAAATGACTTAAAAAATTTATATATGTAAGAGGGCTTAGAATGGTCAAGAAAGATACTAAAAAAAGTAAAAACGAATCTATTGATAGAGATGGTTTTGGTCCGTCAACTATACAAGACGAAGTGGTTCTTGAACTTAAGAATTTGCAAACACACTTTACTACAAAATGGGGTACAGTAAAAGCATGTGATGGGGTTTCCTATTCTGTAAGAAAAGGTGAAACTTTAGGAGTAGTAGGTGAATCAGGTTCTGGAAAGTCGGTTACTGCGTTATCTATAATGAGATTAATTCAATCTCCCCCTGGTATGATTGCTGGTGGTGAAGTAATTCTTAATGGAAGAAATATACTAGAGCTTTCAGAAAGAGAAATGACTAAGGTAAGAGGCGGGGAAATTTCTATGATTCTACAAGATCCTATGCAGGCCCTTAATCCTGTTTTTGATATAAATGATCAAGTGGGAGAAGCAATAGGGATACACCAAGGATTGAAAGGCAAAAGTAGATTTGAAAAGGTTGTTGATGCTCTTAAGAAAGTAAGAATACCCGCACCTGATACAAGGGCGAAGGATTACCCTCATCAACTTTCAGGTGGAATGAGACAGAGAGTTGTTGGAGCTATAGGAATTTCATCTAATCCTTCAGTTATAATTGCCGATGAGCCAACCACTTCACTAGATGTTACTATTCAAGCAGCTTATCTTAGACTACTAAAGCAAATTCAAGCTGAAACAGGAGCTGCAATTATTTTTATAACTCATGATTTTGGTATTGTTGCCAAAATGTGTGATAGGGTAGCTGTGATGTATGCCGGTAGGATCGTAGAAATGGCAGAATGTAGGGAGATTTTTAACAATCCTTTGCATGAATATACAAAAGCTTTGATAGGTTCTGTTCCAAAGCTTGAAGAAAAAACAGGTAGGTTGCCTCAAATTGAAGGTCAACCTCCGTTACTATACAATCTTCCTCCAGGAGATGCCTTTGCTCCAAGGTCACCGTTAAAATATGATGAAAAAGATGCAATGATCCGGCCAGATCTAGTAGAAGTTAAGCCTGGGCATTTCGTTCAGATGTCTAGATGTTCAGTAGCAGATTTTGATAAATATAAAGATAAAGTTTCATATTAGAAAAAAAAGGTGAAGAAATTATGACTACAACAGATAAAAGAGATTATTCAAACGTTCCTTCTGCAACAGGATGTTCCAATGATGGAGATCCTATAATTCAGGTTAGAAATATTAGAAAATGGTACCAAGTTAATAAAGGTTTGCCAATTATCGGTAGTTTTGATTGGCTAAAGGCTGTTGATAATGTTTCCTTCGATGTTCCATCAGGAAAGACTATTGGACTTGTTGGTGAATCAGGTTGTGGTAAAACAACTACAGCCAAAATGGTACTTGGACTTGAAAACCCATCAACTGATGGAGAAGTTGAGGTTGGAAGCATATTTTTTCAGGGAGAAGATGTAACTCAGCTTTCAAGCGCTGGAAAAAGAGAAATGAGAAGATCTGTTCAAGCAGTATTTCAAGATCCCTGGTCATCTCTTAACCCACGAATGAGAGTTAATACAATAATTTCTGAACCACTTGAAATTAATACTACAATGACGAAAAAGGAACGAGATACTAGAGCTGGAGATTTACTTGCTGAAGTAGGTCTTAATCCATACCAGGGTAACTTGTATCCACATGAATTCTCTGGAGGACAGAGACAAAGAATTGGTATAGCAAGAGCACTGGCTTTAAATCCTAAACTGATTGTTCTTGATGAACCTGTTTCAGCTCTCGATGTGTCAATTCGTGCTCAAATTATGAATTTATTAGTAGATCTGCAAAATGAGCATGATCTTGCTTATATTTTGATTGCTCACAACTTAGCTACAGTAAGATATATGTGTCATAGAACTGCAGTAATGTATTTAGGAGTTATTCAAGAATATGGAGACACAGAAGCTATTTTTGCTAATCCAACTCATTTATATACAAATGCCTTAATTTCAGCAGCCTTGCCATCTCACCCTGATATTGAGAGAGATGAAATTGTGCTTCCTGGAGAAGTAGTATCTCCTGTCAATCCTCCTGTTGGTGATGTGTTTATGACTAGAACTCCGCTACCAGTAAGAAAAAATCATCAATATACTAAAGAGAGACCTCCTCTAGTAGAGATTGGAAAAGACCACTATGTGGTTGAAACACCTTGGAGTACTGTTACAGGTCACGATCTTTCAGAATTCAAACTTTCCGTTGATCAAGAAATGAGATAAATGGGTTTGGCTCCCGGGCCTGGATTCGAACCAGGACTGGAGGAGTCAAAGTCCTCTGTCCTACCATTAGACCACCCGGGAAATTATTAAGAATATTTTAAATTTACATCCATATTCTCATTTTTCAAATAGTAATAATTTATATTTTGACAAAAAGTAAATTATTAAAAGCCATATAGAATTTATTATTGCTCTATTTGTCTATTTGTATTAACATTTGATAACACAAAAAAATATTCGGAGGGAAAATGGATATTAATTCGTTAACGCAATTTAGTTTCTACTTTGGTACTGCAGCTATGTTATGTTCAGCTGTATTCTTCTTCTTTGAAAGAGGAGAGGTTAGTCCAAAGTGGAGAACTTCAGTTACTGTTGCTGGTTTAGTAACTTTCATCGCATTTTTTCACTATTGGTATATGAGAGATGCTTGGGTTGCTGCATTTGGATCTGGGGATTTAACTCAATTAAGATATATTGATTGGTTAATCACTGTTCCGCTTCAAATTGTTGAATTCTACTTGATTTTAAAAGTAGTAGGAAAGGTAACTATTAATTTATTCTGGCAATTGCTAATCGCAAGCGTAGTTATGCTTGTAGGAGGATTGTTAGGAGAAATGGATGTTATTGATGCAACAATTGGATTCATAATCGGAATGATTGGTTGGTTATATGTAGTTTATCTTATTTTTGTTGGTGGAGCTGCTAAAGCAAGCGCTGAAGGTAAGAATGAAAATGTTCAGGCTGCATTCAATTCTATGAAATTAATTGTGCTTGTAGGTTGGGCTATCTATCCTTTGGGATACATCATAGGAAATATGGTTGATGTGACTGATGGTGTTCAGACTATGAATATCATTTATAACTTTGCAGACCTTATAAACAAAACCGCATTTGGTTTAGTAATTTGGGCTGCTGCTAAAGCTGATACTAAAAGCTAAATAAATTAGCCGTTTATAATAGTCGTAGTTAGATTGAAGTCTAGCTACGACTATTTGATATTAATAGACACTAATTTAATTTTTATAAATTTTAACTTAAAAACACTAATTTATAATAACTGTATGGATAATAAATTAAAAAATGAAAATCTTGATAGAAATGTAGAAAATTATAAGATCAATGATGAATCTAATGCTTCAACAATTTCTAGAAAAGATAAGTTTAATTTTCTAAATGATGTTTTTGAGTCAGATGATCAAACAGACGTATTTTTAGGATAATCTTGCTAAATGAATTAATAATCACTAATGCTTAATTATCAGAGATTTACTAAATTTATTAGATATGTTTCAGGATTCTTTGCAGTAATATTTTTTATATTATTCATCATTTCTTTTATTATTATGTCTTTTAGTTAACAGATTGAAAATAGAATGAAAAATATGTTTAAGAATTTAGGAATTATATTATTATCTTCATCAATTTTATTATTAGTAATCCTTAGTCAGACCTTAGGGGCAAGGGTTGCATTTCCAGTTTTTATGTTATGTCTACTTTTAGGGGCTTGGTCTTACTATAAGTATACAAATTATAGATAAAAATCTTATTGTGTTCTAAATAAATTTTATCTCTTAACTTTTTTATGAATAAATTGTCATTTAAATCATCAATCTTTATTCAAATTGCTTTAGTAATCTAATAATAGATTCCATTATAATTGATATAGTATCATCTCAAATAAATGTTTTACCAAGATTGAAATTAGTTAAAGTCAAATCTAATAAGGCAAAAAAATAATATTATTTTGGGTATAATTTGAAAGTTCATAACACAGTCTCAGGTTTCTTTGAAGAAAGATCTAAAATAACATCCAAAATAGCCTTAGTACCCACTATGGGATCTATACATGAAGGCCATATTTCTCTCATAGAAAAAGCAAAGTCATATGGAGAAACTATTATAGTTAGTATTTTTGTAAATCCAATTCAATTTAATTCGACAAAAGATTTTGATACGTATCCTAGAAGTCTTGAAGATGATAAAAAAATATTACAGAATCTAGGTGTTGATATATTATTTTGTCCTCCAGCTGAGGAAATTTATCCTGAAAACTTCAAGTCATATGTAAAAGTTAAGATGCTTTCAGATGTCTTAGAAGGGAAGTATAGAAAAGGTAATATGGAAGGAGTTGCTACTGTTGTTACAAAATTATTTAATATTATTCAACCCAATTATGCAATTTTTGGTGAAAAAGATTATCAACAATTGTTACTCATAAAATCTTTTGTAAGTGATTTAAATATTCCTGTTGAGATCATTTCCTCCAAAACAATAAGAGATAATGAAGGCTTAGCATTATCAAGCAGAAATAAAAATTTATCCGTTTCTGAAAAGAATCAAGCAACTGAAATAATAAATTCTCTATATTTCGGTATTAAAAATCTAATATCAGGTGAAAAAAAATCCAAAAATATAATTATCTTAATTGAAAATTACCTTTCTGATTTCAATCTTATAAAAGTTGAATATATATCAATTAGAGATTTAAAAAACTTTGAAATAGTTGAAGAAATAAATTCTGATTTTGTAATTCTTATTGCAGCATATGTTGGAAAAATTAGGCTTATTGATAATATTATCTATAGAAAAAAATGAATAAAGTTTCAATTAAGAAAATTCAGAGATTAAAGAATCTTAAGAAAATAACAATGATTACTGCATATGACTATGTAAGTGGTTATATAGTAAATAATTCCTCTGCTGAAATGATATTAGTAGGAGATAGCTTGGGTACTACTTCCCTGGGTTATGATTTTACTAGTAAGGTGACTATCGAAGATATGATTAATGCAACAGAAGCTGTAGCAAGAGTAGGAATTGATAAGTTACTAGTTTCTGATTTATCTTATGGTACATATGAAACTAAAGAGGATGCATTAAGAAATGCTTCATTATTAATAAACTCAGGTGCAGATGCTGTAAAGTTAGAAGGAGGATCAGAAAAATTTGAAATCATAAAATATTTAATCGATCATAAAATTGCTGTGATGGGTCATATTGGAGTAAAACCTCAATATATTAATAATCATAAAGAATTCAAGATCTTAGGAAAAAATCAAGATGAGGCTAAGGAAATTTTTGATGATGCAATTTCTCTTGAATCATCAGGAGTGTTTTCTTTAGTTTTAGAATTAGTAGATGAGTTTTTAACAAAAAAAATTACAAAAAAATTATCAATACCAACAATTGGAATTTCATCAGGAGATTTTTCCGATGGACAAGTTCAAGTTTATAATGACTTAATTGGCTACAGCCCGAAAAAATTGCCAAAGCATGCCAAAGTTTACAGTAATTTACTCTTTGAAGCACAAGAGTCCATTAATAAATTTGTAAATGACACAAGAGATCTGTCTAAATAAAATAAAAAATCATTATGAATTAGTCAAATAAATTATTCCATGAAAGCTTTTTTTATTGTTAGAATTATAGAGATGAAAAAGGGGTTCATAACTAAATATCATGTAATACAATCTCTTCTTGCAGGCATATTTATAACTATAATCATTCTTGTAGGAGAAACATTTTCTAATAATGTAATTAATGCTGCTATAGGTTCTAGTGTAGCATTACTTTTTTTACACCCTAAAAATAGGCAAAACCGCTTCAAAAGCCTAGTTGTTGGTAATTTGATAGCGATTATAACATTTATTCTCCTACACTTTCTTTTTCAATTATTTGATCAAGATTTATATGTGTCAATTTCTAATAAAAACTTTCATATTTTTTCTGGTATATCTTTTTTTATTTGTTTACTTGTTATGACTTTAACTAATTCTGAACATGTCCCAGCTGCAGGAACATCTATAGGCTTATCGGTACATGAATTTGATTTTAGACTAATACTTTTTGTGATTTTTTCTGTGTTATTTTTGTATGTCTTTAAGTTAGCATTAGATAGATATGGAAAAAATATCATATAAATTCTTGTGCTATTTCTATGAGTTCGATAATTTCTCAATAGTTTAACTATAAGAAATTATGAATGAGTCTGACTAATTATTCAAAACCCATAATGTTAATATTAGCTATCTAAAGAGACATCAAAAAAGACTTTATGTTTTCTAGGTGATTTAATTTAATCCCATGAAAAAAAAGAAACAAAATAATAAAGACCAAAGAGAATTATTTGATACTAAAAAGTTTGAGAGGACATATCTATTGCCTCAGACATGGTATGAGCTGTTGTCTAATAGTGATGAGGAGTTTCTGAATGAATTATTATTTGATATTAGTGGAGTAAATTATATCTATCCAAAGCTTCTATTAACTTTTCAGAATCCTACTTCATATAACTTCTTTCATTTATCAATGCTGAATGAAAACTCTAAAAGAAAGATTGAAAGAATCTTCAAAGGTATTTATGGTGATGATGTCTTAATTGTTATCCAAAAAGCCAATACTGAACCACCCGACAGAATAGATGATAGGGAACTATAAGAAGCTATCCGACTAATTATCCCACTTTATCCAAGCTTTTTAAGTATTAAATAATAGAATCATTTACAATTGATTTGGTATCATTACAAATACGCATTCTAACTAAATGGGGCCTTAGCTCAGCTGGGAGAGCGCTTCCCTTGCACGGAAGAGGTCGGGAGTTCGATCCTCCCAGGC
>MDTD01022591.1_pt1 | contig 20291 bp, 26 predicted proteins | sample 811221 | NCBI WGS metagenome assembly MDTD01 (sample SAMN05326646, study PRJNA326480) | marine metagenome | isolation source: seawater | place: Pacific Ocean: South West | collected 2011
AAGGAGACCAAAAATGCCTAGTGAACCAGAAGTATCCACAGATAAAAAAAATAAAGAGCCCGAAGTGGCCACAAAAATATTGAGCGACATTACTGTTTTTATGAAGTACGCTCGTTACGATCAAGAAAAGAAGCGCAGGGAAACCTGGGCCGAGATAGTGGATAGAAATAAAGGCATGCACATGAAGAAGTACCCAGAGCTCTCTCTTGAGATAGAAAGGGCATACAAGTTGGTTCACGAAAAGAAAGTACTTCCCTCTATGCGTTCCTTGCAGTTCGGCGGCAAGCCCATTGAAATTAGCCCAAACAGGATTTACAACTGCGCGTTCATGCCAATGGACGATTGGCGCTCCTTCTCTGAGGCGTTGTTTTTGCTGCTTGGAGGAACAGGCGTCGGATACTCAGTTCAGAGACACCATGTAGAAAAGCTTCCCGAAATTCGCAAGCCAAGAAACGACAAAAGGAAGCGTTTTTTAATTGGGGATTCTATTGAGGGTTGGGCGGACGCAGTAAAGGCTTTGATGAAATCTTATTTTTCAGGCGGCGCAGAAATAAACTTCGATTTTTCCGATATTCGTCCCAAAGGTGCCAGGCTTGTGACATCTGGCGGAAAAGCGCCAGGACCAGAACCTTTGAAGATATGTATTAGGCAGATAAAGTCAATTCTAAACGAGGTACCAGACGGTGAGCAGCTTTCCTCTATTCAAGTACATGACATCGTTTGCCATATCGCTGATGCGGTTCTTGCTGGCGGTATTCGTCGTGCTGCTCTTATATCATTATTTTCTGCCGACGACGAGGAGATGATCTCTTGCAAGTTTGGCAATTGGTGGGAAAAGAACCCACAGAGAGGACGAGCAAATAATAGTGCAGTTTTGTTGCGCCACCAGATAGACAAAGAATTTTTTATGGATTTGTGGAAGAAGATCCAACTATCCAATAGCGGCGAACCGGGCATATATCTATCGAATGATAAAGACTGGGGCACAAACCCGTGCTGCGAGATAGCACTGAGACCATATCAGTTCTGTAATTTGTGCGAGGTTAACGTCTCCAATATCGAGAGTCAGGAAGACCTAGAAGAAAGAACTCGTGCCGCTGCCCTGATAGGCACACTTCAGGCTGGATATACCGACTTTCATTATCTGCGCTCCGTTTGGAAGAAGACGACGGAAAAAGATGCTCTTCTGGGCATCGGCCTCACTGGTATTGGCTCCGGAGTTGCGCAGAGGTACGATATGAAAGCAGCCGCAGCTGCAGCAAAAGAAGAGAACAAGAGAATATCAAAACTCATCGGTATAAAATCAGCAGCTCGCGTAACTACCATCAAGCCTGCAGGAACCTCGTCTTTGGCCTTGGGGTGCAGCTCGGGTATTCATGCTTGGCACAACGACTATTACGTCAGGCGTCTCCGAGTTGGTAAAAACGAATCTATTTATGGTTACCTAGCCAAATGGCACCCAGAACTGGTAGAGGATGAGTATTTCCGTCCACACGACACGGCGGTTATCAGCATTCCTCAAAAGGCACCAGAAGATGCCATTCTTCGACATGAACATGCGATTGACTTGTTGGAGAGGGTTAAATGGTTTAACAAAAACTGGATTAGGCCCGGTCACTACAAGGGACAAAACACTCACAATATATCAGCTACCGTTTCAGTCCGAGAACATGAGTGGGACATTGTTGGTGAGTGGATGTGGGAAAACAGAGGACACTTCAACGGTCTCTCGATCTTACCTTACGACGGAGGAACATATGTTCAGGCACCCTTCGAAGACTGCGATGCAAACACTTATTCAGCGATGATGGGCACTCTGTCTTCTGTCGATTTGCGCTTTGTGGTCGAGGATGATGACAACACTAACTTGTCTGGGGAGCTAGCTTGTGCTGGCGGAGCTTGCGAAATAAAATAAAAAGACACTTGACTTTTAATTTATCTGTGTTATAATAAGAGAGCCGAAAGGCTCTTTTATTATTTTGAAGGAGACAAAATGACAGAATATCGTGTTGCTAACAAAAGTTTGCGTGAAATTGAAGAAGAAGAAGGAAAGCTTTCCACGGAGGAGCATGTGGCCAACTACATCAAGTCAGTTGCTGCCATCGAAGAGTGTATTGAACCCTTCAAAGAGCAGAAGAAAGCTCTCAAGCAGAACTATGTTGAGAACGGATGGCTTGATAAAGCCGACATCAAGCTTGCGATGAAAGCATATAGGATGTTTAAGGACGAGGTTGATCTGGAGCAGCTTAGAGAGTTTTATGAGACAGTTGGAAGGAGTGTTCGATGAAAGTATATCCCAAAAACAGAAATCTTTTGATAGAGATTTTGGAAGAAGAAACGGAAGAAACAGGTATCCTACTGCCAGACGACTACCAGATTATAAAAGACTTTGTTGTTGCAAAGGTCTTGGCGGTTCACCCGTCTGTTTCTGAGGAGATCTCCGAAGGCTCTCTGGTTGTTGCAGAGGCGAATATGGTTCGCAAAGTAGAAGTAAAAGGTGAGGAGCACTATTTACTACAAGCAAACTATGTTCTTTGCGAGGTCAAGTAGCCCATCTTGTAGCGGGTTATTTTCAAGGAGGAGACCAGTGAAGAGTTTGCATCTTAACACAATATATGATAATAAACGAGAAACTGAAAAAATATTCCAGGCGTCTCTTCCGCATGGTTTTGAGCCCCGTCCTTGTTGTTGTCGTCCCGTCTTTGGTGCTGGTCACGACTGCACAGAACTCAGAGTTCGTATATGAGCTCTTGGTTTACGCGACATATTATTGCAATGTGCTGGCTTGTAAAGCAGGGGAAATCCCTTCTTTCATCACCAGTACCATTGTGGAAAGCAGATAGATAGCTTGAAAGATATTGTTGTAGGAAATTGTGTGGGAGCTTTGAGGCACTCCTTTCACCACGGCGTAACCCTGCTTCTGAACGGCGAGCCTCCATTTCTCTTCTCCAAGGAGAGGGAGGAATGGGATAAATTATATGCTTGCTTGTCTCTCAAGGGGCTTATTCCCTTTGGGGACATGATATCCACAGTAACGATTCTTCTAGACGAAAGCAGAATAGAGGCTCGCACTCGCGGAGTAAAGAGGCATTTCGAATATGATAACCTGTGGATATACAGCGACGAGAAGGTCGGAGGTCTGGAGTTCCACATTCAGGAAGAAAATAAAGAATTTGATGTTTATGATATTTTCCACATCAAAAACGTTCAACCGTCCACGCTCACGAACATAAAGCAAGAGCAGGACTTCATGAAAGAGATGTTTACGTTCTCGCTACATAGGGAAACTTTTTACTGCTCATTATCTCGCATGACCGAAGAGCAATTAAGGAGTACAGAATACTCAGAGCCAATTGTTAGGCTGAGCATGTTTGGGGCTTTGTCCGAGAACGGCGTTCTTGGCTCAAGAAACGGTCAGTGTAAAAAGACCGGGAACATAAAAAGAATATCAATAAAGCTAGACCATAGAGAGAGAAATATTAGAAAAGCGGGAATGAATAAGTATTCGGACATTGAGGGTGTTCACTTCCGTAAGACGTTTAATAAACTGTCCGAGATAGAGTATAATCTATTAGATGAGCCACTCAAGTCATTTAGCGGGAATAATCCCTATCTGCAAAAGAGAGACGTACTTCAATACACCACTGCATGATTGTATGTTGATGTTGAAGAACGGATACACGCTTCTGCAAAATGCTATTAACGAGTGTTTGGCAGTCGGGTGCGATACGGTGTGGATAGTTTCTCAGTACAGAGACATTGCGTTTGTCAAGGACCACATCGGAGAGTGGGCCTATGACTATAGTACATATGAGTACAAGATATCTACCAGTAATGTCCCGAAGGTGCCGATATACTACATACCCATCAAGCCAAGAGACCAAAACATTGGCCGCCTTACTTATTCTTGGGGAGCTATACACGGCTCATTTATGGCCTTTAGAATCGCGAAAGGCCTAAGCAAGTGGATAACCCCAGACAACTATTATATATGCTCCCCCTATAAGGCTTGTGATATATCCGCTCTAGTCGATAACAAAAAGGTTTTTCTTGACAAGGACAAGCCCACTATCGTTTCTTGCAAAGGTCAGTCTATTATGACATCGGCAAACTTATCGTTTACCATAAACAAGCTGGTGTTTAACAGGGCAAGGAGGAGGGTTAGGATAGATGGTAAAGAAGTCCCGCATGACGTGTTTGACATCTTTCGAGATATAGAATACAACGAGGTAAGTGTGTCTTGGCACGAAGACATAAAATCTTGGGAAGAATATGAAAGCTTTATTTCTTTAAAAAAAAATATAGATATGAGATCAAAAGACTTGCTTACTGGGAAGAAATGGAATATAATAGAAAGCTAGCGGAAGGGATCATCATTTGAAGAAGGGAGATCTCGTGGTGTTTTTTGTCAACCATGACGGAGAATACAACACAACATCGTTTCATTTGACTGGCTCAAGGGAGAAGACTTTTATTGGGAAGATAGCGTCTGGAATTATAATGAATGAAAATGTTTTTACGGCCACTTTTTGCAAGGTCTACACGAATTCGGGAACACACTATGTCAGCACTCATGACATGTGTTTAGCAGAGGAGTTTTTATATGGAAAGAAAGAATAGCAATATTAAGTTTGTTGGCCTTCACGCACATTCAGTTGCCGGAAGTCCGTTCGATGGTCTTGGGTACCCGCAGGACCATATGAACTTTGCATACGGTAACGGCAGTGACGCACTGGCGCTCACTGACCATGGAAACATGAACGGCCTGGCATACCAGGTTCTTCATGGAAAGCAAATGAAGAAGGAAGGCAAAGACTTCAAGCCTATCTTCGGGGTCGAGGCTTATTTTGTGCCGTGTGTTGAGGAGTGGCGTCGCATAAAAGATGAATACGACAAAGATAAAAAGTCAAAGTCCAAGGAGGAGTCCAGTGGGACTACAGTAGAAGATGAGGTGGCTTCCAAATCTCTCATCAAAAGTCACATCAACAAGCGCCGCCACCTGGTTTTGCTGGCCCAGAATCAAACTGGCCTAACTAATCTTTTCAAGATGATCTCCAAATCTTATTCTCCTGAAAACTTCTTTCGATACCCTCGCGTAGACTATAAACTTTTGTCTGAGAACTCTGAGGGTGTCATTGCCGCATCCGCCTGTATGGGCGGTATCTATGCTGGGGACTATTGGGAGAACAGGGAGCACAGCGAAACCGCCGTCCTTGATGCTATGAGGGAGACGACCCGTCGCATGGTAGAGATCTTCGGAGAAAACTGGTATGGAGAGCTTCAGTGGAACGCGATCCCAGAGCAGCACGAAATTAACAAGTATGTCATCCAGGTCTGTGACGAGATGAACGTACAGCTTATCTCCACTGCAGACAGCCATTATCCCTCACCAGACCTTTGGAAGGATAGGGAGCTGTATAAAAAGCTTGGGTGGATCTCCAAGGGCAAGGGCATGGAATCAGACTTGCCAGAGACTATTGACGATATGGCTTATGAGCTTTACCCCAAGAACGGTGACCAGATGTGGGAGTCCTACAAGAGATACTCCGAGAAGTGTGACGTTGAGTACGACGATAAGTTGGTACTGGAGAGTATCGAAAGAACACATCAGATTGCTCACGAGAAGATAGAGAGCTTTTTCCCAGACAACACTGTTCGCTTGCCCGACTTCGTGGTACCGAAAGGCCAGACTGCAGACCGAGCACTCATCTCCCAGTGCATCGAGGCTTTGAAGAGCAAGGGCTTGGCAAAGGATATGGAATATGTCAACAGGTTAAAGGGGGAGCTAGAGGTCATCGCAGATCGTGGCTTCAGTAAATATTTCTTGACAATGAAAGCTATATCTGACAGGGTTTCGTCTAAGCAGCTTGTCGGCGCAGGCCGTGGATCCGCTGCAGGGTCGCTGGTATCTTATGTTTTAGATATTACTCAAATTGATCCTATAAAGTACAAGCTCCAGTTTGAGAGGTTTCTGCGCAAAGATGCTACTGACTATCCCGATATTGATTATGATTGTTCCGAGCCAATGGAAGCAAAGGAGATGCTTATTGAGGAGTGGGGCGAGGATACTGTTGTCCCAATTACTAACTGGAACACCCTTCAGTTGCGCTCCCTCATTAAGGATATTTCGAAGTTATATGGCATCCCCTTTGTTGAGGTCAACACAGTTACTAGCAAGATGATGCGCGAAGCTACTCCAAAAGCCAAGGCTGCTAAGGGGCAGACTGCAGGCGTCTATACTCCGACCTTTGAGGAAGTCATGCTTTACAGTGACAGCTTGAGGAACTTTCTTGAGAAGTACCCCGATGTTAAGACTCATGTTTTAAACCTGTATGGTCAAGTACGCTCTGCCTCACGCCACGCTGGTGGTTGTCTCGTTGGCGAGCAGCTTACCAAGTACATGCCCATTATCGCTTCTGGCGGTGTAAGGCAGACGCCTTGGTCTGAAGGGCAAAACGTTCGCCACCTTGAGCCAATGGGTTTTATTAAGTTTGATATCCTCGGACTGGCCAGCCTTCGTATGGTCGAGGGAGCCATCAGACACATCCTGAAAAGACACATGAATGTGGAGGACCCAACCTTTGAAGACGTTCAAAACTTTTACAACGAAAAGCTTCACCCCGGTGTTATTGACTTTGATAACCAAGATGTTTGGAGGAATATCTTTCATGAGGGGAAGTGGACAGGTGTGTTTCAATTTACTAACGATGGAGCTCAGAAGTTTTGCAGACAAGCAAAGCCAGAGTCACTGATGGACCTTTCCGCAATCACCTCCATCTTCCGCCCCGGCCCGCTGTCTGCAAATGTAGACAAGCTTTACGTTGCCGCAAAACTGAACCCTGATGAGGTTGAGTATGGCCATCCGTTATTGAAAGAGATACTCGAAGAGACTTATGGCTTCATCATCTTCCAGGAGCAGTTAGCCTTGATCGCTCACAAGATGGGCAAGAACGTCTCTCTCGATGAGGGCAACTTGCTTAGAAAGCTGTTGACCAAGAAGGGTACTGGTAAGGGCAAGAAGGAGCTGGACAAGATTGAGAAGAAGTTTCTTGAGGGCTGTACTGAGAAGGGGATGCGCCTTGAGGACGCAGAGATTATATGGAAGAAGATGGAGTTCTTCTCGGGTTATGGCTTCAATGCGAGTCATGCAGTTTCTTACGCCACCCTATCCTTCCAGTGTGCTTGGCTGCTAAACTACTACCCAGCAGAGTGGACTGCGGCTTTCTTGGACAAGGAGCCCGAAAACAGAAAAGAAGCAGCTATCAACACCGCCAAGAGCCAAGGCTTCGCCATTAGAAACTTAGACATCAATAACTCTGGTAGGGTATGGGAGATCTCTGAGGATGGTACCACACTCATCCAGCCCCTTACATCAATTAAGGGACTGGGCCTCGCGGCCATTGAGCAGATAGAAGCTGCCCGGCCTTTTAAGAACATTGAGGAGTTTTTGTTTAGTGATAAAATTACTTATAGCAAGCTCAATAAGAAGGCCCTCGACGTGCTATGTCGCTCTGGTGCACTGAGGCCTCTGATGGATGACCGCTTCAAGGGAGACAGGCACTTTTGGTTCTGCGTCGCTTTCGATAGACCTCGCAAGGAGAAGAACCTTGAAGAAAACTTGCTGAAGGCTGAAGATTTTCTTTTGTCCGAAGGCGAAGGCTTGGACTTCTCCAATGAAGAGAGGATCGAGAACTTGGTAAACTTGACAGGGATCTTTCCTATGCACTTGGTTGTCAACGACTCGGTTATCCGCAGGTTGAGAGAAAGATACGTACCACCCATCTCAGAATATGATCCAGAGCTAGGTGTTGTGTGGTTCATCCCGCGCAAAGTGACGTCGAGAAAGACCAAGAACGACAAGACTTATTGGATCGTAGAAGTAATTGATGAAAATAATGTCTTGACAAGTATCAAATGTTGGGGTATAAAAGAAGGTAAGGATACGATTACTATCAACCACCCTTACATGGCTAGGTTGCAGTATGACGAACAATGGGGTTTTTCTTGCAGAAGCATCCGACATCAGTTTAAGATGTTGGGATAGGAGAGAATATGAGTTTAGCATTTTTAGGCGACCTTATGATTATCACCGTAATAAACTTTGTGATTGTAACTGGGATAACATTTGGAGTCCTTTATACTATCGACAAGTTCAGCAACAAGGACGAAGAGTAGGAGTAAATTATGGCTATTAATTTAAAAGCACAAGAATGGTTTCAGGAATATCGAGAAAAGTGGAAAGAAGACGCCGAGCCGCTGGTCAAAAAGATGAAAGAACTAACCAAGCCGTCTTTGTATAGAAAAATAGAAGATGTTCTTTACAACGTTGCTTGGGGACTCCACAGTGATCTCTACGATGGCTTTGAGATGCTCGAAGCCCTCAGAGATGAAGAGAACTTACCAAAGTTTCCAACCAAAGGAAACGTGTACTTCGAACACATTCTTGATGCATTTCCAGAGGATCACCCTCTGAGGAACAATAAGACTTTCCAAGAGCTTCTTGCTTCCATTTATCACCTCTCTAACAAGGGCAAGGGAAAGGGAGAGCTTTTGTTGTCTCTTTGCTTTCAAGGCTCTACAGTGCCGGGGAGCGAGGTGGACAACGCTTTTGAAAACATCGAGCATGTCGAGACAAAGGCGGAGAAAGCAACATTGAAGGGGACGGAAGATTCTTCCAAGAGAGTTTTGGACGAGTACCTCGAAAAGCACTATCCAGGTGAGTGGAAAAAGGACCGCTTCACTGGACATTATGGGACGAACAACCTTGCTAATGTTGATAGCTTTTTTGATGAGGTTTTGGATCTCGGTGACGATGCCAAGAGGAGAATTCTCGAAAAATGGCAGGAGACTGCAGAACTTCCGAATGCCAAAAGAGTGAAAGAGCGAAAGCAGGCTGTCGGCTATGAAGTAGCTATGAGATACCAAGAGATCGATGGCTTCAAGGCATTGGCGTTTCTCAAGGAAAGTACCATAAAGGAGAAGCCAACAGGCAAAATTCCTCTATTTGTTATCAACGAACTTACGATAGAGAACAGAAAAGACATCTGCGAGCGCCTTAACTTTACCCCACAGAACAAGCGCGGTGGGTGCACACAGGCAGTTGGCGATGGCTACACTGACGCAGGTTTAAAATAGGAGAAACAATGACTGATTACACAACATACGGAGTTCGATACCTCGGCTCAAAGAACAAGATCATGCCCCTCATTGCAGAAGTTATTGAGGGACTAGAGGTAAAAGAAAAAACATTAATAGATGTGTTCGCAGGCACGACCAGAGTAGCTCAGACCTTTAAGAAGCTTGGCTACAAGGTGACGACCAGCGACATGGCTTGGGCAACCGAAGCATACAGCAAGGCTTTCATTTGCAACAACGGGGACATGAGCCATCTCGAAGAGCACATCGACAACATGAACAAGATTGAGCCCAAGGCAGGCTGGCTTACAGATAACTATTGCGATGTCTTGTCGAAGGACGGCAACGATAATGTTATCCGGGTATGGAAAAAGAAGAACGGCATGAGAGCAGATGCAGCCAGAGACTATGTTGAGTCACTGGATATCTCAGACGTTGACAAGCACTATCTTATTGCTTGCATCATCTTTGCTCTTGATAAGGTTGACAACACCGTTGGTTTGCAACAGGCATACCTGAAGGAATGGAAGAGTACCCGCTCCAGCGAAGACATGAAGTTCAAAATGTTGGAGCCCATTCCAGGACCAACGGGAGAGCACCTCACTGGAGACGCCCTGCTGCTGGAGTACCCAGAGGCATCAATTGCATACATTGCCCCGCCATACACTGCAGCTGATTACTCCACCTACTATCACATATGGGATAGCATTACTAAGTGGGACAAGCCAGAAGTCGGGCTAAAAACGAATAGGCGCATTGACAGAGTTAAGTCCGGAGAAAAGAGAGACATGAGTATGGTCAGTCCTTGGTATTCCGCAAAGGGAGCACTGGACGCGACCAAGAAGCTGGTAGACAGACTGCCAGTTCAGTATTGTGTTTTCTCTTATAGCGACGAGGGCCTTATCTCTTACGATGAGATGATTGGTCTTTGTGAGCAATACAAGAGCTACAAAGTCCATTCGAAGATTCATGACCGTCACGTCATGTCCAGAATTGGTGCAGGCGGAGACAAGGCTGAGAAGGCCAAGAAAAAGAAGAACGTTGAGTTCGTTATTGTTATTGAGAAGGAGATAAAATGATTATTGAAATGAAAAGAGTACGAGAGAATATTAAACCACCAACTCGCTCAAACCCAAGCGATGCAGGCTTAGACTTGTATTTCAATCCTGAGTATGAGGGCCTGCTTCCTCATCCCGAGCGAGATGCGGTTAGCATCGAACCAGGAGATAGTGTGCTGCTCCAGACAGGCTATCGCTTCGGCGTACCACACGGATACATGCTGGAGATCAAGAACCGCAGCAGTGTTGCTTCTAAGAAGAGCCTCATCGTGGGTGCGTGCGTAGTTGATAGCGGCTATGACGGCGAGGTTTTTGTCAATATTCACAACATCGGAAAAGAAACACAGGTCGTCAAGCCAGGCACCAAGATTGCCCAGGCAGTAATGATTCCTGTCGTTCACTTCCGTGCACTGGAAACAAATGCCGAGCCATATGACTGGTACCCAATCACAATTAGCGACCGAGGCGAAGGTGCCTTGGGCTCAACAGACGGAGGAAAGCAATGAAACGAGAAGATAGACAAATACAAGGAGAGCGAATTTGGCAGGGAATCTTAAACGATGATGTATCTGATTACCCAATATTCAGCGGCATACTCGACAACTTCAACGAGATGACAGACTTCTTTTCAGCTGACTACTCGGTGGCAGAAGTGAACGATGAGTTGTTTTCAGAGTTGCTTTACAAGTCTTCTACTGACGAGGAGTCCCTTTCAAGACTTGAGGCTGTCTTCGCTGATATCGCAGAGATGGCAACTAAAGCTTCGGAGGAATACAACAATATCGTTGATGAAGATGAAGCAGACGAATATTCTGAGAAGGCAGAAGAAATTCTTGAGCGTTCTTTGACTGACTCTTTGGAGGAACTCTGCCGTAAGGAGATGGCCCAATGAAAAAGTATAACAAACTTGTCCGGGATGGCATCCCCGGCGTACTACAAAAGGAGGGAGGTGACTTCTTCCTAAAGAAGGCAAAAAGTGATAGAGAATACTTTTATCATTTGAGAAACAAGCTTGTTGAAGAGGTGGCAGAGTTCTTGACAGATCCGAGCATTGAGGAGTTGGCGGATATCCACGAGGTCATCCTCACTCTCGCATTTGAACTTGGACACACTCAGGCCGACCTCGACGACGAGCGCCTCAAGAAGCGCCGCGACCGAGGCGGGTTTTCCGAGCGGTGGGTACTATTAGAAGCTTAGGCGCTTGCGCCGCCGAAATCGCCCCAAAATTTTTTCTAAAGGACAGCATATGAAGTTGGGTTTGTCATACGATGACGTATTAGTCGTACCAAAATATAGTGATATCAAGAGTCGCACGAAGGTTGACGTGTCTGCCACGATGGATAAATACACGAAACTAGACGTGCCATTGATAGCCGCACCTATGGATACCGTGTGTGGAGTTGACATGGCAAAGGCACTATATCTAAATGGAGCCATCGGTATCTTACATCGCTATAACAGCATTGAAGAACAGGTGGCGATGTTCGGTGACGTGCGCGAGGCGAACGCAGAATGTGGCGTTGCCATCGGTGCTACCGGAGACTTCATGGAGCGAGCCGAGGCTTTGTTTACTATCGGGTGTGAATTCTTTTGCATCGACACTGCTCACGGACACCACCTCCATGTGAAGAAGGCCATCACAGACTTGAAGGCCATTTTCCACAACAATGTGCACATCATGGCAGGCAATGTTGTTACCGCTCGCGCATGCGAAGACTTGCAGGAATGGGGGGCAGACTCTGTTCGGGTTGGCATTGGTGGTGGCAGCTGTTGTACCACTAGGATTGTTACGGGTCATGGTATGCCAAACTTTACAGCAGTGCAAGAATGCGCTGCAGCCGACACTGGACTTACCATCGTTGCCGACGGTGGCATTAGGAGCTCCGGAGACGCCGTTAAAGCTCTTGCGGCAGGTGCCGACGTTGTTATGGCAGGCTCGCTGCTAGCGGGGACTGACGAGGCTCCTGGGAAGCTTAAAAGAGATGGTAAGAAAAAGTCCTATAAAGAGCTGCGTGGTATGGCATCGGAGCGAGCACAAAAAGAATGGCGAGGCAAAGCTTCTGTCGTCGAGGGTGTGTCGCATCGAGTACCATACAAAGGGCCTGTGGAAAAAATTATAAAAGATTTTGCTTCTGGTGTATCAAGTGGCCTGTCTTACTCTGGGGCAAAGAACATCAAGGAGCTGCAGGCAACAGCAGAGTTTATTCAACAGACAGGGGCTGGGACAATAGAGAGCCGGCCATATATTCTAGACAATGGCTTGAAAAAATGAAAAACAAGAAGCCAGAATACGGTCGCATCAAAATGCCAAAGAAGCTATACTTTCAGTCTTTCGACGAGATGTATGTGAAGCTCAAGAACAAATTGGTATTCGATGGCGTCGGCTTCGGCACATTCATGAGGACGTTGGTCCAGAGTTACATCGACGATGACCCAAGGTTGGTAGAGATAGTTGCAGAGATGAAAGAGAGAAAGAATATTCAGAACTATCCTAAATATCGCAAGATCTCTATCGAGGAACGGGAGGCCGGAAAAGAAATTCATAGGAAATTTATGCATGGTTTAACAGAAGAGGAGCTAGAAAAGATATATGATTTTATCGACAACGAGGAGGAAGACGTAAATGAAATATAAATTCAATATTGTCGAAGAGCTGGTAGTGAACGACAATAAATTAATAGATAACTTTGAGGTACCAGAATGTACCCGTATGTGCTACAGATACGAAACTGCATGTCCCAACAAGACGTGCCGAGGGTGGATTAATTACAAAAAAGATTACAATTGCGTCTATGCAACTGTCCAAAATAACGAGAAGCTCACTCTTAGTGAGACAGCCGCTCGCTTGGGAGGCCTTAGTAATGTTCGGATATTGCAAATACAAAATACCGCGATAGAAAAGATGTATAAAGCATTTTCGCAAGAATAAATTATTACTTTTAGTACTTTTACTAACTTTGAACACTATTTATTGTTGTATTTTGCCCCCTGTGGGCTACACAACTCAAAAAAGGGAGATCTTTGAAATGACTAACAAAAAAGAAAAACTTTTAAATGAAGGCACTATCCGTCGCTTTATGACGCTTGCTAACATCGACAGCCTTTCTGAAAGCTTCATTGACGACAAGTTCGTTAAGGAAGAGATGAAAGACAAAGAAAAAGAAAAAGAGGAAATGAAGGAAGAGGCGGCTATCGACGAAGAAGTCGAACTCAACGAAGAAGAAGTTTCCGAATCTGAAGAAACTGTCGAAGAGAGCGAAGAGAAGGTAGACGAAGCTCACTGTAATTCAACAAACGAAGAAGATAAAGACAAGACTGATGAAGGTATGTATGGTAACATGCCTGAAGAAGAGCCCGGCATGGAGCCCTCCGATGATGACATGGGAGACATGGGCGACGATGATTCAGAGACTGTTGAGCTTTCGGACGAAGATATTGCTGCACTTTCACAAGCTTCCGCTGTACTTCAGAAGCTTCTTGGCGACGCTCGTGATGGCGATGACATGGATGACATGGACGATGAGCCTGAGATGGATGCTCCCCTCGAAGAAGAAAAAGTCGAAGAAGAGATGAAAGGTCATGGTAAGGACAAAGACGACAAAGAAAAAGTCGATGAAGAAATGAAAGACCATGACGATAAAGACAAAAAAGAAGTAAAAGAAGAGGCAGACCCAATGCTGGAGAGCATTGTTGCTAAAGTGGTCGCCGCTCTTAAGGAAGAGGCGAAAGCTTCGAAGAAATAAAAAAGCTCCCTTAATTTTTTGAGCTCGCAGTGCTACAATGGTTAGTATTGCGAGCTTTTTTTATGGAGTTAAAATGACATTTTTATTGTGTACTTTGTGTTTGTTTTTGGGATATACCGTTAGTTGGTTACAGGGGCTATCTCGAATAGGTCTCTATTTTGCTAAAATAGGAGTTATACTTGAGATGGAAACTCTGAAACTTGCAAAAGAGATAGATGATAGGGTGATGGTCAGGCTAGGTGATTTGCGTGAGCGTTGCCTAATGCGCGGCGACAGTAAGGAAGTTTTAAAACTTTACGAAAATGAAGATAGCTCGGACATAAACGAGTGGAGAAAAAGAGTAATGGAGATCATATCCGAGCACTTTCCAGAGCACGTTCGAAGGGAATTTGCCCATAGAACATGGGAAGAAGCCATGAATAACGTCAATGCCTACTATTTACTTATAGAAGCCAAGAGGCTTCAGGAGAAAGATGATAGCAGGGAACACGATGGAGATGAAGTCTGATAACTATGAAACTGAACTGGTAGAGAGCTTCCTTGACAAGCTCATGGAAGACAGAAGGTTTTGTTATGTTAAGATGGGAGTCTACCATGCCGAGAAAGCATTTTTAATAAATTCAGTACTCCGTCATTGTCTCGCTAACAGATTAGGAAAGAAAATGTCCGAGAGTGAAATTCTCCGACACTTCAAGAACCTCAACAAGTTTCTTGATGATAAGGTGGAAATAAGGTGGCAAGATGGAAATATTGTTTACATTCCTACGGACCCTCCTAAACATTATAAGTCCCGCAAGAAAAAGACCAAAAATAACGATTAGAAGCTCTGAAGCACTATATACTAAACCAAGTAAAGCACTCAGGGAACAAGAAATGAAATCTTCTATTATCATTGACGACAAAGAAATACCCATCGCGTGGGACAAGGTTGTAACTTACAAGACAAACCCAGAGTGGGGACTACCAGAAGACAACATGAAAAAAAGAAACTCCCACAGAGGAGTTAGAAGTGTTGTTGTACATTGGGATGGCTGCCTAGATTCAGAGATGTGTCACCGAGTAATTACAAACCGTGGCCTTTCAGTGCATTTCTGCATTGATACAGACGGCACAGTAATACAACTGATGGATGCCAATGACATTGCCTGGCATGCCAGAGGTGTAAACACTCAAAGCGTCGGCATCGAAGTTGCAAATCCCGTATTCTTAAAGTACCAAGACAAAGAAAACCCGAGGCCAATATGGAAAGCAGACAAGGTGCATCGTAGAGAGGTGCCAGATCGCCTCGGGTTCTACCCAGAACAAGAGGAAGCTTTGAAGGCGCTAGTCCAGGCTCTGTGTGGGTACTACAGCTTGCCCATCATTACCCCCTCGTGGAAGGGCATCATCAAGGACCCTCAGAAGTTTAAGGGAGTGCTTGGGCATTATCATATTTCAACAAACAAAACAGACCCTTTGGGTTTTGACTTTTCAAAGTTATTCAAGAAGTGAGGACAACTATGAGTTGGGACAAGAATATTAAAAATTACTACGACACCAAAAAGATGATTACCAAGACCATCAAAGAAGAAGCTGGCTTTCATGAACTTGTTGATAGCCTCATGGAAGAAATGTCGGATGCTATGAATGAATCGTGGCAAAATTCCAGAAAGTGGCAAGTCATCAAGGAAGATGAGGAAGGTTCTGATAATATCAAGGCACAGAAAGCGGAGGAGTTCGTTTTGTCTTTGCCAAAATTTACTCCCACCGAGGCTTGGGGAAAGCCAAGTTCTATGGAGAGGCAGCAGATAGATAAAATCTTTCGTACGGTCGGTGGCGGGGCTAGCATCAAGAAAAAAATAGAGTATATGAACAAAACTATCTACAACCCCGATGAATCCATCGGCTCCAGGGGAGGGACAAGAAGAATTCTTGGTGCCCTGATAATCATGGAATCTTTGGCAGCGGTTATCCGAAGCTTCAACGAGGCTTCAGCAGGCTTTGTCTTTGAGGGCTTCTTGTCAGCTCTCCTTGGCGGCAAGCAAGAGGCAGGAAGAAACCCAAGTGGCAATCTACCAATTGAAGACCTCATTGCCTTCTCCGAATGGAAAGGTTCCTCTAACGTACCCGTCAGTTTGAAATTGCTTGGGCAAACCACTAAGGTAGAAGGCAGTTATACTAATTTGATCGACGCACTGCTTGTTGATCATGCAAACACCGGCATGGTCTATCTCGTATGTCGCAAGGACGGGGAGCAGATGTCTATTGAGTCTTTCCAACTCACTAGCAAAAACTTCATTGATGCAATTGCCTACTCAGGCGGCGGCCTATCGGCATCTGGCAAGGTGTTATTTGCCGGAAAAGACGGCACAGCACCAGAACAAATGATTGCTAAAATAAAGGGTGCACTTGAAGCGGAGGATGAAAAACGTGCTTACGATCTCCTGAAAAGTACAAAAGGGTATACAAAAAAGGCCGATGACGGTGAGAGTGAAGAAAAACAAAAGAAGTCTTGGAAAGTAGATGGCGTTGATTATACGAACTACGAAAAGGCTTTAGCAAATCCAAAGTTGTGGGGCGCACCCAACACATCAGAGAAGTTCGAGGCTTTTTTCGAGAAAGCGGCAAAGATGGACCCTGTTTTGCTTGCTGCATGGAACTCGCGAGGCAAAGAACTTGAGCCCGCTATCTTGCAGACTTTGTATTCTGCCGATAAGTATTTCAAGAGCAAGGCAAAAAGCTACAAAAAAGCAGGGCAAAATGTAGTCGGCGATGGCTTGACAATGCAGGTTGGAGATGGCGATGAGAAGATGCCACTTTGGGCATATCTCATGAGCAAACCCACAAAAGCACGCTTGGGATCATCCCAGTTTGCTACCGCTATATTGGAACCCATTGCTCAAGATGCAAAGTCCTTTACAGGGACAGAAGATTTTATTAATGCTCTCTTTAAGCAAGCAAAAAAAGGCAAGACCTTGGAAGAGATTTATGCAAAAACGCCATACACAGTGGAAGAGAATAAGATCTTATGGGAACAGGTGAAGGGGGGACTCCTTACCGAGAACAAAGGCGGAACACAATGGAACATTAGTCCGGCTGAGCTCTCAAACATTCAGGGGATAAAATACGACGTGCTGGGTACCTTGCCGTACAGCGATAAGGCAGTTGTGCAAGTGGCAGTGAGATATATAGACATACTTCAGGACGGCTTGGCGGGATTATTCGCAGAGGTCAAGAACTTATCCGAGAACGTTAACAACTACTTTTTCAAAGATGAGCGTTCCGAGGCGATTACTAATGGCTCAGATGCAATAACCAGTGCAAAGAATGCCGCCGACAAACTGGAGACAGAAGTCGAAGCAGAAAGAGCGGGCGATAAAGAAATTCTAGATCGAAGCTAGAAAAAGTCAAAATAAGACTTTACTTTCTCAAAAATATGTTTATAATAGAAGCAGGGCACTTTGTCCTGCTTTTTTTGCGGGAGTAACTCAGTGGTAGAGTGCAACCTTGCCAAGGTTGACGTCGCGAGTTCGAATCTCGTCTCCCGCTCCACTTGCTAATGAAAGGTAACAACGGATGAAAGTATACGACGATAACCAAAGCTTGAGAGATAAAATTCTAGAAGGCATCAACAAGTTGGCAGACAACGTAGCCAGCACATTGGGCCCAAGAGGACAAAACGTCATCCTGCAGGGCAGCGATGGTCAGCCTATCATTACCAAAGATGGGGTTACAGTCGCAGAGTTTGTAGACTTTGAAGACCCGTTTGAAAACCTTGGCGCACAAATTGTAAAGCAGTCATCTCGTCAAACAAATGCAGTCGCCGGAGACGGAACCACCACTGCAACCATCCTTACGAGAGCTATCATGATAGAGGCCCAGAAATATATTGCCTCCGGATACTCTCCCACCGAAATCAAGCGTGGTATTGACAAAGCAGTAGAGATCGTATGTGAGGGCTTGTCCCAAGAGGCAAAGCCTGTTGAGAGTTTGGAAGATATTATTAATATTGCAACTATATCGGCCAACGGGGATAAGACTATTGGAGAGCTTATCGGTAAAGCCATCGAGCTTATCGGGGTTGACGGCTCCATTTCTATTCGGGAAGGAAGAACAAATGACACACATCTTGAGGTTGTTGAAGGTTTTCGTTTTGATAGTGGCATCGTTGCCGCTTCTTTCGCTACTGACGAGCGTCGAGGTCTTCTCAAATATGATAATGCACTGGTGCTAGTAACAGATGAGGCAATCGATGCTGTGGAGGATATTCTCCCGTCGTTAGAGATTGCGGCCAGAGATAAGCGACCCTTTGTGGTCGTGGCAGATAACATCGAAGGCCAAGCTTTGGCAGCACTGATCATGAACTCCATCCGTGGAACTATGAAAGTAGCTGCAGTGAAAGCGCCGAGGTATGGTGAGGAGAGAAGAAATATTATTAAAGACCTTTGTGTGTCCACTGGAGCCACCCTCATCTCCAGAGAAACTGGCGTATCTCTTCGGGAAGTAAAACTTGAGCATTTCGGGACAACCAAACACGTAGAATCTAGCAAGCATGAGACTACTTTCATTGGCGGAAATGGAGATCCTGAAAAGACAGAAAAGAGGATAGCAGAGATAAAGTCAGAAATTGACGCCACAGATGATATTAATGCGTGCCACACCCTACAAGAGCGCCTAAGCCGCCTTGCCGCTGGCGTTGCTATAATAAATGTCGGTGCACCAACTGAAATCGAGATGATAGAGAAGAAGCACAGGATAGAAGATTCTCTTGAGGCAGTAAAGTCAGCCCAAGAGGAGGGAGTCATCCCAGGCGGTGGCATTGCTTTGCTTAGGGGTAGCTCGCTTCTTAAGAGCGTGACATTTGATAGCGCCGAGCAGAGGTGCGGTCTGGACATTGTTGGCAGAGCGTGTTCTCACCCCATCCAACAAATGGCAAAGAACTCGGGAGTTAGTGCGGATGTCATTATTGAAAAAGTTCAGGAAAACAAGGACCCAACTTATGGATACAATTTCTCAACTCACAAATATGAAGATCTCGTTGAGAGCGGGGTCTTAGATCCTGTAAAGGTCACAAAAAATGCCCTGTTAAACGCATCCTCAGCGGCCTCGACCCTGCTGAATACAAAATATGCTATTGTTGATGATAAGTCCTAGTCCGGCAAACTATTTATAGGTGTCGGAGGAGATGCCATGCAAGGTGATGAAAACAGGGACATAAGAACAGTTTTAGTGGAGTTTGGCGGAAAACTTGATATACTGAACATAAAGATAGATGAGTTGAAAGAAAAGCAAGAAGAGAGCAACCAAGCCCTTCAGAAAGTTAAAGAATCTATATATGGTCCGGACCAAGGGATATACGCTCGAATAAGAGATTTAGAGCAATGGAAAGCCACCTCAACAAAGATGTCATACCTACTTATCACAGGCATGGTAAGCCTCGTGACCTATTTTGTTAAAGACTTTTTTGGAATGAAATAGAACGGAGAACAAACATGAAAGTTAGAATGAGTTATGAAGTTGACGTAGAAAGAATACCTCATGAGATGGAAAAGACGAGGAGAGAAATTGTTGCTCTCCTGAAGTCTGCTGCTGCTGACATAGAGTGCGCGGATATAACAGATGTTGAAAAAACTCAAGACTCAATAACCTCCCTTCGCAAAGGAGAATCCTCCTTGGCTCAGGCGAGAGATAAAATTTCCTCACTTTCCAATTACATAGATAATCATAAGCAGATAACGGAAAGAATAAAAGAGGAAGAAATTGAGCAAAGAGCTGAAGAAATAGCACATGAAAAGATTTCTGAGATGGAAGAACAACTCAAGCAAGTTATAAACGAAAGGACAGAGGAATTCAACTCGATTATAAAGCAACGGGAAGAGCTCATCAAGAATCTGCAAGCTGAATTGTCTGAGAGCGCAACGTTACCTCCAAAAAAGAAAGCACCTCGCAAGAAGAGGAGTGTTAAAAAGTAATGTTTGAAAGACCACCAGGAGAGTTTGATATACACAAAGTGGAGGAGATATACACTAAGATCCTCACCCTTCTCATGGAACAGGGTTACACAAAAAACCTGTCAGGCTTTGTGTATATATTTGCTGCTAATGCGATGGTCTCAGAGCTCATACAGAGAAAGCTTCTAGATTCACAAATTACCCTAGAGCAACTTGAAGATCTCAAAAAGACAGCAGAGAGAGCTGGCATGGATATGGTTGCAAGAGCAAGCGGCCTGTATGTCACGGAGAAAGATGGTGAAGCTTGAGTTTGATATCAAATTTATCTAGTGCGGCTATTATAGCGTTTCTTGTTTCGCACACTACAGTATCAGAAAAGAAAAAAACCTTACGACGATCCTTTTAAAAATTTTGCATCTAAATAT
>MDTD01159382.1_pt1 | contig 20291 bp, 19 predicted proteins | sample 811221 | NCBI WGS metagenome assembly MDTD01 (sample SAMN05326646, study PRJNA326480) | marine metagenome | isolation source: seawater | place: Pacific Ocean: South West | collected 2011
AATCAAAATTAAATAATAGGATTGGTAACTGGTTAATAGGCGGTTTACTTTTAGGTATGGGTCTACTAATTGCCAACGATGCCTGGGGAGGAGAAGAACACAATCACGTTCATATTGACCAAGTAGGTGATAACTTAGAATTAACAATTTTACAAGATGGACAAGCACAACACATTGACTTAGATTTAGGATTACAATATGGTAATGTAGATAATTTAACAATGTGGATTGGACAGTTAGGTCAAGACAATGATGTAGAATTTTCCGTATCAGGTGACGGTAATTTAGTAAAAATTTCACAAGAAGGACAAAAGAATTTTGCTGGATTTACTAGCACATGGGGTAAAGTAAATTGTCCAAACGCAACATTTTGTGGTGACATAGATGGTGTTGACAATGATGTTTACATAAAACAAAAATGTACAGAAGATAATAATTGTGTATATTCAGAAGCAGGTTTTCACGTTTGGGGAGACAATAATTTAATGAGATGGGGTCAAGGAGTTGGACTTAGCAATATCAATGACACAACATTTAACACAGGTGATGGTAGTGAACATGGTGGTCACAAAGTTATATTAGACTACCATGGAGACAATAATGTTATTGCAGGATATCAAACAAATGGTAATACTAATACACCAGGTAGTCATACTGCAAACATATGGATATATGCTGATAATAATGACATTTGGTGGAAACAAATTAATGACGGAAACAAAACTGTAAACTATAAAAGTTATCAAGATGGAAGTCAAATAAGTGGAGTACAAAAAGGTAATGGTGCTCACAATGCCACTATAACTTTGTATGGAACACAACCAACTACATTAAATTTAATACAAAATAGTGGTACAGCACAAACTTATAATCTCAACCAAACATGTCAAACTGCTGGTGGTTGTTCAATCACAATAACTCAAGACTAGACTCTTAGCAAATAAATACATACATGAAATGGTTATACAGTGGATGGGCAGTTGTAGTAACAATATGTTTACTAACAACATTAAAAATATATGATCCAACACCAATACAAAGTTTAAGATTACAAACTTTTGATGCATTACAAAACTTAGATGAAGTAAAACAAAGTGAAGAAGTTGTAATAATAAACATAGGCGAAAAAAGTTTACAACAATGGGGACAATGGCCATGGCCCAGACAGAATTTTGCACAACTAATACACGATATCAGACAGAACAATGCTGGTATGATTGGAATGACCGTGATGTTTCCGGAGGCGGATCGATTTGGCGGGGACGAAATCCTAGCATCTTGGCTGAAAGGGAACGGGATAGTTTTGTCCCAGACCCCAAGTACAAGAGGGGTGAGGAGTTCAGGTCCTCACATTGGCACAGGAACAATAGGCCCTTCAAACCCGACCCAATCTTTGCTAGAATGGCCCAACCTAGTAACAAACATTCCGATACTTGAAGAACAAGCAGAAGGTATAGGTGTACTAGCATCAGCACCACAACCAGATTTAGTAACAAGAACTTATCCATTAGCAATCACTGTTAATGACAAAATTTATCCTAGTTTTGCTATTGAAATGTTAAGAACATTTACACAGAAACCTAGTTACATGTTAAAAACTAGTGATATAGGAATACAAGAGTTTGCAGTACCACCATTTGAGCCTATTGTTACACAACCAAACGGAACAGCATACATACGTTTTAATAACACATTTGAAGAATACGAATATGTCGACAAAAACAGCCTACCAGACCTTACAGGAAAATTTGTCATAATAGGTGTTACAGCAGAAGGTGTACAAAACCCTGTTCCTACTCCAAAAGGTAATATGTATCCACAACAAATACAGGGCCATATGCTACAAAATTTTATTGATGGATCAAATATACAGCGAAATGAATTAAGTGCTTTATATGAGCTCTTAGGGGCCTTGTTGGGTATGATTTTTATAGCAATCGCCGTATATAAGTTGCCTTTAGTGTGGACAGCACCAATTTCCATGCTTATTTTAGGCTCAGAAGCCTATTTGAGTGTGTGGTTTTACACAAATCAACTGGTATTAATGGACGCAACTTTCCCGGTATTTAGTGGATTTTTGGTGTTTACTCATAGTGCATTTAACAATTTTTACAAGCAATACAAGTTAAGACAGCAAATTAAAGGTCAATTTGGCACTTATATTTCGCCTGATTATGTAGATATGATAGTAAAAGACCCAAGTCTAATGCAATTAGGTGGGCAAAGAAAAGAGATGAGTTTCATGTTTGCAGACATAGTTGGCTTTACACCTATATCAGAAACTTATATGAAGAAAGATGACCCTGAAGGATTAGTAGAATTAATCAATAGTTTCTTAGACAAAATGACAAAGATAGTACTTGCCAACGGCGGAACCATAGACAAATACATGGGCGACTGTATAATGGCATTTTGGAATGCTCCAATACCATGTGATAATCATGCTGAAATGGCTGTAAAAACTGCTATAGAAATTGAACTACTGGGAGATGAACTAGAAAAAGAAATGGAAAAATTAGGATTACCAAGAGTCAAATTTGGTACAGGTGTAAACACAGGTACATGTATTGTTGGTAATATGGGCAGTGAAGCAAGATTAGATTATAGTGTTGTAGGAGATGCTGTGAATTTAGGTGCTAGATTAGAAGCCGAGACTAGGAAACAAGACACTCCTATATTAATAAGTGAATTTACTTACATGCAACTTACGGATATTGCATGTACTCAGTTAGATGAAGTTACTGTAAAAGGAAAAGAAGAGCCTGTTAAAATTTATGCTCCACTTATTAATAATGAAATAAGAAAACTTTACAAGTAATTACACTTCATACTTACTAATATTTTTTAAGATATCTGGTATTTCTTCATTTTGTATCATATCTATTATAACATTAGTAAGGTCAATTTCTCTTCTAACCAAAGACATTCTAAAAAGTAATTGTTGCAATTCTTTTTCATAGAATTCCAACTCCTGTTCTTTACGAAGTTTGTCTTCTATTAGGTCCGCAATCTGTATTATTTTGCCTGACTTCATAATAATATTTATGCTTAATCGTCTGGATTATAATGTCTAAATTCTGTAAATAATTTTGCATATTCAAGCAAGTCTTGTCTTAATGTTTGCAAATGTTTTATTTCCATTGGTACTTTAAAATTTGCAACAGTATATATAGGCAAGTAATAATTTAAAATTTTATCTACTTTTTGTCTATCTTTCACAATGTCTTGTATTATTCTGTGATAAAAATTAGGCTCTGTAATTAATTGTGTTAGCCAAACATGATGGTCATCATTTGAATTATATGAATAAGCCATTTCTCTAACCTCATAAGATATTGCTCGTACAGGATTAATATTACTTCTGTATTTTTTCATCACAGGAGGATACATCCACTTCTCATGACGAGTGTGTTGATTTCTTAGATATGCTTTATACTCATTTAAAAAACTTTTATATAAACCTTCTTCACTTTGTTTAACATCAACGTTATAATGTTCTATAAGTTCATCGGCAATTTTTTGTGCTTTGGGAGTTAGGTCATTATATAATTCTCTTACATCAAGTATTGTATATGTGCCGTCAAAGAATGTGTTAGGGATCGCCTTGTGTCGTTTATATTTGTTAAGTTCTGTCGTAAGTTTTATAGCATCAAAATTTATAATATCTTTTGACATGCTATTACTTATCACATATTAATTTTTAATATAGTGTGCAGTTTACCTGTGCCTTTATTACGTCCTAATGTGCTTCTAGCACCATCATGTAAAGGTTTGGGCCATTGACCAATGTTTACCCAAGCATAACCACAACTTTCTTCATTTAATGTTGGCTGGAACTCTTTATCTACAACATAGCAAAAACTATAGTACATAAAATTTTTATCTTTGCTTTGATATACATCTAGTGGATTTAATTTTTTTAGTTCAGGAACAATGCCAATTTCTTCTGCAAGTTCTCTTTGTAAACATTCATAAGGCGTTTCGATTCCTTCAATCATGCCTCCCCAAAATCCCCATGTGTGTTTATGTCTTTTATCTGAGTTTCGTAATTGAAATAAACATCTACCTGTGTCTTTTGCTAAAAACAAAACACCGGCGGCACTGATGCCTTTATGTTTATTTAGATTGGTCAAAGGATTAAGTTGTTCTATAATACTCTTTTGTTCTACACGTTTAGTTTCCAGAACCCTGGGTTGTATGTTCCTTCGTAAGTGCTTGTCCACGTTTCGTTTTTCCATTGAAATTGTTTTCCTGTAAATGTGTTTGTAACATAGTGTACATCTGTAACAGAACTAGCATCAAATACTTTTGTCCATGTACTGCCATTATATTCTACTATGTCGTTAATGTCTGCAGATATCCCCCAGTTGTCACCGGAAATTTCTGCTGTGAGCAAATATCTTTGCCCATTAGAGGCGGCTTCTAATGTACCGTCTCCTGGATAACTTGATGTTGGATCAATAATTTTTGTTAAGTTTGTTAATGTATTAGTTGGTAAAGTATCAGAATCTATATTGAATACTAATTTACTAGGATCAACAGTATTTCTTGCAACAAAACCACTTATTAAATTAGTAGTAGAGTCTATATCATTTGAAATATTTAATTGTAAAGTACTTCCAGTTGTTAAAGGTATATCACTCATTGATACACTTGTATTTGCCAACGAGCCTTTGTCCCCTTGTGGAGCAATCACTGATAACAAATCATTCCAATTTGCTTTTGTAGTTTCACCATCATCATAACTAGTACCTTCTGTTGGTGCTGATTTAAATAATGTTGCTTCTGTACCATCCATCTGTACAAAATAATTGTTTGGACTTAATGTAAATAATTCAAACTGAGAATCAACTGTTCTAAAGAAGTCGTATATATCTTCATCATAACCTAAGTCTGCAACACTAGAAGTATCATATATGTTGGTTATGATAGTATTAATAATTTTTTGTCTTTTAACTTTTGCAGGTGGACTTAACCATATAGGTAAAGAAAATGTTAAAGTGGAAACATCAATTGTTTCATCAACTCCTGCAGGCATACTTCTATTTGACCAATTAACATCTGTAAGTTCTACTTCAAAAATACTAGTCCAATCTATTGGATTGGAAGTATGTTGTAATTGAATACTTGGATTGAACAAAATTAAAATTTGTTCTAACAGTTGTAATTTTTGGTCTGTATTGCCAGACCATATATCCACTTGCATTGTTAAGTTATAAGGAACAGGCATATATCTATCTGTGCTATACAAATTACCTGGAAATTCTTGTGATGCTGTATCTGTTTTATATTGAGCAGACCCAGTATCATATTGTCTTTCTGCAATTTGTAGTTTACTAATTAACATAGGATCCATAGTCCTATCTCTTGCTAGTAATAAACTGTTTATGCTACATGCTATAAATGGAGTAGAATTTACCATGTTCTCACTTCCTTTTCTTAAGATGTGTGCTACCATTCTTTGCATGTCAGCATATCTTACAGGAACTTTGTTATAAAATTCTGCACCATTACGTTTACCTTCTGACACTTTAAAGTCACTAAAAATTCTCATGAATTGCATCAAGTATCTTCTTAGTTGTGCGTCATACCAGTAATCTAAATTAGCCATTAGTTATCTGCCTTAGGTTTAACTGCTTTACTGAGGTTAGTTTTCTCAGAAGCAGTTGTACCATCTGTATTTGTTGTAATATTATCATTGTTAATAAATGAAGTAAGTATTTTATTAGCGGCACTCCATGCCTTCTTGTTGTCGTCACTAATTTTAATCATTCTACTTCCTGATTTTTTAAATAATCTATGAGGTTCAAAGTCTGTTCTTAAGAAATATTCTCCATTGCTCATACCAACCGGGAATGAACTACCACTCCCTACTATACTTATACCATTAGGTGCAGATCCATCGCCAGGGAAATATATACCTGGTTTGTTATCTGGATCGGTTTCGTCAACGTATAAATGACCACCTTCATAATTTCCAGCATCGTATTGAACATCTGCATTAGCAACTGCCATAACTTTGTCACTAACTTCAATCTCTGTTTTGTATGTGCTGAGAAGATTTCTCAAGTCAGTAGCAGTTTCTCCAGTACCAAGTATATCTCTGTATTCTGGACTGTCTGTGATATTTGTAAGTTTTACTCTCCATAAGTGAGGCCACCATCTTGGATCGTATCCTTCTGCTGGTCTGCCGGCATCACTTACAACAAAAAATCTATTAATTGCTTCACCACCACCTAAAAGTAAGTCATCTCTTAGATGAGGTAGTTCAATAACATCACCTGCCATTAACCTTCTGCCAAGTAAACTTGCACAAGTATTCATATGGAAAGTCATAAACAAACTATCGTTTGACATAAACATACCAAATTGTGTTAAATCAAAATCTGGTTCTGCTACATTATATGCACCACGTAGTTCATAAATGTCCGTATCATACTTTCTGTCTCTGTTTTCCAAAAATATAACGTCTTGTATATACAGGTCTCCACTGCCTATGCTGGCTGTAGAGTCGTCAGTATATGTGCCGATGTATTTGTGTACAAAGACACCTGTTCCACCTGCATTGATATTTTCTGCTACAACTCTATCTATAAAGCCGTAGTCGTTAGTTTTATGTTTGTTCCACAGTTGTAATCTTGGCATAATGTAGTATTTATCACTTTCTTTATTCCTTGACAATGAACGTGAAAGCATATATACTATGATTTAAGGAAAGGTGGCTGAGTGGCTTAAAGCACCTCCCTGCTAAGGAGGAGTACGGGTAACTGTACCGAGAGTTCGAATCTCTCCCTTTCCGCCAGACTAAATATTATGCCTTAACATTTGGTAATATATGAGTCTTTGAATTAATTCTTATATATTTCCAAATTAACATGAGGAAAAAAATGGTAAAAGTAAAGAACAATTCAGCAAAGAAAAGTTCAACTAAAAAAGCACCAGCAAATAAATGGTGGTTTGAAGAGTTTGGTGACAACTTAATGAAAAATGCTGAAGAAATAAGTGCTAATATTAGAGCGAATGCCGAAAGGATTGGCGAAAATATTAAAACAATATAGGTAATTCGGGGCCGTAGCTCAGTTGGGAGAGCGTCTGGTTTGCATCCAGAAGGTCGCAGGTTCGACCCCTGTCGGCTCCACCATTACCAGAGGTAAAATGTCGGAAAGAGATTTAGAAGATATAATAACAGAAGCAATACTAGACTTATTGTTAGATGCCAAAGACAATGGACTAGATTTGCTAACTTTTGAAGATGTTTGCAAAATGTTGGGAGTAGATGATTTGTCATTAATGTCAAAGTTTGAACAAGGAACAGCATTTACACTTAACAAAGAATATTTAGAAAAATTACGTGACCCAGAGGTCAGAAAAGCAATGATAGAATCATTTAAGGCAACTAAACATTGAAAACAGAAACAGTAACATGGGTCCATCACTGGACAGATAAAACATTTAGTTTTAAAACAACACGCAGTCAAACATTCCGTTTTAATAATGGCGAGTTTGCAATGATTGGATTAATGGTAGATGATAAACCATTATTGAGAGCATACAGTATTGCAAGTGCAAATTATGAAGATGAACTGGAGTTTCTTAGTATTAAGGTACCAGACGGACCTCTTACAAGTCGTTTACAGCATTTAAAAGTAGGAGATGAAGTAGTTGTTATGCCAAAGTGTACAGGTACTTTAACAATAGATAATTTAACAGAAGCAAACAATTTATTTTTGTTGTCAACGGGAACAGGCATAGCACCTTTTATGAGCATAATTAGAGATCCTCAGACATACGAAAAATTTAAAAATGTTATTTTAGTGCATACAACTAGAACACATGCAGAACACACTTACACAGATGTTATACAAGAAATGTGCAATACATTTCCTTTGACATATTATGATACATGTACCCAAGAAGATTACGAACGTAAAGGCAGATTCTGGTTACATATACAAAACTTTACAGATGGCGGATTTAACAAAGACACTGATAGAGTAATGGTATGTGGTGGACCAGAAATGAATTATGAATGTAGAGATTTTTTTGAAAGTTTAAATTTTCAAGAAGGAAATTTAGGAGAACCTGGAGACTTTGTCTTAGAAAGAGCATTTGTTGACTGATAAATAGTTACATGCTTGAAAATTATAATCCTCAAAAAGCAAGTGTGGATGTACTACTATTTGCAGACTCATTAGATTCAGTTTGGTATTTTGAACATGCAATACCATCATCAACAACATACAGTAAAGGTATAGGCAATGGATTTGACCAAATGTCTAACGAAGAATATAAAGATTTTTTATCATTAGTTGAAGAAAAAACACCAGCAAATGATAGAGCACATTTTTATTTGGATCAAGCAGATTACTATTCTTCACATCATACTACTAGAGCAATAGCATCATATAAACTAGCACATGAATTACGCAAACATGGTTATACAGTCCAAGTTATCAGTCATTTTTGGTATTTTACAGAAGAAGATTTTAAAAAAGTAATAGACAAATTTGTTGGTGACAACACATTACTAGTTGGATTTAGTGCTACATTTCACAGTTCACACAATCCTTTTGCAGTATTACATAGTCTATACTTTCCTGCAGGTAGGCAAAGACAACTCAAAACTTGGATACATGCAAATAACCCAAACACAAAATTAGTTGCAGGTGGTACACCTATAGACACAGATACATTACTTGATCCAGACTATGATGGACCATATCATGATATGGATGTTATTAATGTAGGATATGCAGATGTCACAATATTAGAAATGTTGCAAGACATGAAAGAAGGAATTTTTTGGCCCATATATACAGACAAAGGAAGTAGATTAGATATACAAAGCAGTACAATGACTTACTGCAAAGAAGATGCAATACAACATGGTGATGAAATGCCTTTAGAATTAGGCAGAGGATGTATTTTTAAATGTAATTTTTGTAATTTTGGGTTGATAGGAAAAACAAAAGGCACATACACAAGAAATCATATGGTAATACATGATGAATTAAAACGTAATTGGGAAGAAAATGGCATATACAAGTATTGGATATTAGATGATACTTTCAATGAGGACAATGACAAGTTAGAAGTTATAGCAAAACTAAAAGCAGACTCTAACATACCTTTAGAACTTAGTGCTTTTTTAAGGTTAGATTTACAGAACAGATTAAAACAAGAACAACTTTTAGTTGATTGTGGTTTAAAAAATCCACAATACGGCATTGAAACACTAAATCCAGATAGTGCAGTTGCAATTGGTAAAGGTTGGAATCCAGAAGAACAAATGGAATACCTAAGGTCAATTAAACATAATGTATTCAAAGATGTTTGGCTGTTTAGTCATTTTATAGTAGGACTGCCAGAAGACTCACGTGAAAGTTTGCACGACATGAGAGAAAAATTATTAGATCCAGAATACAATCCTTTAGACCATTTGTTTGTAAATTTTTTATATATTAAAGAAGTACAGAAGTCAGGATGGGATTCAGCAGGTAGTAATCATGACGGTGGTGGTAGTGCAATAGACAAAGACCCTCAAGGATTTGGATATACGTTTCCCAATTCACATAAAAACAAATTACAAAGTATGGCAAAAGGTCACTTACAAAAATATTGGCGTAATAAACATGGCATAAGTTTTCAAGGAGCAAAATTATTTTCACAAAAGTTAAATCAAGATTTTAACGAAAGTAGAGGATATAGAAAGTTTCAACCTACAAGTTGGCATAAAATACCTAAAGATGCTAAAAAATCTCCTTGGATGATAAATTATTGGGATAATTATTTTAATGATATAATGTCAATAAAAGAACATACTAGATATAATTCTGTACAATGGGTTCAAGAAGGTAAGGTTACAGAATTTAAACCTATGAGTAAATAATGGCTGTTTGTTTAAAAGATCCAATAAAAGATCCAGGTATAGACTGGAAAGAGTATGCTGAGAATGAAGAAGTAGAACTTACTGTGGATGTAAATGATGATTTCGAACATACTCCTGTAGACGTTTTAATTTTTGCTTCTGATCCACAAAGAGGTAGAGAGTATGAGATGTTTCTTAAAGAAATGTATCAGCCAGGCGACATAATGTCAGACCAAATATTTGAAAAATATATGGAAAAAGCCGCTCAATATGAACGAGATTGTTGGAAACTACCCAGTAGAAAAGAAATTATGCTCAAACCTGATGGTCGAACTTTGATGCAAAATAAAGGATATTATTTAACTTGGCCCTCCATAGACCAACATGATGGTCGTGCTATGGGCAGTGATAAAGTTGCACATGAAATCAGAAAGTTAGGATATTCAGTACAAGTAGTACATAATCTATTACATGTATCTGAAGATACTGTACATAAAATTATACAAAAATTTGTAGGTGAAAATACTAAAGCAGTAATGTTTGGTCAAGTATTTTCCTTTCACAAGGATATGTTTGGATTGATGAATACTGTATTTTTTCCTCCTAGCAGACAACATAAAATTAAAGAGTGGATTTTAGAACAAAACCCAAATGCAAAACTTGTTATGGGAGGTGCAAAATTTAATTACACCAAAGAATTTGGAGGTGTTAGTGATAATAAAACACCTTTAGATGATATAGATATTCGTATGTTTGGTTGGGCAGACGTAACTATTAGAGACATGTTGATAGATTTAGAACAAGGTAATCCTAAAGAATTTTACAGTGACCCAAAAAGTATGTTGGATATTTACAACAGTTCAATGGAATATTTTGATGAAGATGTAATTCTTCCTAATGCAAGAATAGGATTGGAATTAGGTAGAGGATGTATTTTTAAATGTACATTTTGTGAATTTGATTTGATAGGAAAAACAAAAGGCACATACACAAGAAGTACATCACGTCTTGAAGATGAATTAAAACGTAATTGGGAAGAATATGGAGTACATAGATATTGGATTACTGATGATACACTAAATGATGATACTGCAAAGTTAGAACGTATGGCAGACATACGAATTAGAAACAATATTCCTTTTAAGTATGCATGTTTCTTAAGATTAGATTTACAAGATAGATTAAAGCAAACTGATATTTTAGTTGAAAGCGGAATTGAATATGCTCATTATGGTATTGAAACACTAAATCCTGATAGTGCCGCGGCAATCGGTAAAGGGTGGCACCCTGAAGAGCAAATGGCATTTATCAGAGAACTAAAAGAAGGTAAATTTAAAGATGTATTTTTACATTCTAATTTTATGTACGGACTTCCGGAAGATAGTTTAGAAATACTAAGAGATATGCATGAAAAATTAGTAGATGTGGAGTACAACAAATTAGACCAAATAGTCGTACAAAGTTATGTAATTAGACAACCAAAAATTAATTATCCAAAATCAGACCCAACAAAAGTTACAAGTGAAATTCAAGAAACTTTAGAAGAGCAAGGTTACACAATTACAACAGACCGTAAAGTTTGGGACAGTATTTTAATGACAAAAAATAAACATGGACTATCCACACAACAATCACATCATATATCACAACAAACTTCTACACAATTTAGATACAACAAATATTGGAAAGACCATTTTGATCCTGTAAAAAAATCTAATGATTTAAGACTACAAATGAGAAAAGACTATCAACAATACTTTGATAAAATTTTTAGTATTAAGAAACATAATAGATATGAAACAGTAACTTTATTTAATGAAGACACTCCAAGAACATTATCTGTTCAAGAATATAAAGAATCACTTTAAGCACCATAATAAATACCTATTATGGAACTACCACACAGACATCCAATTGCCTTAATCGACGAACATCGAATCATAAACGATGAAGAAGTTGAAGCAACATTTATGGTACATAATGCACACCCAGTACTGGAAGGGCACTTTCCACATGTAAAAATTTGGCCCGGTGTTTATATTGTTGAGGGAATGAATCAATGTGCAGGAATACACGCACTACATTTAGCAGAAAAAGAAGTTGGCAAAGTTAAACACGAGGACTATGTAACTTTTGTAACTAGTGTAGACAAATGTAAATTTAGATTTCCTGTCTTTCCTGGAACAAGACTAAGGTACGAAGCAAAATTAGTTAAACGTAAAATGAATCATATCTTCTATGATTGCAAAGTATTCGATGGAGAATCACGTGTAGCATCCGCTACAATAGGTTTAACAGCCAAAAAACTATAAAAATCTCTCTTTTGATTCAAAATTTACCAATTGACAATAAAATTTTTTGAAGTTATACTAACTAGCAATATTGTTTGGAGTAAAATAAACATTAATGGCTAGAAAGAAAAAACAAAGAACAGTATATATTACAAAGCAACCTGATTGGAAAACTTTAAGACTTATTACTGACCCTATACAGCAAGAAAAAGCATTTGATTCTTGTGACTATTTTGTGCATTCAGAAATATCTTCTAAGGATATGGTTTCTGCATACAGGAAGTGGGTAAAAGAAGCAAGTGGTTGGCCACCAGAAGAAATTAAAATAATTTTAAAAAACCCAGATTGGCGATTTACTAGTAGTGCCAAATATGCTTGGACGTGGCAAAAGTTAGGATATATGCCAGAACGTCTTGCAGAATTTTACAATAAGAAAAAAGAAGGTTATATTGAATTAGGAAAAACCGTTGTTGAAGAACAACAAGAAAAGAAACAAAAAGCAAAACCTAGAATTTCTATACAAGAAAGAATGTTAGAACAAATCACAGATTTATGTGGTGAGTGGGACGACATGCTAGATACGTTTATTGAAAAAGAAAAGTTTGACCTTAAAAAGTTTAATCCAGAAAAAGATATGAAAGTATATGGTGGCGGTCTAATAAAGCCAGCACATGCTAAAATGGTCAAAGAACAGTATGAAAGCATACATGAAGAAGCAATAGAAAATTTAGCAGGTACATGTGAGCAATTAAAAGAAGCATATAGTTTTATGGACAAAAAAATGAAGAAAGATTATGTTGCTTTCTTTGATAAGATTAATGCCGCCTGTGATGCAATCATACTAACTGGTAAAGCAAATAGAAAACAACGTAAGCCAAGAGCAAGAAGCAAAGAAAGTATTATTAAAAAAATGAAGTTTCAAGTAAGCGATGGAGTACTAGGAATAGCATCTATATCGCCCACAGACGTCGTATATGCTAATGAACTATGGGTATATAATACAAAGACCCGTAAAGTAGGAGTTTACCATGCAATGAACAAAGATCCACGTGGATTAGGCAGACCTGGTGCAGGACTAATGGTAAAAGGAACTACTATACAAGAGTTTGATGTAGAAAGAAGTGTACAAAAAACATTAAGAAAGCCAGCAGAACAAATTAATAACTGGACAGGAAACGCCAAAACAAAGTTTGCAAAAACATTTGAAGAAGTCAAAACAACACCCACCAAATTAAACGGAAGAATGAACGATACTACTATCATATTGAAAGCCTTTTAAAGGCAAAAAGTGATAAATAGTAGTATGGCACAGAGAATAGACCAAATAGGCTACAATAACAGAGACGAAATCATTAAAGAGATTCAGTTAAGATTGGCTGATGGAATGGTTGATGTTGAGTTAGATAGAGAGCATTACGATATAGCAATCAATAAGGCTATACAAAAGTATAGACAATTGAGTAGTGGTAGTGTAGAAGAAGCAGTTATTTTTATTCAAACCCAAGACGGTATTACAAAATATGTTTTACCTGAAGAAGTTATAGATGTTAGACGTTTATACAGAAGAGGTATTGGTACTAATAGTGGCGGCGGTACAAATTTTGATCCATTCGATGTTGCATTCAACAATATGTACATGCTACAAGCAGGGCAAATAGGTGGACTGGCAGTATTTGATGCATTTGCACAATACAAAGAAACTATAGGTCGTGTGTTTGGTAGTGAGTACAACTTTACATTCAATAGAAATACAAAAGAATTAACCATATTAAGAAACGTAGCACATGCTGAAGATATTGCAGTAGGAGTTAATAACTTCATCCCTGAAAGTGTTTTAATAAAGGACGTTTATGCCGCTGACTGGCTATCTAATTTTGCACTAGCACAAAGTAAAATGATGTTAGGTGAAGCAAGAAGCAAGTTTCCAGGCGGACTTCCTGGACCAGGCGGAGCAACAACACTAAACGGTGATGCCCTTAAGGCTGAAGCAATACAAGAAATGGATCAATTGATTGCCGGCTTACACAACATGGAAGAAGGCAACGCACCGTTAGGTTTTGTTATGGGATAATGCAAGATAATACCTTCTGGGACATACCCGAGTTATTAGACTTTCCATTACCTTTTACAGCAGAAGAAATTTTATTACAGGAAGATTTTGATTTACAAGATGGATATCAAGACCCTGAGCATGTAATAAGACAATCAAAAAAGATAGGATGGACCACTAATCAAGAAGCACCCAATTTACAAATAGGTTGGTTAACAGATAAAAACATTTCAAGACTTTTACAAGAGTGGGCAAGAGACATTTTCCCACAGGATTTCTTTTCACAAACATATTATAAAATGCCAAACAAAACATTTCCTGCAACTTTAGTTATGACTAAAGCAGGTGAGAGTACAAGATGGCACTATGAAGGATTTTATCCTTGGACAAATTTAACAGAACAACTAACTAATCCAGGAAGAACAAGTTGTGTACTTAATATGAAATTAAGTGGCAAAACAGATAATGATATAGTTTTTGGTCAGCCTAGTGAAAAGGTTGTAAATACAGTTGAAAGATTGTATAATCAAAGAACACTAGAACAAGATGTACAATGGTGTGAGGATAAAAATATTAGAAGTAACTTTTATAGTGATGCTATAATGACAATAGATGAACAAGTTACAGAAATAGATAGAAAAGTTACATATGATTGTCCTTTTTTATTAAATTTAGGACATTTAGATACACACCCTAATCCTTGGCATAGAGTAGAAAACAGTAGAACAGCAGAGCCAAGAATAAGTTTTAGACTAATGTGTAATGAAAAATATTCAATGAAGCATTGGGTAAACTTACACAAAGAAGGAAAATTATTAAATGCAACAAGTTAAAAATCATCTTTGCTCTTTTCCAGAACTGGAACTTCCAATTACTGTAGAAGATATATTTACAGATGATGATTATGAACTAATATATGATAGAGCAAGATTTAACAAAAAAGTTGATATAGTTGAACATCCAGACTTGTTTGGCTGGACTATGGCACAAACAAAAAAAATGCATTGGATGTACAGTCCTAATGAACACCAACTTGCTGGCACAGATATCATATTAGAAAAAAATCAAGATTTTGCAAACCTAACATTTGAAGAAAGAAAATATTTAGGTTATAGACCTCCTACAAGTATAGGTGTAATCACAGACAAAGACTTGATGTATAAGTTAAGAGAATATGCACAAGATACTTTTCATGAAGATTATCTTGCAGACATTTGGAGTTTTATGGGCAAAAAAATTGTTCCTATTACACTAATTGGTTTTAGTGGCCCAAGCACATTTCATACTGAGGGATTAACTGGTTGGAGAAAAGTTGCAAACGAAACTTTACTAAAAGACAGAATTGAAACATCACGTACCAGTGCTGTAGTAAACTTTAGATTAATAGGTGATCCAGATGATTGTTCAATAGAAGTAGCAGAACCTGATAAGTATTTTACAGAAGTATATGATAATTTAAACAAAGAATACATTACAAAATGGGAACAAGATGGCAAAGAGCCAGAAACAATGTGGTCAGAGGGTAGAGGTATTTCTGTATCTTCAAGCATTGACCAAACATCTAGTGACGAAATGTTAAGTCATCTAACACCTTGTGGAAAGATAGATGGTTATCACCATCCTTTTATTTTAAATTTATCTTCATGGCATAGAGTAAACATTAAAACAGAATCTCCAAGAGTAAGTTTAAGATTTATGGGACACAAAAAACATACATTTGATTACATACAACAGTTAATTGATGAAGGTAGATTTTTAAAATGTTAGGTTGTTATTGTGATTGTCCAGGTGTAAGTTTGCCTTTTGATGCTAATACATTTTTTAATCAACATGATTTAGATATGATTAATGGTGTAGCAGATATTCCTAATACTGTTGAAATACAATCTGATAAAATTTTATGGTATGGTAATTGGTCAACTACACAATGGTCTCTTAAAAATGTACTGAATGGTGGTGCAGTCATCACAGATGATACATTAAAAAGAGATGTGTGGGAGTGGATGAATGAAACAATACATCCTTCATATTTTCAAAAAGTTTGGAGTTTGTACGGTAGAAAAACTCCACCAGTATCAATATTATGCTTTTCACATCCAACTGCTTGGCACAGAGAAGGTCCTATACTATTTCCAGAAAATTTGCCAGAGTATATCAATACAGAGATTGTATCCATGCCAAGAGCACCAGCAGTGATTAATTTTAGATTATTAGGCGACAAAGATGGCAGTAAATTACAATTTGCACACCCTACACCAGAATTAGATGTACAAGAAAAGGAATGCATACAAAAATATTTTGATACTTGGACAGAAGACATACAGGATAATACTCATGCATATGAACATAATGGACTAGTGTTTACAGCACAACAACATTGGTTAGGCAATCATAGTGACCCTGAAAAAAAATGGGTAGGAGAAAAACAAAATAAAGAAACAACACATGTAGTTACAACCAGAGATGTAGTTTTAAGAGATAATGATTTAATGAACACAGGAAATGTTTCTACAATGTGGGACGATAAACTTAATTTTATTACAGAACATGTGGGTATGCATAATCCATATATTGTAAACTTGTCTAAATGGCATAGAGTACTTACAAATGGAGAACCACGTGTTACTTTTAGAATACATGCTAATACAGATTTAACTTTTGAAGACATAGAACGTTTACATGACAATGGAGAGTTTTTCAAATGAATGGATGTTTTATAGATTGCCCAGACGTAACTTTTCCTTTTACAGCAGATGATTTTTTTGGTGACTTTGATTATGATTTGATATATGGCAGAATTCCTGTACCTACTGACCTAACATTAATGGGTAAAACAGTTAAATGGGCCAATTGGGCAACAGATAACTTAGAAAAGATACAAGGCACAAGATTTGAAAATGAAAATCAAGAATTACTATTCAATAGTGCAGGATTAATTTATGATAACAAATTAAAACATGATGTTTGGGATTGGATGAATGATACTTTTCATCCAATATATTTTCAAGACTTATGGAAAACTGGTTTGGGTAGTGCCCACCCACCTGTAACTGTTTTGTGTTTTTCAAGAACAACAGGTTGGCATAAAGAAGGACCTGTACCAATACCAGATAATGTACCTAATGATTTTGATACAAGTTATGTTTCTAATTGGAGACCACCCGCAGTAATTAATTTTAGATTGTTAGGAGATATAGATGGAAGTGAGTTACAGTTTTCAGAGCCTAGTGATTCTATGAAAGTTGCAGAGCAAGAACTTATACAAAAGTTTTTTGATACTAGTGTATTAAGAGCTCAAGAAGATGAAAATCCTTTACCCAATGGACTTAATAATCCAACAATAATAAAACATCGTTCAATGGTAATGGATGCTAGACAGCATTGGATAGAACATGATTTTAATTCTGGAACTAGTTTTTATTCAAAGTCATTAACACATAAGGCTACACATTATGGAATGCACAATCCATATATAGTAAATATCTCAGAATGGCATAGAGTTCTCACTAATGGCACTCCTAGAGTCACAATGAGAGTACATGCTAATACAGATTTAACATTTAAACAAATAGAAGAATTGGTTGAAGCCGGAAAATTTTTTAAATAAATAAAATTGGAATATATAATAGTATGATAATAGGAATAACAGGATTTATGGGCAGTGGCAAAGATACAGTTGCCAAAATGTTCGTAGAAAAAGGTGCAGTACAAGACAGTTTTGCATCACCATTAAAAGATTTATGTGCTAGTGTGTTTGGTTGGGACAGACACATGTTAGAAGGCGATACTGTAGCAAGTAGAGACTTTAGAGAAACAGCAGACATATACTGGACAAGAAAACTAGGCATAGATAACTTTACTCCACGTTTAGCATTACAACTATTGGGTACAGACATAATGCGTACTCATTTTAATCAAGACATTTGGTTAGACAGTTTAGAATATCGAATAAGAAAAAATAATCCACAAGACCAAATTGTTGTTGTAAGTGATTGTAGATTCAAGAATGAATTAGACTTAATCAAACAATTAGATGGTATTGTAATACATGTGATTAGAAATGATTTACCTGAATGGTATGAAACAGCCGTACATGCCAATAAAGGTAGTGTTCCTGCAAAACACACAATGGAAACACGTTTTGCAAGTGTACATGCTAGTGAATGGAAGTGGGTAGGATATGATTTTGATTATGAAATATCCAACTCAGGAACATTACAAGAACTACAATTACAAGTAGATAATATTCATAATAATATCTTTTCAAGCAAAATCAAAGCAATTTAAAAAAAATTTCTATATTTATCAAAACCTTTAAAATCCTTGCACCCTGCTACTTTTATAATACCGCTATTTTTAGTGATTATAGATAAATATTCGTACTAACATATTAATATTAGGAGATTATAATGGCAGAATTAGTATCACCAGGCGTTAGTATTAGTGTAACCGACGAATCGTTTTATGCGTCGGCGGGTGCTGGTACTGTACCTTTGATTATTATTGCTACGGCTCAGGATAAAACTGGACCGGACGGATCAAGTACAGCGGCATTTACAACTAAAGCAAACGCAGGTAAATTACAACTAATGACTAGTCAACGTGAGTTATTACAACAGTTTGGTAATCCTTTATTTTACAAATCAGGTTCTACTCAGTTGAATGGTTATGATCTCAACGAATACGGTTTACTAGCGGCCCACAGTTTCTTAGGTTTGGCAAACAGAGCATTTGTTCTCAGAGCAGACATAGACCTTGGTCAACTCGAGGCATCATCTTCAGCACCAACTGGTGCTATTGCAGATGGAACATACTGGCTTGACACAACAGCATCAACTTTCGGGTTGAGAGAGTGGTCAGGTACAGCATGGGTTAAGAAAGACGTATCTGTTGTAGACGCAGTTAGCATTAATTCAGGAACAGGTGGACCTAGCAAAGCATTTGGACAGAACGGCGATTACGCAGTTGTGGCAAATACAGCGGCTGGAGGAACTGCATCTGATATTAAATACTACGAGAAATTTTCAAATGACTGGTATCAAATAGGTTCTTCAAGTTGGTCAAGTGCTACAAGTGGCGACTTCCAATTTGCAAGTCACTTAGGCGTACCTAGTTTAAGAAGTGATAATGTATCAGCACTAGCGGCTGGAGACATTTTTATTCAAACTACAACACCTAACACAGGTGCAAGTTTGGCTACAAAAGTGTTTAGTTCTTCAACTAAAGCCTTTAGTTCAGTTGCAACATCACTTTATGCTTCTACTGACGCGGCACTTACAGACGTAGGTACAGCCAATGTTAAAGTGGGTGACTTAATTGGTATCCACTCACCAGAGGGCAACAGTGAAGCAGAAATAGAATTAAGGAGACACAATGGTAATACATCATTAGTAGCAACAGGTTCAAGTTTTGGATCTGGTGTTGATGTATCCGGTAACTCAAGCATACAGATTGTATATAACGGAACTACTGCAAACGTAACTTTCGCTAACACAATCTCAGGAAACGCAACAAACTCAACAGCGGAAGATGCCGTGTTTGACATTAATAGTGCATTAAGTACAGCATCAATCACTGAAGTAGTTGCTTCTATTGGTTCGGACACTAACATTGTCCTAACATCAAGCAAAGGTAGAGACATTAAAATTGTTTCACAACATTCAGACTTTGGACCATCAAGTGTTGGTCTAGGTGATGGTGCTGTAACAGCCGATAAAGTGTACTCTAACTATGCGGCATTGTCATATCAGGCAAGCAAAACTAAAATAGCAGGATCATTAGCAGATGGTACTTTCTGGTACAATGCGACAGTGGCTAAAGCAAACATCGACTTATTAGAACACGATGGTAGTGCTTGGGTTACTTTCACAAAAGACTTGAACGTAACTGCTTCTGAACCTACAACTCAATCAGATGGAACAGCACTAGTGGCTGGTGATGTATGGTTAGATTCAGATGATACTGAAAGATTCCCATATTTCTACAAGTGGTCAGGCACAGCCTGGGTTGCAATAGATGGAAGTGACCAACATACAGCAGACGGTATTGTTTTTGCAGACTTCAGACAGTCAGCAAGTAGTTC
>MDTD01081683.1_pt1 | contig 20286 bp, 17 predicted proteins | sample 811221 | NCBI WGS metagenome assembly MDTD01 (sample SAMN05326646, study PRJNA326480) | marine metagenome | isolation source: seawater | place: Pacific Ocean: South West | collected 2011
ATTTGGCCATCATCCGTTCTTGTAAAGATTAAAGAAAGGACTCCTAAAGCAAAATTAAACGAAAATAGGTTCTTTGATGAACAAGGAAATATATTCAAGCCTTCGTATATACCGGATATTGACATTTTACAGATTGATGATCTTTCTGGTAATCCAGGAAAGCTTTTTTTTATTGCGAAGCAAATAGACGATAAATTTGTAGAAAACGGATTATTTCTCAAAGGTCTAAAAAGAACAAAATTAGGAATTATTAAACTTGAATTAAGCGACTTCAAGGAAGTAGTACTGGGACATGAACACAATTTTCAGGATAATTTAGCTAGATTTTTGAATAGCTATCAATTAGTCCTTAAGTCGTTATGGTTTAAAATAGCTGCAGTTGATCTACGGTATATTAATGGAATTGCTGTGAGATTTGAGGAGAATTAGGTAAGGACCAATGAAATGAGAAAAAAAGATGAAAATAAATTAGTGGTAAGCCTAGACATTGGAACTTCGAAAGTCGTTGCAATAATTGCTTCAATTTCTACGCAGCGCGAAATAGAGATTGTTGGGGTAGGCTGGGAGCCTTCCAAAGGACTTAAAAAAGGTGTTGTTGTAGATATAGAATCCACTATAGCTTCTATCCAAAAAGCGGTTAAAAAATCTGAGAAAATGGCCGGTTGCCAAGCTGTAGGAGTCTATGCAGGTATTGCTGGCGCCCATATTCGGAGTTTGAATTCTAATGGAATTGTTGCAATAAAAGATAATGAGGTATCGGAGGAAGATATCGATCGTGTTATTGACGCGGCTCAAGCGGTAGTGATTCCAACCGATCAGAAGTTATTACACATTTTGCCTCAAGAATATATTATAGATGGTCAGGGAGGTATTCGAGATCCGATAGGGATGTCGGGTGTAAGACTGGAGGCTAAAGTTCATATGGTGACTGGTGCAGCCTCTGCTGTTCAGAATATTGAAAAATGTATACAGCGTTGTGGCTTGGAGGTTGACGATATTATTCTTCAACAACTCGCATCCTCGTCTGCTGTCCTAACTGAGGACGAGCAGGATTTAGGTGTTTGTTTATGTGATATTGGGGGAGGCACTACTGACATAGCGGTTTATATTGACGGTGCTGTTAACCACTCTGCTGCGATATCAATCGCTGGAGATCAAGTAACTAATGATATTGCAATTGCACTTACGACACCAACAAAAGATGCTGAAGATCTGAAGATTAGATTTGCTTGCGCGTTAACACAACTTGCAGATGCGAATGAGCAGATTGAGGTTCCAAGTGTCGGTGATAAACCACCGAGAACTCTTACAAGACAGACCCTCGCTGAGGTAGTCGAGCCTAGATACGAAGAATTGTTTAGCTTGATATACGATGAGCTAGAAAGAGCGGGCATGTTGTCAAAAATTGGCGCAGGAATTGTGTTAACAGGCGGTGGCTCTAAATTATCTGGTGCGCTTGAATTGGCCGAAGAAATTTTTAATATGCCAGTGAGGCTTGCAACCCCTCATAAGATTAGCGGTCTAAAAGACGTTGTTCGAAATCCTATTTATTCAACTGGGGTAGGTTTGATACTTTTTGGAACTGATCCAAAAAATAATTCTAAATGGATATCTGAGTCAAATAATAGAGGTTCTTTTTTTTATAATTTTAAAAACTGGTTTCACAAAAACTTTTGATAAAAATCATTAATGACTAAATGGAGTGTTAAGTATGTCTCAATTCGAAATATTAGAATCAACTAGTCGCGCAGTAATTAAAGTGATAGGCGTCGGCGGCGGCGGCAACAACGCTGTAGAGCATATGGTGGAATCCAACCTAGACGGCGTAAATTTTGTTTGTGCTAACACGGATGCACAAGTGCTAGCCGATTCCAAGGTGCAGACAACATTGCAATTTGGGGATGGTATAACCAATGGTTTAGGTGCTGGTGCAGATCCTAACGTTGGAAGACAAGCAGCAGTAGAGGACCGAGAAAGAATACGGGCTGTAGTTAAAGGATCAGATATGATCTTCGTAACAGCCGGTATGGGAGGGGGTACTGGAACCGGTGCTACTCCCGTTATTGCAGAGATAGCTAAGGAGGAAGGAATCTTAGTAGTAGCTGTTGTGACAAAACCATTCTGCTTTGAGGGTCCAACAAGAAAGAAGTTGGCTGATGCTGGTATTCAAGAGCTAGCGCAACATGTTGATTCTTTGATTACCATTCCAAATGATAAACTTATTAGTGTATTAGGGGAAGATACCAGTTTCCTAAATGGGTTTAGCGCGGCAAATGATGTTTTGTTAAATGCGGTAAAGGGTATTTCAGAAATAATAAATTGTAGAGGATTAATTAACGTTGATTTTGCTGACGTCAGAACCGTTATGTCCGAGATGGGTATGGCAATGATGGGCTCGGGTCTTGCAAGTGGCGAGGCTAGGGCCGAAGATGCAGCTGAAGCCGCTATTTCAAGCCCATTAATGGAGGATATTAATATTCAGGGCGCTAAGGGAGTATTAGTAAATGTAACTGCTGGGGAAAATCTAACACTACAAGAGTTTTATAAAGTTGGAAATACGATCCAAAAATTTGCTTCTGATGATGCAACAATAGTGATTGGAACGGTAATAGATCATGATCTTGATGAGAAAGTAAGGGTTACAGTAGTTGCTACCGGATTAGAGGCTGAACGAGTTAACGCAGATAACCCATCAACATTAAACCCCATTAGAACTGATAGAAAAACTAGAAGTCAAAATTTAGAGCAGAAAACCAATGATCAATCCACTGAGCCAGAACAAGGGGTATTGGATATACCGGCTTTTCTAAGGAGGCAAGCAGATTAGACATATCGGAACAAGACTATTATTATTTACAACTTAACAACATAATATTAGTTTAGTTGGACTTAATTTTGATAAACCAGAGAACCTTAAAAAACTCGATCAAAGCTAAAGGGGTAGGTCTACATACTGGCAAACAGGCATTTCTCACGCTACATCCGGCCCCAGTAAATACGGGTATTGTCTTTAGGAGAATTGATTTGGGCAAAAATTGTGAGGTCCAGGCGCGAATCGAAAATGTTGGTGAAACTAGCCTTTCTACTAGTTTGGAGAAAAATGGGGTATTGATTTCGACCATAGAGCATCTTCTTTCCGCATTCGCTGGACTAGGTATTGATAATGCATATATTGACCTTGATGCCGCCGAGGTACCAATAATGGATGGCAGTGCGAGTCCTTTTGTGTTTCTTCTTCAGTGTGCCGGTGTCAAAGATCAGCCTGAGCCTAAAAAATTTATAAGAATTAAAAAAAATATATCAGTTTCAGACGGCGATAAAGAAGCCTTCTTTTCGCCTTTTCAAGGTTTTAAAGTATCTTTTTGCATAGAATTTGATCATCCTTTTTTTGTTAAGAGAGCGAGTAAGGCCGAAATTGATTTTTCAACTACTTCTTTCGTTAAAGAAATTAGTCGGGCACGAACTTTTGGTTTTATGAAAGATGTAGAGATGTTGAGAAAAAGGCGACTAATTTTGGGTGGCAGTATGGAGAATGCGGTAGTTGTTGGAGATAACAGTATTTTAAATGAAGATGGTTTACGCTACGAGGATGAATTTGTCAAACATAAAATTTTAGATGCGATTGGCGACCTTTACTTACTTGGTTATAGCCTCATTGGCGCCTTTCATGGACATAAATCGGGGCACGAGCTTAATAACAGATTGTTGAAAAAAGTGCTTAGCGATACCTCTGCTTGGGAACTGGTTTCATTTGATGATATAAGTAATGCGCCTATTATTTTTGGAGACGTCATAAATCAGTAAACTTACCTAACATGATATTTTTGTTCGATTTATTTTGGTTTTGATTTGTGAAATTTGTAGTTCAGGCAAAGAGGTATTTAGGTAATTAATCACTTTATCCTCTATAAAAATAAAATTTGCTTTTGATGTGCTGCTATTTAAAATAAGGGTTAATAAGCCACTTTCAAGGGAAAAAGCCTTAACATCTTGTTTAAGATTATCCGGTAAAAATTTTGATAATAGTGAGTCTATAGCTAAATTTAATTCAGCTCTTTCTTGGTAATTCCTGACCTGCTTGATTGAGTTAAGAATATCATTTATTTTGATTATATCTTTCATATTTAGTTAACTTGAAAGAGGAAACAGGTTAAACTTAAAATAGATAATAACATTTTAGAAAACTCATGGACATATTGTTAATTTCAAAACATTCGGGGTTATTAAAACAATTTAAAATTGGGAATACTAAGTTTATTTCAATTTTCGTGTTTTTTATCGTGGTCTTGGGGTCATTTCTATCCGGAGGATATTATCTAGGCATAAAAGAAGGACAAGAAAAGAAACCTGATGTTATTTTTGCTGAAATACAAGCGCAAAAACATTTTCTTGAAAGTTTAAAAAAAGATATGGAAGAAGAGCTAGCTGCATTTTCATCTTCAACTGCTGCATTGCACGGGTACTTGAGTCGTTTAGATGCTGTTGCCGACAGAATATTGCAATCAAACAATATGGATAGTTCGGAATTTAATTTTGGAGATACAAGCCCGATAGGAGGTCCTCAAGGGGAAGCTGAGATGCTTGAATGGTCAGAGTTAGTTAAGAATATTTCCGTCTTGGATAAAGAAATAGAGTTTAGAGAAGGTAAACTAGCCTTACTTGAATCATTTCTATTAGAGAAGCAACTTCACGACCAAATTAACCCGGGCGGTAAACCAGTTAGTAAAGGCTGGATTTCTTCAGTTTACGGTTATCGATTGCATCCCATAAGCGGTAAGCGTGAATTTCATAGCGGTATAGATTTTGCGGGAAAGCAGGGTTCTTTTGTGCGTAGCGTAGCCTCAGGTGTTGTCACGTGGTCTGGGACGCGTTGGGGTTATGGCAATATGGTTGAGATTAATCACGGAAACGGATACGTAACTCGTTATGCCCATAATAAAGAAAATCTTGCCGAATTAGGGCAAAAAGTCAATAAAGGAGAGTCCATTGCGTTGCTGGGTTCGTCTGGAATGTCCACAGGACCTCACGTACATTTTGAAGTTTTATATAAAGACAAAGCTATTGACCCGAAAAAATTCATTGATGAGTATATAGAAAATTAAAAACCTTTATTATCTATAGAATTTGAATTGCTGCAATAATCTTAGTATGGCAAATATCCTCACACCAGGCTTAAAAAAAATATTCAATTCATTCTTGGGAAGCAGAAATGACAGAATATTGAAGGACTATTTAAAGATTTGCGAAAAAATTAATTCACTTGAACAGTCCATTAGTTCGTTAAGCGATAGCGACTTATATTCGAAAACAGCAGAATTTAAAGCTCAATCTGCAGAAGGAAGGGTAATAGAGGATTTAATGCCCGAGGCCTTTGCAGTGGTACGTGAGACGAGTAAAAGAGTGCTAGGAATGAGACATTTCGATGCTCAAATCATCGGCGGGATCGCTCTTCATAATGGAAAGATAGCAGAAATGAAAACAGGGGAGGGAAAAACACTAGTTGCTACACTTCCTTCATATCTTAATGCCATTGCAGGAAAAAAAGTACACGTTATTACGGTAAATGATTACCTTGCAAATAGAGATGCTAATTGGATGTCTAAGATTTATGATGCGTTAGGGGTGTCGGTTGGAATTGTTACGAATGATATGGACTCTGCGGCAAGAAAAGAGGCCTATGATAAAAACATAGTCTATGGCACAAACAATGAATTTGGTTTTGATTATCTAAGAGATAATATGGCTTTTACCAAAGAGCAAAAAGTACAAAGAAGTTTAGATTTCGCAATAATCGATGAGGTTGATTCGATCCTGATTGATGAGGCTAGAACACCATTAATAATCTCTGGTCCGGCAGAGGATAAAAGTGAGTTATATTTACTTATCAATTCTCTGATATCTAATCTCAAGACGGGTGGGGACGAAGATATTACCGACTTCACTGTTGATGAAAAATCAAAACAAATATATTTGACTGAAAAAGGACATGAAACTCTTGAACATCTTTTGACAAACAAAGGTTTGCTTGATTCATCTGATAGTCTTTATAGTCCTTCTAACGTTTCTTTGATGCAATACATTAATGCTTCGATAAGGGCTAACGCTCTTTTTCATAAAAATACAGATTATGTTGTCAAAAATGGCCAAGTAGTTATCGTTGATGAATTTACCGGAAGGACTATGCCTGGTAGGAGATGGTCTGAGGGTTTGCATCAAGCTATTGAGGCTAAGGAGAAAGTTAAAATTCAACCCGAAAATCAAACCTTGGCTTCGATTACTTTTCAAAATTTCTTTCGTCAATATGGAAAATTATCTGGTATGACGGGTACGGCAGACACCGAGGCTTATGAATTTCAAGAAATATATTCCTTAGAGGTTGTCGTTATTCCAACTAATAAAGATATGGTTCGCAACGATTTTGGCGATCTAATTTTTTTGAGCTCTGAAGAAAAATATACGGCCATAATTAGCGATATAAAGGATTGTCAATCAAGAGGCCAGCCCGTATTGGTAGGTACTACGTCTATCGAAACATCTGAGTTATTAAGTGCGCGTCTAAAAAAAAATAAAATCAAACACAATGTGCTTAATGCTAAATTCCACGAAAAAGAGGCGGAAATTATAGCTAATGCTGGTCGACCAGGCGCAATTACTGTAGCGACAAATATGGCTGGCCGTGGCACGGATATTGTTCTAGGAGGTAGTTTAGCCACAGACTCCGATCTCAACGGTTTAGAAAAATGGAAAATATTGAATGAATCCGTGAAAGATTCCGGCGGTCTTCATATCATCGGTACTGAACGGCATGAATCTAGAAGAATTGATAATCAGTTAAGAGGGCGGGCCGGTAGACAAGGAGATCCAGGTTCAAGTCGGTTTTATTTATCTCTTGAAGATAGTTTAATTAGAATATTCGCGTCAGATAAAGTAATGAAATGGATGCAAATGGCAGGCATGAAAAAAGGCGAATCGATTGAGCATCCTTGGATTACTAAATCAATTGAGAATGCGCAACGAAAAGTTGAAGGGAGAAACTTTGATATTAGAAAACAATTACTAGAGTTTGATAATGTCGCAAACGACCAAAGAACCCATATTTATGAACAGAGGAGTGAACTAATGGAGGCACAAGATATTTCAGATAACTTGGCAGAAATTAGACATAACGTAATAGAGGATTTGGTTTCTGAATATCTTCCGCAAAACGAATTGAGGGAGCAATGGGATATTAAAGGTTTGGATAATTATATTGAGCAAAACTATGGCTTAAGATCCGAGTTGGAAAAATTTGTTAAAGAAAAAGATTTTATAACTGAAACGGAAATTAAGGAACAAATTTTAGCCGCAATTAATCAAGAGCATATCAATAAGATTAATTTGGTTGGTGAAAAGGCAATGCAAAATCTTGAAAAGACCTTGATGTTACAGATTCTAGATACCCATTGGAAGGAACATTTAGGCAATATGGATTATCTGCGACAAGGTATACATCTAAGAGGTTATGCTCAAAAAAACCCAACCCAAGAATATAAAAGAGAAGCATTTATGCTGTTTGCTGATATGTTATCTTCTATTACTCAAGAGACCATTGAAGTGCTGGCAAAAATTAAAGTTGATGAGAATTTTGTTAATGAAATTAACCATCCAAAGAACATTGAAAAACCAAAAACTTCGTCTAAAGCTCTATCAAGAAATAAAAGAAAAGAGCAGAGAAAAAAACGGCGTCAATAGAATTACTTAATAATGCAGTTTGTGAAAAATAATATTAAAGATACTGAAGTCATAGTTCGAGGCATTGAACTGTCCTCCTTGGCCGCAGGAATTCGTTATAAGGATAGACTTGATCTTTGTTTAATCAAGATAAAAGGGTTATCAAATAGTGCAGTTCGATTTACAAGTAATCGGTTCCCTGCTGCACCAATTATTATTTCAAAAAAACATCTTAATAAAAAAGAGCCGAAATATTTATTAATAAATGCTGGTAACGCTAATGCAGCAACAGGTCAAAAAGGTGAAAACGACACGACTGATATATGTAGGAAAATATCTAAATTGGCTGGTTGTGAAATAGAAGAAGTTCTCATGTTTTCTACTGGGGTGATAGGTGAGCTTTTACCAGCAAACAAAATAATATCTTGTCTTCCAAAGTTATTCGAAACAAGCACGCAGACAGGGTGGAGGGAAGCCGCTAAAGCTATTATGACAACTGATACTTTCCCTAAGATATCCCTAAAAGAATTTCAGTTGGACGGGCAAAAGTACTCACTTGTCGGTATATGCAAGGGCAGCGGAATGATTCAACCTAAAATGGCTACTATGTTAGCTTTTGTTGCTACAGATTTACCTTTGAGTAGAAAAGCCCTTGATGTGATTTCGGAAGCAGCTTTATCGGAGAGCTTTAATAAGATAACTGTGGATGGTGAAACCTCAACTAATGATTCATTTGTTTTAATTTCTACAAACTCTGAAAATACTAGTTTATTGGATATTGATGACCCATCTTTCAGCTTAGTAAAAAGTTTAATTTCTGAATGTTGTAAAGAGTTGGCGATAGATATTGTGAAGGATGGTGAAGGTGCTACTAAATTAGTAAATATAAGAGTGAACGGAGCTGAATCGGATGAAGAAGCAAAATTGATAGCGTCATCTATTGCCAACTCTTTGCTCGTGAAAACAGCCATTTTTGCTGAGGACCCAAACTGGGGTAGAATATTTTCAGCTATTGGAGCCTCAGGTGCTGAAAATATTAAACAGGATAAAATCGATATTTTTATTGGCGGTATAAGAATATGTAACCATGGTAAGGGTGTTGAAGACTTAGATGAGTTAGAAGTTATCTCCGCTATGAAATTGCGTAATTTTGATATTCTCGTCGAGCTTAACATAGGATCTTTCTCTGCTGACACTTGGACCTGTGACTTGAGTTATGACTACATAAAGATTAACGCGGAATATAGAAGTTAATAGTGGGGTAGTAGATGGATAATTCCTTAATCAAAGTGTCAATCGGTATTCTAAAAAGTACAGACAAAATATTGATCTCTCAATCAAAAAAAAAATTGCCGAAAAAGTAGTCTGGGAATTTCCAGGAGGTAAGTGTGAAAAAAATGAAACAGCTGGACAGACTTTGTGTCGTGAACTCAAAGAGGAATTAGATATTGAGGTACGAAGAGCGCTACTTATAAAAAAATTTAAAACTAATGTTAATGGGTTAAATTATGAGCTATCAATTTTCTCGATAGTTAAATGGGCAGGTAAATGCATTGGGCTAGAAGGTCAAATTTTAAAATGGGTGTCGATGTCAAAGTTAAGTAATTATAATATGCATGGCCCAAATAAAAATATTATCGCCTCTTTAATGCTTCCAAATAAAATAATGATTACTCCTTACCTTGATGGAAATTATCCTCTTTTTCTAAAAAAACTAGACCTATTGAAATTTCATGATATAGAACTGTTGCAATTAAGATTGACTCGTGATGAATCTATCAACAAACTTGTTAGTAAGAAGATAAGGCGCGATTATTTTAACAAAATTAAAATTATGATTAATGGACGTACGAGTGATTTTGATGCAGATTATTTTGATGGGGTTCATCTTCCTTTTTATGAAGCTAAAAAGCTAAATGCGAGGCCGGTAAAGAAAACTCATTTATTTAGTGTATCCTGTCATAATAAAGAGGAAATTGAACACGCCAATTTAATAGACCCAGACTTCGTTTATCTATCACCTATAAACAAGACAATGTCACATCCAAATTTAGATTCGCTAGGTTGGTTTGAAGCCGAAAAAATCGCGGCTACTAGCAAGAAACCAGTTTATGCTTTGGGAGGGGTATCTATAGCTGATGCGCCTAGAGCAATAGAAAAGGGTTTCCAAGGAATAGCTGGAATAACAACTTTTTGGGACAATGTTTATAAAATCTAACACGTTTTATGTTTTAGATAATCGGATAAATTTTTCATGTAAATTTGCGATGTCTCTATTTAGATCTTTAAAGCTATTGTTATTTTCTAATATGTCTGTTGCTATCTCTTTAAGCTCAATTCGACTCGGCTGGCTTTTTATAATATTTTTGACCAGTGATAATTCCAATTTGTCCCTAAAGAGAGTCCGCTCAATTTGAATTGACTCCTGGCAATCTATGAACAATATTCGATCAACCATAGAAATTATTGTTGATTCTTTTCTTAAAATTGGAATTGCTATCAAGCAGTAGTCAGAGGTAATCATATTTATCTCCTCTTTAACTAAACGATTGACTATCGGATGAATGATCTTCTCGAGAATCTTTCTCTTATCTTCATCAGAAAAAATAATTTTTTTCAAATTTAGTCTATCTAACCCGCCTTCATTATTTAAAATATCTGAGCCAAACTGGTTAATCACTTCTTTTAACCCGTCACTGCCTCTAGCTACTGCTTGGCGCGCTAATAGATCGGTGTCTATGGTAGGTATTCCAAAATTTTTTTGAAAAATATTTGAAACGGTGGTTTTTCCGCATCCTATACCACCTGTTAAAGCAATTCTTTTCATAGCAAAAATTCTTTTATTATTATGAAGTGAGTTCCAAGTATAAGGAATGGACCAAATGCGATTGTTTGATTATAAGAGTGTTTTTTTAGAGATATCATTAACCCACACACTAAAAGCCCCAAAATAGAAGCGATAAGAAGCACATCCATTATATTTGAAACTCCTACCCAAGCACCTAAAGCGCCAGTGAGTTTGATGTCTCCTCTTCCCAGTCCCTCTTTGCCTGAGAAAACTTTATATAACCAAAATAGAATCCATAAAACAAAAAATCCAACTAACCCACCAAAAATCGATTCATTTATATCAATATGACTCGACTTAAAGGTACAGAAAACGATTCCTAAAAATCCTACAGGTAAGGTAAGGGCATCAGGTAGAAGCTTAAATCTACAGTCTATGATAAACATAGCTATTGATAATAGAAATAAAATATTAAAGAAGATTAAATTTAAGATCATACGTGAGTCTGCGAAATCATGTTCGATTATTATTAGGTATGCTAGTCCTACGCTTCCTATTGTTGAAATAAACTCAACTGCTGGGTACGTAACTCCTATTGGGGAAAAGCACGATCGGCATTTTCCTTTTAAGATAAGATAAGAGATTATAGGAATATTATCAAAAAAACGTATTTTTGTTTTACATTTAGGGCAGTACGAGGAAGGGAAAAAAATATTATATTCTTGTGAGGTGCTTGCCGGCACGATTAAATTGCGAATTTTTTTTCTTACTTTGAGCGGTCCGATGCGTCGTAACAGTTTGTTTTTTAGATGAGATTTGAAATAATTAATACTGGCTAAATCATATTCATGTAAGATTATTTTCGGTACCCTATAAATAAGTACGTTAATAAAGCTTCCAAAAATAAGACCACAGAGACCTGAAAAAAATAGAAATTCGAATTTTGTAAAAAACAACATCGTTTTTATAGATAAGATTTATCGAAACTTAAACTACTTGTCCCATTTTGAATATCGGTAGATACATTGCGATTACTAAACCGCCTATTATGACTCCGAGTACGGACATAATTAGCGGTTCTAGCAGACTGGTAAGAGTATCCACGGCATCATCTACTTCTTGTTCATACCACTCCGCTACTTTTATAAGCATAGTATCAATTGCGCCAGATTCTTCTCCGATAGCCACCATTTGCACCACCATGTTAGGAAAGACGCCTGTTTGCTGCATGGCTGTATTCATTTGTGATCCGGTGCTTACTTCGTCCCTTATGTGAAATGTTGCTTCTTTATAGATAACATTACCTGAAGCACCAGCCACCGATTCCATTGCTTCGACTAGGGGCGTTCCTGCTGCAAACATAGTTGCAAGCGTTCTAGAAAATCTGGCAATACAAGATTTGTTTAGGATGTCACCAATAATAGGAATCCTGAGTAAAAACCGGTCTACAGCATCCGCAAACTTTTGCGATCTTTTTATAGCTTGAATTATCCCAGCCACGGCAACAATAACACCTCCAGCTATTAAGTACCAAGATGACACAAAGAAATCCGACAGATTAATAACAAATCTTGTTAAAAATGGTAAATCTGCACCAAAACCGGAGAATAGGGATTCAAATTGGGGAATAACAAAAATCATCAAAATCATAGTGATGATAATTGCAACGACGACCACGGCAATTGGATAACTCATCGCGCTTTTTATTTTTGCTTTTAATGCCTCGAATTTTTCAAGATATGTGGCCAATTTGTGTAGAATATCCTCAAGTATTCCGGATTGTTCTCCTGCTTTGACTAAATTAATGTATAGTTCGCTAAAATGGTTCGGATGCTTTGCTAGGCCCTCAGTTAAGGATGTTCCGGCCTCTATATCCGACTTTATAGTAAGGATTAATTCCTGCATTGCTTTGTTTTCGTGTCCTCTTCCAACTATTTCAAAAGATTGAACTAACGGCACTCCTGCTGACATCATAGTGGCCAGTTGTCTGCTAAACACCGTAATATCTTTGGTCTCAATTTTCTTTTTTTTGGCGCCAAATAATGATTTTGTTTTCTTTTTTACACGAGTCGGATTAATTCCTTGATTTCGTAATTTGGTCTTAGCAACCGCCTCACTAGAAGCGGATATCTCTCCAGACACTTTTTTTCCGTTTCTATCAAGCCCGTCCCAGCTAAAAAAAGCATCATCCTTTTTTTCGACCACTATTTACTCCACTGTGACTCTATTAATTTCAGCTAAACTTGTGATTCCATTTCTTACCTTAAACAACCCCGATTTCCTTAAATCCCAGACTCCATCTTTTTGAGCTTGATCTGCAAGCTGGACAGCGTTGGCCCCCTCAATAATTAATCGTCGAATTGAATCGGAAATTGGCATAACTTGATAAATTCCAGCTCTTCCTTTGTATCCACTTGGGCATTCTGGGTTTCCTTCTTCAGCTTTATAAATCTTAAGGTCCTTGGTGATCCAATCTTCTGGAAATCCTTCGTCTAAGAGCACTTTGTCTGGCACTTCATGAGTCACTCTGTAATCAGAATGTAATCTTCTACATAGTCTTTGTGCTGTTATTAGATTTATTGTGGTCGCAACGGCGAACGGTTGAATACCCATATCTTGCAGTCTTGTCAGAGTCTGTGGTCCATCGTTGGTATGCAGAGTAGACATGACCATATGTCCGGTTTGTGCGGCTTTTACAGCAATTGAACCGGTTTCAAAATCTCTGATTTCTCCAACAAGGATTATGTCTGGGTCTTGCCTAAGAAATGCCCTCAAGGCTTTAGGGAAAGTCATACCTGTTCGTTCGTCAACTTGAACTTGATTTACCCCTTGAAGATTAATTTCGACAGGATCTTCAGCAGTTGAAATATTTACCTCATTCTTATTTAAGATATTAATGCCAGTGTAAAGAGAGACAGTTTTTCCACTTCCCGTCGGCCCAGTAACTAAAAACATACCATAGGGTTTTTGTATATTTTCAAGGAATAAGTCTTTTTGAAAATCCTCGTATCCGAGTTGATCAATATTTAATTTTGCTGCGTCAGAATCTAAGATTCTTAAACAGGCTTTTTCTCCATACATTGTTGGACATGTGCTTACTCTTAAATCAATTGATTTGTTTTTCGATAGTCTAAGTTTAATTCTTCCATCTTGTGGCACTCTTCTTTCGGAAACGTCTAGTCTAGACATAACTTTAATCCTTGACGCAATTTTCCCTGCTAGGGCAACAGGCGGCTTTGTAATCTCTTCTAACATTCCGTCTATTCTGAATCTTACTCGATAGGATTTTTCATAAGGTTCAAAGTGAAGATCAGAGGCTCCTTTTCTTATTGCGTCTAATAAGCACTTTGTCACGAATTTTACAACTGGCGCATCGTCTATTTCTGATTCATCGTCTTTTTCCTCTTCATGACTAACATCAACGTCGTCAAAATCATCTAAATCTTCACCGTCAAGCTGATCGAAGGTTGATTCATTATCATTTAAAGAGGCGTCGATCATATTTGCGAGTTTATCCCAAGCAACTAGGATTGGCTCAATCAGGCTGTCTCCTAGGCTAAATTTGATTTCATCGAGACCATGTAAATTTGTAGGATCGGCAATAGCAATAAAAACGGTTTTACCATGTTTATAGATTGGCAACACAAAATGTTTCTCTATGAGGCTTGATTTGATGATACCTTTAAGTTCAGGATCAACGCTTATTGATTCAAGATTCAATAAAGGAATTCCGAATTGATGAGAAATGATATGCGCAAGTTTTTCAGAAGCAACAAGTTTGTTTTCAATCAGGTATCTTACATATGCAATATTATTTTTCTGGGCATTTTCGAAAGCTGCCGTTGCGATCTCCTCACTCAGGATTTCAGCATCTACTAGTTTGGTCGCGAGACCGCTAAATTGAGCTTTTTTAGTAGCTATAGGCATTATTCACCTTATTTAATAAATGTTTTACTCGATGGTAAGCGAACGATTTGAGAATATCCACAATTTTTTTTATTCAATCCAAATAATTGCAGACATTCTGTTTCTTTGTTTTTCTCTTCTGAAAGAATGAAAGCTAGAGGCCTCTTCAAACACGCATCTGTGAACTGTATCAACTTTGGCTAGTTGTGATTCTAGTAATTGGAGTTTAGCTAGCTTTTGTAAATTTAAAAAATATTTGTTATCGCTTGTGTGGAAACAGGATTTGTAAGCACCATTTACTGCTGGAAAAGAGTAGACAAGGTTATAGCCGACTTCATAGTTTTTTTGACAAATAGAGGGTCCGATCCAACTATTGAGGTTTTTGGCCGGACTTGAAAACATATCTACGGCTTTTTTAATTATGCCCTTCTTTAACCCTCTCCATCCGGCGTGAATTGCACATACCTCAGTTTCATTTCTGTTTTTAATTAGAATTGGTACGCAATCGGCAACATTAATAATACATGGTAAAAACTTTCTATTAGTAAACATTCCATCTCCTTGTCTTCCAATAAACCAAGAGTGAAATTTATAGATTGAGCTACTGTGGACTTGTATAAGTGGATATCCAGTTAGCAATCTTTTTAAGATTAAATCCGGTTTAGTTGAGTTTTGGTAAACAAACTCTTCCAATGTTCCTTCTTTCTTTGGATCTCCATGTTTTGTTGTAAAAACAGCTTTTATACTCCCTTTATTAATGGAAGGAATAATTACAGAATCATAAGGTTTGATGCCGGTCATTTTTCTCAGTATTGTCTATTTCAAGTTCAATAATTAGATGCTTGAAATCTTGAGGTGGTTCACATTGAAATTCATAGCACTTTTTACCGTCTGTTTCCGTAAAAGTAAGTTTGTGAGCATGCAAGGCTTGTCGTGAAAAGCTTCCCACTACTTTTTTAAATCTTTCGGAGCTTTTTTTCCCAAAATTAGGTTTCCAACCATATATTTTGTCTCCAACTATTGGATGCCTCTCTGACGCCATATGTACTCTTATTTGATGTGTTCTCCCAGTTTCAAGTGAGACATCAATATATGTGTGATTCCGAAATTTATTTTTTATTCTATAGTGAGTTATTGCTTGCTTACCATCCTCCCGAATGGCCATTTTTTTTCTATGGGTCTTATGTCTGCCAATTGGTTTATCAATCTTTCCGCCTGATATCATAATTCCGTTTACAACTGCTAAATAATCCCGTTGTATTTCTTTTAATGATAATTTTTTAACGAGGTTATGATACGAAATTTGATTTCTTGCGACTAAAACTAATCCTGTTGTGTCCTTATCAATACGATGAACAAGGCCTGCCCTTGGTAGATATCTAAGCTCAGGAAACTTTGAGATTAAACCGTTTACGACCGTGTTATCCATGTTGCCAGGTGCTGGATGCATAACCAGTCCCGCTCTTTTGTTCAACACTAAAAATTCTTTATTTATTTCGATAAAATCTAAATCAAGTTCTTGAGGTTCTATTTGATCAGATTTTAATTCGGGTTTGATTATAATGCTTACGATATCTCCTTCCTTAACACGCTTATCTGGTTCGGTCTTTTGGCCATTTATTTCAACATTGTTAATTAAAATCATCTTTTTTATTAGACTTCTAGAATAATTATTAAGTTTTAACGAAATCGCGTTATCAACCCGTTCCCCACAAGCCTTGGAATCAATTAAAATTTCGTGTTTATCAATCATCATAAGAGTTATTTTAAATTCTGTCTGTAAACTTATTTTGCGGTATTCTATAATACATTAAGTTAACTTAAGTTGGATAACATGAAACTAAAATTTATCGGTTCTAATGCCTTAATTATTATTTTGGGACTAGTTGCTACCTCGTGCGGTTATCTACCTAGTCAAGCCGAAAGAGATAGAACCGAATTAAATTGGCCGGAGGAAAAGTTGTACCTTACAGGCAAAAGTAGACTGGATGCCGGTTCATGTACTGGAGCGATTGATTATTATTTAAAGCTTCAGCAAAGATTTCCTTTTGGGGACTATACTAGGCAATCATTTGTTGAAGTGGCGTATTGCTACTATAAAACCAATGACCCAGATTTAGCAATGGAGACGCTTGATAAATTTATAAAGTTGTATCCTTCTCACTCTAATATGCCTTATGCATATTATCTTAGAGGGCTTGTGAATTTTTATAGAGGCAGAGGATTTACGGATAGATTTCTACCTAGAGACCAAGCTCAAAGAGATCCAGGCGCTACCTTAGATTCTTTCAATGATTTTAGTACAATCGTTCAACGATACCCTGAAAGTGATTACTTTGAAGATGCTCGCTTAAGAATGATTTTTCTACGAAATATGTTAGCGCAGCACGAATTAAATGTTGCAACCTACTATATGAGACGAGGAGCTTACGTTGCGGCTTCTAACAGAGCTAGAGAGATAGTAGAAAAATATCAAAAAGCTCCGGTAATGCCACAAGCGTTAACCGTTATGGCAAAATCTTACAAAGTAATGGGTATGAATGATTTGATGGAAGACACGTTGAAAGTACTTGAATTGAATTATCCGCAACATCCTGGGTTAAAGGACGTTAGAACTTTAAAGTTGGATTAGATATTTTAATTCTGACTGACTTCACTATATCGTGAAGTGATCGGAAATCTTCTATCACGCCCGAATGCTCGTTTGGTAATTCTTACCCCTGGAGCTGCTTGCCTTCTTTTATATTCGTTTCTATCAACAAGAGACGCGACTTTTTCTACAGTGAACAGTTCTGATTTTGAATTTGCTATTTGGGAGGGAGTAAGATCTTTTTCAATATATTTTTCAAGAATGGGGTCGAGTATTTCATAAGGAGGTAGTGAATCTGTATCTTTTTGATCAGGCGCTAACTCTGCAGTAGGAGCTCGAGTAATCACTCGCTTCGGTATTACTTCAGAACTTTCGTTTCTAAATATGGACAGACTATATACCATAGTTTTGGGAATGTCCTTCAAAGGCGCGAAACCTCCGGCCATATCTCCGTAGAGTGTCGCGTAACCAACAGCCATTTCGCTTTTATTACCAGTGGCAAGGACAATTGATTTACTAGAGTTAGACCTCGCCATTAATATCAATCCTCTTATCCTCGATTGCATATTTTCAATAGCTACGCTTGTTTTAAGGTTAGGTATTATTTTATCTACGATGCTACTCAGAGTTTTGATGGCTTCATTTATAGGAACTATATGAAATTCACACCCCATATTTTCAGCTTGCTGTTTCGCATCTGATATACTTATATCAGCTGTATATTCAGATGGCATGGATATTGCCGTGACTTTATCAGGGCCTAATGCGTCCACAGCAAGAGCAAGTGTAAGTGCTGAGTCAATTCCTCCAGACAACCCTATTACACAACCTTGAAAGTTATTTTTTTCAATGTAATCTTTTATTCCCAATTTAATACCATCATAAATTAACTTATGTTCATCCGTTTCTTTTACAATTTCTCCTGAGGGAGTCATGTAATTTCCTTCTTGTTTAATTTTTAATGTATAAATGCCTTCAGTGTAAGCTGGCGCTTGGGCAGTAACTTCACCGCAAGAATTAACAGCGAAAGATCTTCCATCAAAAATGAGCTCATCTTGTCCTCCGCATAGGTTGGTGTAAATAATCGGGAGACCAGAGGCTAAAACGGATTCTCTTACGGCTTCAATTCTCTCGTTATGTTTGCCTTGATGAAAAGGCGAGGCATTTATGTTGCAGATTATATCTGCACCAGCGTCTGCACATTTTTTCGCTTGATCTGCAACCCAAATATCTTCGCAGACGCTTAGACCTACATTAAGACCACCTAATTTAAATACTGCGGGCTTGTTTCCAGCTGAAAAATATCTTTTTTCGTCAAAAACAGCATAGTTCGGAAGTTCTTGCTTCTGGTACGAAGTGATCCATTGATTTTTTCCGATAACCCCGGCGCTATTGAAAATCTTATCCCCAATTAATTCGGGATAGCCAAGAATAATTGTCTCCGATTTTAGGGCAGAGATTATTCTTGTTAGACATTTTGAAACCCTATCGTGGAATCCGGGTCTTAAAATGAGGTCTTCGGGAGGATAGCCTGTAATTGCTAGTTCTGGAAAGATAGTGAGGTCGACGTCTTCTTCAGATTTGGCTATTCTTGCTAACTGGATTATTTTTTCAGTATTGCCTTCAAGATCTCCGACGCAAAAATTGTATTGTGCTATGGCGATTTTTAATTCCATAGTTAATTTACGATAAGTATCATATTATAGGTTTATAGAATTTAAACTAATGTTGATATCGCATCACCCATTGCCGCTGGTGAACGGACAATGGTTACCCCGGCCTCCGCCAAAGCTGTGAATTTATCTTCAGCAGTTCCTTTACCCCCAGATATAATCGCCCCTGCATGTCCCATCCTCTTTCCAGGTGGAGCTGTAACCCCAGCAATATATGCCACCACCGGTTTAGATACCTGATCTGATATGAACGCTGCAGCTTCTTCCTCTGCGCTTCCACCAATTTCTCCTACCATTATGATCGCCTCAGTTTGCTCGTCTGCTTGAAATAAACTAAGGCAGTCTATGAAATTCATTCCATGGACCGGATCGCCTCCAATCCCAATGCAAGTACTCTGTCCTAGTCCTGCATTAGTAGTTTGATGTACGGCTTCGTAAGTAAGGGTTCCTGACCTAGAGACTATACCTATTTTGCCTTTTTTGTGGATTTTTGCAGGCATAATTCCTATTTTGCATTCTCCAGGAGAAATAATCCCGGGGCAATTAGGTCCAATAAGTCTGATGTTTGGTCTCGTTTCTAACTCAAACTTAACTTTCAGCATATCTATTACTGGAATTCCTTCAGTAATACAAACGATTGTTTTAATATCATTAAACGCAGCTTCTAGTATTGCATCTGCGGCAAAAGCTGGGGGGACAAAAATTACTGATGCATCGGCTCCAGTCTCGTTGACCGCCTCTTCTACGGTATTAAAAACCGGTTTTTCGAGATGTTTTTGACCACCTCTGCCTGGGGTCACTCCACCGACCAAATTAGTTCCATATTCTATTGCTTGGCTGGCATGGAATGTCCCCTGCGCGCCTGTAAAACCTTGTACGAGTACTTTTGTTTTTTTGTTGATAAGAACTGACATTATTTACTCCTTAGCCATCTGAACCGCTTTTACGGCAGCTTCCTCAAGATTATTTGCGGTTTCGACATCGAGTTTACTGTCTTTAACTAACTTTTTCCCTTCGTCGACATTAGTTCCCTCCAGCCTAATCACTATTGGAACCTTGATATCTACCTCCCTAATAGCAGAAATAACACCCTCTGCAATCAGATCGCATCGAACAATTCCTCCAAAAATGTTAACCAATATAGCTTTAATTTTTTTATCAGACACAATAATTTTAAAAGCTTCGGCGACTTTAGCTGCAGTCGTACCTCCTCCGACATCTAAAAAATTTGCTGGTTCTCCTCCATTTAATTTAATGATATCCATTGTCGCCATTGCAAGACCCGCTCCATTAACCATGCAAGCTATATTACCGTCCAGTGTTACATAGTTTAGGTCGAATTCTTTGGCCTTTCTCTCTTTCTCGTCTTCTTGTGAAGGATCTCGCCATTTCGCAATAGCTTGTCTAAATAAACCGTTATCATCAATATTTATTTTCGCATCCAGGGCACAAAGTGAATCATCGCCTATAATGGCAAGCGGATTTATCTCAATTAAACTAATATCTTTGTCAATAAATAGTTGATAGAGCCCAAACATTATATTAGCTAATTGTTTCCGTTGATCAGAATTTAGTTTTAATCCGAATCCGATCTTTCGACAGTGAAATTGTTGAATGCC